>ENA-OOYH01000405-OOYH01000405.1-human-gut-metagenome-genome-assembly--contig:-NODE-405-length-8703-cov-1.444843_pt1 | contig 8703 bp, 7 predicted proteins | sample MGYA00241699_ERZ501370 | MGnify/ENA primary metagenome ERZ501370 (study PRJEB25962, sample SAMEA2042655) | human gut metagenome | biome: human gut; feature: human-associated habitat; material: faeces... | reverse complement strand
TCCGTTTACAATGCGCTTCCTCATCGGCACCTGTGACAAGGATGATATCTGTGATATCGCTCTCCTCAAATGCCTTTAATGCATAATAAAGACCCGGCTTTCCTGCCAGTGTAAGATATTGCTTGTGAATATGACTGTGCATTCTTTTTCCGGTTCCACCAGCAAGAACGATCGCCGTAAATTTTTCCATTAGCGTTCTCCAAGTTTTAAATTTGGAACAGCATTGAGATCTAACCCATCTCTCTGTCCATGTATAAAATCATAATAAGCAGCAACACCAATCATTGCCGCATTGTCGGTACAAAAAATCGGTGATGGATGATAAAACTGCACTCCTTTTTTCTCGCACGCCTCACGCATTCCTTCACGCAGGACTCCGTTGGAAGCCACGCCTCCTGCAATCGCAAATTTATCCATCTTAAACTCATCGATTGCTTTCATCGCATTCCCGATCAGAACATCCGTCACTGCTTTCTGAAATGATGCCGCAACATCTGCCTGTACGATAGAGATTCCTTTCATCTGGCAGCCGTTCAGATAGTTTAAAACTGCGGATTTTAACCCACTGAAGCTGAAATCATATGGTCCATCTGCGATTTTTGCGCGCGGGAACTCCATCGCATGGGGATTTCCCTCATGCGATACTTTTTCGATCTTCGGTCCACCCGGATAGCCCAGTCCGATTGCTCTCGCTACCTTGTCAAATGCCTCTCCTGCCGCATCATCCCTCGTGCGTCCGAGGATCTCATATTTACCGTAATCTACCACTCTCACCAGATGCGTGTGTCCTCCTGATACGACGAGTGCCAGAAATGGCGGCTCTAAGTCTTTATTTTCTATATAATTTGCGCTGATATGTCCCTCTATATGGTGCACTCCGACAAGAGGAATGTTTCTTGCGTATGCTATAGCCTTTGCTTCTGCCACGCCTACAAGCAGTGCTCCTACGAGCCCCGGACCATATGTTACGCCTATTGCGTCTATATCATCGAGTGTCATATGTGCATCTGAAAGTGCCTGCTCTATAACCTGATTAATTTTCTCAATATGCTTTCTGGAAGCTATCTCCGGTACTACCCCTCCATATAAAGTATGAAGAGCTATCTGCGATGAAATCACATTACTTCGCAGATCCCGTCCATTTACTACGACTGCTGCCGCAGTCTCGTCGCATGAGCTTTCGATTGCAAGTATTTTAATTTCTTTTTTTGTTTCTGTATTTTCTGTCATTTTATTACACCAATCTTAATTATATTACTCTATTCTGTTTCCGTATCAGAATCTGCCGCAATCTTATAAAATGTAAGAATCCTCCAACAGCCTTCCTTATCCTGCCTGAGTACATATTCCTGATATGTCTTAGAATACGAGCTGCCCTCCTTCATGAAGTAAGATGCCTTTACATATGCAATTTTACTACCATTATCGGTGACATATTTTACATCATTGCTGTCACACACTCCTGTCTGAGCAAGTGTAATGCCCTGGTCCTTGTAGCTTTGCGCATCTGCCGTGACAGACTGTTTGTAGGTATCCTTTGGATTGTTTGCTGCAAGCTCGTCATCAAAAAGCTTAAGCGCCTGGTCGGTGAGTACATCAAGCTCTTCATCGCTATACTGCATACCATAGTAGCACTTCACAATCCTGTTATAAAACTTCACCACCTCACGAGGTGTCTGCGGATAGTTCTTGTCGAGATCCTTAGTTGTTATTCTTTGTACCTCGGTCAGTACCTTTTCCTTTTGATTAGCCCTTTTAGACTTGTCGTTTACGACATAAAACGAACCACATATCGCGGCAATCAGCGCTATTGTTAAAATAACTATACCTGTTTTCTTCATATCGTCCCTCCTTAGTCCTCGTCAAACATGAGCTCCACGCTCTTTGCGTCCTTTCCAAGATATGCGTTTGCAAAAATATCCCTCACCTGTGGCATATAGTCATCTGCCCTGACAAGTGACGGCGAAAAATGTGTAAGCCACAGCTCCTTCACACCGGCTCTCTTTGCCATGTCTGCTGCCTCGTAAAAGGTCATATGCTTATACTGCTTTGCTTTTACTATCTTTTCCTTTTCAGCATACATGCCCTCGCAGATAAAAAGGTCTGATCCCTCTGCTGCCTCCACTATGTGCTCAAGTGGCCTTGAGTCCGTACAATATGTGACCTTTATGCCCTTTCTTGCAGGTCCAAGCACCATATCCGGAGTATACACTCTGCCCTCAAATTCAACGGTATTGCCTTTCTGAAGAGGATTCCACAGTCTCATCGGAATTTCTTTTTCCTTTGCTCTTTCCACGGAAAATCTGCCACTACGCTTTATCTCAACCGAATAGCCATAGCACAGCACCGCATGCTTTACGCGGAATGCATGGATATGATATCCGTTCATCTCAAAATATTCATCCTGCTCATTGAGCTCTATGCATTTTATCTCAAAAGGCAGCTCCGGCGCAATCGTCCGAAGTGCAGTGACAACCCTTGTAAGCCCTTTAGGTCCAATAATGGTAAGCGGCTCGGTGCGCTCGGCATTTCCCATTGTAAGAAGAAGCCCCGGCAATCCGCTGATATGGTCTGCATGAAAGTGGGTGATGCATAAAATATCTATCGGCTTGAAATTGATTCCGGCCTCCTTCATCGCAATCTGCGTTCCCTCACCGCAGTCAATAAGTATATTGCTGCCGTTATATTTTAGCGAAAGTGCCGTAAGCCATCTGTTTGGCAAAGGCATCATGCCTGCTGTTCCAAGTAAACACACGTCTAACATAAATTTTCCTCCGCAGTATAGGACATGATGACACCGTCCTCTACCGGATGCTCATATAGATTTTTTCTGATTCCAAGGTTTACAAACCCCATCTTCTGATACAGTGATATCGCAGCCTCATTAGTCACCCTGGCTTCGAGCACAATGCGCTCAACACCTGACTCTTTTGCCTTTTCCTGCAAGCATCTGATAAGATGTGCACCCACACCTTTTCCTCGTGCTGATTTTTTGACTGCTATATTGGTCAGCTCTCCCTCATCAAATGACACATATGTGCACTGATACCCCAGTATCTCGCCATCCTCCTGTGCCACAAGCATGATATTCTCCGGAAGCCTCATGGCATCCAAAAATCCCTGTCTGCTCCAGGGCTGTGTGAAGCTGTCTTTTTCTATCTGCGCCACCGAGTCTGCATCCTCCGGCTCCATGGGTCTTATTATCATATTCTAAAATCTCTCTCCTTTTCCTGTCTCTCTCTCTCCGCCTGTGATAATCTGAGATACTCAGGCTTATGGTCTGCTGCATTTTCTGCCCTGCCCTGCTCATAGAGCACCTGTCCAAGACATGCTACAGCCGATGCTCTTTGCTTATTGCACATGGCAGGCGCAAAGTCATAGTCCACCTTTACGTGCTCATTGATATAATCCCTGAACACATCCACTCCGTCTCCAAGGAAAATCACCCTGCGGCCGAGCTCATTGATTTGGCCAACTATCTCTTCTATCATCACTACGCACTGTGGCAAAATGGTATTCATCCTGCCATCAGTAAAATCATACAGCCCTGTATAGGTCTGCTGTCTTCTTGCATCCATAAGCGGACACACAACATCTGCACTGCCCCACAGATTGTATGCAAGCGCATCTACGGTAGGTACAGAAACTATCTGCTTATCCAGTGCCATTGCAAGCCCCTTCGCCGTCGCAGAGCCTATGCGAAGCCCTGTGAACGATCCCGGTCCTGCTGAGACTGCAATAAAATCTATAGTCTTAAGGTCAAGCTCTGTCATCTTAGCCACCTCATCAAGCATCGGAAGAAGTGTCTGCGAATGTGTCTTTTTATAATTTATCGTGTATTCTCCTATCAGATTATCGTCCGATACGACAGCCACACTGGCCACAAGCCCTGAGCTGTCAAGCGCAAGTATCTTCATTATAAAACCTCTTTTATTGTTATTTTTCTATAGTCAAAGCCTTTCTCCAGGTCTTTTTCAATAGTAATCTCTTTTCTCTTCTTTGGGAGTATCTCCTCAATGAGATTTGCCCACTCTATCATCGTAAGCCCATCTCCGTAGAAATAATCCTCATAGCCTATTTCATCCATCTCCTCAATGTCACCAATCCTGTATACATCGAAATGATAAAACGGCAGCCTGCCCTCCTCGTACACCTGCACTATGGTAAATGTAGGGCTGTTTATCGGCTCTGTGATGCCAAGCCCCTCTGCTATGCCCTGAGTGAGCACTGTTTTACCCACTCCTAAATCACCCACAAGTGTACACACATCCCCAGGCTTTGCCTGCTGTCCAAGCGTAACCCCAAGTGCATGCGTATCATCTGCCGAAAAGCTTTCTATTACTGTTATATTTCCTTCACTACTCATATTACCAGCTTATACCCTTATCTATTTATTTTATCTTATATCTATTTTGTTTATTTGATTTTCAGTCTGTATTTCTCCAGTGTACTGCCTGCCAACTCCTTTAACGGCTCATAGCTGTCTCCCAGCTGCTCCTTTGAGAGAATGTATGCATTCTTCCTGTTGCTGAATATAAGTATCCTCTTATCATTTGCCACGAATCTGTACACCTGCTCCCACGGAAGCTGCGCCATCTCCTCGCCCTGGCTTACATTTATGTGCTTTTCGTCTACCGCAAAATGCAGTGGCTTTGAGAAAACTTCATTTGTCTTCATAATCATCTTTACCCTGCCCTTGAGTGAAAACGGCACATATAGCAGCACCAGAATACCAACTATAATATAAAGCACCACATACTCCGTATTGCCTTTTTGTGCGCTTAACACTGCTGCCGCAGCCAAGAGCACAGCAAACAGCAATGATATGACACCCTGACTGCCCTTGTACGCCTGCTCTATATTAAATGAATATAAATCTTTTTCTGTAACTTTTACATCAAATTCAAGCTTCATGTCCTGCTCCCAACTAAATATTTGGATTTATTATAACATTCCTTTTAAAAAAAGAAAAGAGCGCAATTGACTGCGCTCTTTATATTTATAACTAATATATATTGTGTCAGGTATTTTCTCTATCCTCTGCCCTTTAAAACCGGTGACAGTCTCTTGTATATAAGCACTGTGATAAGTGTTGATATAAGTCCCTTTACGATGGTAAACGGAACATTGAATATTAAAAGTGCCTGCCACAGCTTGCCTACTGATGGGAGAAGTTTGCTGTATGCATCCATGATTTCATTTATTGGTGTAAACTTCTCATATGCTGGATATACAATAAACAGGTTTGACGGGAAGCTGATGATTCCCATTATAACCGAGCCGACTATCGCACCAATGATGGCACCCTTTTTAGTCTTGTTCTTCTTGTATATAAGCCCTGCCGTTCCTGTAAATACTGCTCCGAGAATAAAGTTTGAAAGCTCTCCTACCGTAAAGCTCTGTGTTACTGTACAGTGAAGCAGGTTCTTGATAAACTCTACAATCACTCCTGCTAACGGTCCGTATGCAAATGCTCCGATAAGTGCAGGCAGGTCTGAAAAATCAAACCTAATAAAAAACGGCATGATTGGAATTGGAAACTCGAGGTACTGAAGTACAAATGCAAGTCCGCTTAACATTCCTGTGCCGACTAAAAGTCTGATGTTTACTTTTGATTTTGTGTTGTTTGTTGTTACGTCCATTTTACACTCCTTTGATGCTTAAGGAATCCTGAGGATATTGTGAGTGCAGCTATCTAAAATCTGAATAGCTGCTTTAAAAAATCCCGGAAGAAAATCTTCCGGGACTTAATATCACAGTGTAATGACACCTAATAATCTTCTCTCATCCAGACTATACTGTCGGCTTCGGAATCACACCGAATCATGCCTTGCGGCTCGTGGGCTGTACCACCGGTAGGGAATCGCACCCTGCCCTGAAGAATTCCTATTTATTTACAAACCTATGATATGCACTTTGAAGTGTTTTGTCAAGGTGTTTTTAATTATCAAGAATAATATTGTCAAAGAAATTATTTTTCTTGCCCTTTATGTAGTGTGGCTTTTTGTTTCTATTGTTATTATTCTTGCTGCCTGTACTATTTCTATCGTTTCTGCTATTCCTGCCACCGTTATTTCTATTACTTCTGTCAGCCTTGTTGGCAACACTGTCTTTGCCGCTGTGTTCTGACTTACCGGCCTTGTCTGTGCCCTGTCCGATTTTCATGGTAAGCTGGATGCGCTGCTTTTTGAGGTCAACGCTCATAACCTGCACATCTACTATGTCCCCTACACTGACAGCCTCAAGCGGGTGCTTGATATAGCGGTCACATATCTCTGAGATATGCACAAGTCCGTCCTGGTGTACTCCTATATCCACAAAGCATCCGAAATCTATTACATTTCTGACTGTGCCCTTTAATACCATACCCGGTGTGAGGTCCTTCATCTCAAGGACATCGCTTCTTAGAATTGGCTTTGGCATATCCTCACGCGGGTCTCTTGCCGGCTTTTCAAGCTCTTTTACGATGTCACGCAGTGTGATTTCACCAACTCCTGCCTCGTCTGCGAGCGCCTTGTAATCAGATACTTTCTTTGAGATTCCAACTACATTTCTGTTCTTTACATCCTCCATTGTGTAGCCAAGCTTTTCAAGCACTGCCTTTGTGGCATCATATGACTCAGGATGCACGCCTGTGGCATCAAGTGGGTTCTTTCCGTCTGAGATACGCATGAAGCCTGCACACTGTTCAAATGCCTTCGGTCCAAGCTTTGCTACCTTAAGAAGCTGTGAACGTGATGTGAATTTACCGTTTTCCTCTCTGTAGTCCACGATGTTTTTGGCAATGGTCTTTGAGATGCCTGATATGTACTCAAGCAGTGAAACTGATGCTGTATTTAAATCTACACCAACCTTATTTACGCAGTCCTCTACAACTCCTCCGAGTGCCTCTGAGAGCTTTTTCTGGTTCATATCGTGCTGATACTGTCCGACTCCGATTGACTTTGGATCAATCTTTACAAGCTCAGCGAGCGGATCCTGAAGTCTACGCGCCATGGATGTGGCACTTCTTTGTCCCACATCAAAATTCGGAAACTCCTCCGTGGCAAGCTTGCTGGCTGAATATACTGACGCACCTGCTTCATTTACTATGATGTACTGCACCTTTACCGGAATTTCCTTTAACAGCTCAACAATCACCTGCTCTGACTCACGCGATGCTGTTCCGTTTCCGAGTGAGATAAGAGTGACATGATGCTTGTCTATGAGCTTTTTGATTACGGCCTTTGCCTCCTCGACCTTGTTCTGTGGTGCTGTCGGGTAGATTACTGTGGTATCGAGCACCTTTCCTGTAGGGTCTACGACAGAAATCTTACAGCCTGTACGGAATGCCGGATCCCATCCAAGCACAACCTGTCCTGCAATTGGAGGCTGCATCAAAAGCTGCTCTAAGTTCTTCCCGAATACTTTTATCGCACCATCCTCGGCTTTTTCGGTCAGGTCACTGCGGATCTCACGCTCAATGGCAGGTGCGATCAGACGGTCATAGGCATCTTCTATCACTTCTTTTAATACCGGCGTCGTCTGTGGGTTGTCGCGCACGATCACCTTTTTTTCAAGGTAACGCAAAATATCCTCGACCGGTGCCTCGATCTTTACTGTGATGAACTTTTCCTTTTCACCGCGGTTAACGGCGAGGGTTCTGTATCCGGTCATCTTGGATACAGGGGTGGAGAAGTCGTAGTACATCTCGTATACGGATTCAGCCTCCGGGTCCTTTGCTGTTGTTCTCAGCACACCGTGTCTGGTGGTGAGGTCTCTTATGTGAGTCCTGTAATCGGCGGTGTCAGATATATTTTCAGCGATTATGTCCATTGCGCCTGCGATGGCTTCGCTGGTGTCTGCAACGCCCTTCTCCTCAGACACATAAGCTTCAGCTTCCTTGACTATCGGAGTTCTGGTCATCTGCAGCATGATGATGTTTGCAAGCCCCTCCAGCCCTTTGTCCTTGGCGATGGTTGCCCTTGTCTTTCGCTTAGGCCTGTATGGTCTGTAGAGATCGTCGACCAGAACCATGGTCTCGGCCTTCTCAATGTCCGCCCTGAGCTGATCTGTAAGTTTTCCCTGCTCCTCTATACTTGCGATGACCTGAGCCTTTTTGTCCTCGAGATTTCTAAGGTATACAAGTCTTTCGTGAAGAAGACGAAGCTGTTCGTCGTTGAGGGAGCCGGTGGCTTCCTTTCTATATCTGGCGATGAATGGAATTGTGTTGCCATCATCGATGAGTTTTACCGCTGCTTCAACCTGGCTGTCGCGACAGCCTATCTCCTGAGCAATTTTCTTGATTATGTTCATGTATATACTCCTTTTGTAAAGTGTGATGTGCAAAGTAAAAAATATTTCATTGTAAATGTAAAATTTAATAGAAGCACATTTGTTAAGTATATAAAAAATGGATAGATTATTCAAGGCTGCTATGTTATACTTTGTGTAGTTTGGGATGTACTGAAAGGGATAAGAAGATGGCTGACATGACACTGGGAAAAGGCGTTGATGATATGGTTGGACCGGATGTACAGGTTTCAGAACGCATACAGCAGGCTATGGATATGGCAAAAGCATTTCATGAAGGGCAGATGCGCCGGGGAAATGGCGGTATGAAGCCTTATTATGATGAGCATATACTTGGCGTATACAATATCCTGAGAGAAGAGTGCGGGATAACCGACGAGGATATCCTCATAACTGCACTCCTTCACGACA
>ENA-OOYH01000400-OOYH01000400.1-human-gut-metagenome-genome-assembly--contig:-NODE-400-length-8752-cov-1.610095_pt1 | contig 8752 bp, 7 predicted proteins | sample MGYA00241699_ERZ501370 | MGnify/ENA primary metagenome ERZ501370 (study PRJEB25962, sample SAMEA2042655) | human gut metagenome | biome: human gut; feature: human-associated habitat; material: faeces... | reverse complement strand
TCAGGATATCGTTTACTATTACAGTGGGGTCAGGCACCATTAAATTTTTATTAAATTAATGAAGAAAATTTTTTGATATAAAAATTTTGTTAAATAGTGGATTTTTTTATAGAAAATAGCATAAGATAATAGCAACAGGACTCCCCGCACCTCTCACATATGTGATGTGTCCCATGGGGAGACATTTTTATTTTTGGGGAGAAAATGATTGAATAATACAGATAAAGCCGAAGAATATCATGTAAGGAATGGTGACCATGAGAAAACAATAATTATGAAGTTACCGAAAACTTATGAGGAACAGGTGAATATTCTTGTGCCCCCTACGAAGGATATGTTTCTGAATCCTCATCATCAGGAGTTACAATGTCATCAAGAACTCCCGATATGGTTTCCTCATTATAGTGCTTGAATGGTGTAAGTATGTCGGGTAGCATCCAGTGGATTCTGCGACACTTATCATTGCTGTACTGCTGCCTTGGAATTCTGAGCCATTCATGTGCTCCGTTATTGTATCTTACAATGCGGCTGCAGTAATCACGGAAAATAAGACTGCATTTCTGACATATGGGACAAAGAAATTCACTGCTCTCTGATAAAAATATGTTGTCCTTTTCTTGTAAAACCTGTTACAATATACATGGTGTTTACCAAGGTTCCGGAAGCCAATTTTGCAGGAGGGGCTCCGGAGTCTTTCCTTTTCTCTTAATAATGATAGTACAATGGTCTATGGCTGGACAATCAAGAGGTCAAGTGATGGACAAAATAAGGAATCATAAACAGTATTGTGCAGCGATGAAGGCAAGAAAGCGTCTGTAAAAATGGATGAAATTGTGATATACTGGGAGCGGAAGCTCCCATGCTGCTCTGATAATCACATACCTCTACGTGGTGAGCAGCAGGTAACGATCTAAGGATCAGGAATTCGATGATCGGCGAAGATGTGAAGATTGAGCGATTGACCTCATAGGAGGTACGATATGGATACTTTAGAAGAACTGAAATATTACTGTGATGAACCACAACCTGTGGGAGCACTGATGCTCACTGGTGAGTGGGGATGTGGAAAAACATATTTATTAAATAATAGCTTATCGAATGTGCTAAAGGATAAATGTGTGTTTTTGCGTGTGAGTCTATTTGGCATGTCGTCGATAGAAGAGGTAAAGAAAGAAGTAAAGCAATGTTGGATTAGAACAGTAGCTGAATTAAATACTCCAGCTTCTGGATGGGTTGAAAAGGCTCAAAAGTATACTGGAGTTTTTAAGACAGTCGCGGATAAAGGTGCTGAACACCTTCCAGAGCCTTGGAAAAGCATTGTGAGTGGAGCATTATCTTTTAATGTTATTGATTTCGTAAAAGTCGAACCTAAAATGGGAGATAAAAAAGTAATCTTGATATTTGATGATTTGGAACGTACTGATATTCCAACGGCTGATTTATTAGGCTGTATCAACGATTATTGTGAAAATCTTCATATTAATACAATCGTAGTGGCAAATGAGGAAAAAATACAGTCAAGTGAAAAAGATAAAATTAAGTATAGTGAAATAAAGGAAAAAATTATTCAAAGAACTATACATTATGTGCCGGATTACTCTTCAGTGGTTTCTAATGTAATTGATAGTATAGAGTGTAAGGATGATGATGCGGTTTCTCAAGAATACAAAGCACTTCTTACAAAATATAAGGAAATTATTAGTTCTATTTTTTCAGGTGCATCAGTAGAAGGAATACCACTGGAACAGTTGATCTCAAAGAAATATTCTGGAAATTCAAGGGAAGAACTTGAAAGTGAAAAAAACAAAATTCAGGAGTTACTTAAACATAGACCGCATAACATCCGAAGCCTTAAATGTGCAATTCAAGATTTTAAAAGAATATATATATTACTTAATGAAAAGCATATTGATAATAGAGAAAAATGGCTTTTTACATATCTTTCATATGTATTGTGTTTCCGGGCGGGATTGGTTCAAGAAAGTGAGCGATATGGAACACTTTTTTCTGATGAAAAGGTGTCTATACTTTACCCTGGATTTTATGATGATAAATATATTACAGGTGGAATTAAGCAATGGATTAGGCATGGAGAGTGGGCGAAAGATACTCTTGATGCAGAATTTGATTATGTCATAAATAGAGACAAGGCTAATACCCCGGAAGAAAAAGTGCGAATGAAGAGACTTTTAGATTTAGATGAAGTTGATATAAGGGACGGATACCCAATACTTTTGGAACAAGCATATACTGGCACATTGGAGTTAAATGATTATGTGAATTTGCTGTACAATAGTTGTTGGGCTAGAAAGTATAATATTCAGCTTCCAGGCATTAAGTGGGAAAAAATTAGCGATGGAATTCATAAGCGGATTGAGAAAATGATTCATTCCGGAGAAGAGCAACCACGCCACAATATGATTATTAGTGATGACAATAAGGATTTATTTTTGCCGGAAGAATGGAATACATATAAAATAATTAAGGAATTTTGGAGTTCAAACAGATTGATGTTTGAAAAGAATAAAGCTCTTTATGTGAACTTGATGAAGAAAGAACCATTGAATGCACTGGCTCAAACGCAGAATAAGCGATTTGATATGTTTGATGTCGAGATGGCCGAGGTCACAGCGGATGGGTTCGAAAAGGTGACAAATGCAGAAAAAAGTAGCTTTGTAGATTACTTTAAGAGAATGTGGCAGGTTAATATATGCGCCCAGGACTATAATATTAAGTTGTCAGAAGATGGATTTCAAACCTTAAAACGGCGTATATTGCAGATTTTGGATAAATGCCGAGTTGAATCTTTAACAATATCTGAGGTGCATGCAAATAGTTTTCTTGAAGTAATCAATAATTTGATTGTTGAACAGAAGCAAAAGCTACAAGAAATTCAAAATAAAGAGGAATGACAGTGAAATGGAGCTGATCAAATGACAAGAGTTTATTTCGTGCGTCACGCACAGCCGGAACATGATAATTAAATTGGTAATTAAATTGGTGCCTGACACCACTGTGGTCAAAATAGCGTCAACTTAAGGAACAAGTCTTAAGTTGATGCAAGATAAAGTTATCAAATAGAAGGTAAAAAACAAAGCAATTCAGAAAATGACGCACTTTAACAAGGACTCCGTGAAAGTCCTATTAATTAGTATAATTTTATTTCAATCAAAAAGAAACTTTTTGATTGTTAAAGTGTGTTCGTCCCTTTGCTTTATTCTTTTTTCGTTTGAAAGTACGGCCTGGCATTATTTGAGACCTGTTACGGACAGCTTCTGAATAAAGTCTGTTAATTTCGTCGATAGTACTGATGGTACACAGTATTTTTGGAAGAAGTCTTTTCATGAAACCTATAATAAAAGCACGATTTGCTTGATTTTTTATAAGTGATGATAGATTTGAAAGTAGCATATTAATATAGAATTCCTGAAATACAGAGGTTGTAGTAGCGCCGGAAAACTCTTCAATTGCAAGTTTGCTTTTTAATTCTTTGTATTTCAATTCTACAGGCCAGCGATAAAAGTATAGTTCTTGAAACATTGACTGGGTAATTGTCGAGTCAAACAGATTTGTTGCAAGATATTCCTTAGTTCCATTATCAAGAATGACTTCAATAACACGTATTTTAATATCCTTTGTGCCATTTTTTTCATCGCCTGGAAGAACAGTAATAATGTCACTAGAACATTTTAGTACGTCCTATATTATGATGAAATAGTGGCTTTATAATAATCTATAACATTTACAAATGGAATGACGATTTTTCCATTGTTAAAAATTGACGAAGAAAGAGATTCTATTTTGCCTCGAGCTATGCCAATAAGTGCAGATGCTCCATTTATAGCAACTAACTGTTTGAAGTCTTCCTCTGATATTTTACCTTTTGAAAGAAATGCTCCGGTAATGGTAAAATGTATATTACAATTATCATTATCAGATTGATTTATAATTATATCGAAGTCAATTGTCATTTGTGAAAATATTTCTCTTGTTTTTTCAATGTTTTGGAATTGAGGTTCATTTATAGTCATTCCAAAGCTGCGTTGGGCATCATTTTCTATATCGACAATGGTGTTGTCTACGGTAAGTTTTGCAACGGAAGCACCTAGTAATTCGATTCCTGTAGCTATTAAATTCAGTTCCATTATGCAATAGCCTCCTTATCTTTTATGTATTTAACCCAATTATTTTGCTTGTTATTTTGAGTGGATTCGCTATTCCATTTTAGAACAGTATAATTTTGCTTGCCAATAACGGGGGTTAAATCAAGTTGAAGATGCAGATTAAGCTTTTGACAAATTTCATTTAGAGTTTTTATTGTGAAATTGTATTCTCTGCTTTCCCAACGTGATACCATACCTTGTGATACATTCATATATGCTGCAAATTCTTTTTGTGTCATATTTAATTCTAGGCGGCGTCTTTCGATTTTTGCTGATATTTTTGCTAATTCTATAATTGATTTTGCTTCTGCTTCTGCGATTCCATCAGTAAGCCATGTTGTTTCCTGTGCGTTTGATATTTTGTCATATATGCTCATGTTTCATTCCTCTGTTCTTCTATAGTATCTTTTATGTATGATTATACATTATTCTTGAAGCTGTTTGAGTCGATTTTTGGCAACTGAAATTGCATTTTGATAATCACTTTTGTTTTTTTCTAAAAATACCGTTAATAAAATTATTATCTTTCTATCTATAATGGTATAGATAATTCGTACATTTTTTCTTGAGTTCGGTCTATGTATACTATATAAATCTTTTTCGTTGGTTAATTTTTCAAATGCTGCTAAATCGATAGCTTTTTCTTTTTCTATATCTAATACTGCCAGATCAGCGAGTAATTTTTTTTGATATTCTGGATAGGGTTCAGAATTCTTCCATGGCTGATTTACAGCCTTTTTAAATTCTTTTTTAATAGCTGAAACAGCATAGACATCACTTATTCCCGAAATACTAATTTTTTCTAACTCCACATTTTATATTCTCCTCTCTCTAAAGATAACTATATTATATTACTTATAAGTAATATTTTCAATTGTTTATTGTAAGAAAATTACAAAATATGTAGATGCAGTGGTGGTGCCTGGCACCGTTAAATTTTTATATTCTTTATTGTGGCAATGAAATCAGCAGTTGCTGGACAGAAATGAGAGCTGAATTTGGACAAGATAAGGAATCATAAATATTGTATTTTACATGGCATTCCGCTATACTAGTATTAAGTATAGCGGATTATTTTTTTGGAGGCTTTTATGGCAAATACTTTGAAGTTACCGGTTGGAATTGAAAATTTTGAGGAAATTCGTAAACTGGGGTTCTATTATATTGACAAGACAAGGCTTATAGAACAGCTTTTACAGGGATGGGGAAAGGTGACTCTTTTTACACGTCCAAGGCGTTTTGGAAAGACACTCAATATGAGTATGCTTAGGAGCTTTTTTGAAATAGGAATGGACAAATCTTTGTTTGACGGCTTATATATTTCTGGCAACAAAGTATTTTGTGATGAGCATATGGGTAAGTATCCTGTCATATTTCTTTCATTCAAGGGTGTGGATGGTTTAGACTTTACTACGGCAAGACGTATGCTGTGTGCTATTTTAAAGGATGAGCTTGACAGACATTACTATTTGAAGACCAGTGATGTATTGACTGATGAGGATAGAATACTGTTTACAAAGATGCTTCATGGGCAGGATGACAATATTGAGGATAGTATACGAATGCTTTCAAAGCTGTTGTATAAGCACTATGGTCAGAAAGTAGTTATTCTCATAGATGAGTATGATGTGCCACTCGATAAAGCTTTTCAGAATGGCTACTACAAGGAGATGGTTTCTCTCATCAGGGGGCTTTTCGGGCAGGCGCTCAAGACCAATGAGTTTTTACAGTTTGCGGTGCTCACGGGCTGCCTTCGCGTGTCAAAGGAGAGCATTTTTACAGGGCTCAATAACTTTAAAGTGATGTCTATTCTGGATGCAAGATTTGATGAACAGTTTGGATTTACAGATAATGAGGTGAAGAAAATACTGGATGATTACGATTTGGCATCACATTTCGAAGAGACAAAGGAATGGTATGATGGGTATCATTTTGGTAAGGCTGATATTTATTGTCCATGGGATGTCATAAACTATGTTGATCAGTTAAAATATGACAAGACTGCAGAACCGCAGGATTTCTGGTCAAATTCAAGCGGAAATGCGATTGTCCGCAGATTTATCGACATGGCTGATGTTTCTACAAAAACGGAAATAGAGAGGCTGATAGCAGGGGAGAGTATTGAAAAGGATGTAGCTCCTGAGCTGACCTACGATGAGATATATAAGAGCATAGAAAATCTGTGGAGCGTGCTTTTTACGACAGGTTATCTGACGCACAACGGCCGCACTGAAAGCGGAAAATATTGTCTTGTAATTCCTAACAGAGAGATTAGAAATCTTTTTGTCAAAAAAATAAAAGAATGGTTTTCGGATGTTTCTAAAAGTGATGGAAAAACACTCGAAGAGCTTTGCAGTGCGTTTGTGAATGAAGATGCACAAAAGATTGAACAGATATATGGTGAGTATCTGTGGAACACAATAAGCATACGTGATACAGCAGTTGCAAAAGAGAAGAAAGAAAATTTCTACCATGGAATTTTGCTGGGACTCCTGGGTTACAAGTCAAACTGGCTTATCAAATCGAATGCTGAGTCGGGAATCGGCTATAGTGACATACTTGTGGAAGTACCGACAAACAGAACAGGAATTGTAATAGAACTCAAGTACGCTGAAGACGGTGATTTGGATGCTGCCTGTGATAAGGCATTAAAGCAGATTGAGGAAAAAGATTATGTGGCAAAGCTAAAGCAGGATGGTATGGATAACTTTATCAAGTATGGGATTGCATGCTTTAAGAAAGTGTGCAAGGTTGTGTGTTAAATAACAACTGTTGTTCCATCACGATGACTTAATTCTTATTTTGCAATGCCCTTTCATAAACATGCTCGCATTACTATTGAGAATCAGCATAAAAATCCAATACCGGCTTTTTTATCAGATTGATTACTGCCTGTATGATTCGCTTCCAGAAGACACTTCTTATTTTCATGCTCAGTTGAGAAGGCAGGCAATAACTGAAATTGGAAAAGATTATGTTATTCTTGATAATGTAAAAGGAAGTGGCCGTTATGTAGGTACTTATCTGGGACTTTTGCTTCGATGTACCTTTATGTGTATTAATAAGCATGTAGAGAGATATAGTTTCTCTCTTCTGCATAGTTCCGTAATGATTGCTGCTTGACAGTCTCCTTCAAGTTCGTTATAATGATAAACGCAAAATTTTAGTGGACTTTTCCGGATTCGGTCATCTTTTTGCCACACAGCTATCTTGTGATAGCCGTGTGGCTTTTTTTGTTGTCTGCATCCTGGAAAATCTGGCAGAACGGAGGATGGAAGCTGCCGGACACTTTGTGGAGAGGAGGGAAAGTATGCAGACCAATAATAAAATGGCGGTTGCTCCTGTTGGAAAGCTCATCTGGCAAATGTCGATACCGCCGCTGATTTCCATGTTCCTGCAATATTCCTATAACCTGATAGACAGCGCGTTTGTGGCGCGGTTGAGTGAGAATGCATTGACCGCTGTTTCTCTGTCATTCCCGATTACAACATTGATGAATGCAGCGTCTATCTGGATCGGTGTCGGCGTGAATGTGCTGATAGCAGGGTATCTTGGACAGAAAAAGCAGGATGAGGCAAATGCAACTGTCACACATGGATTGTTACTGGCTTTTGGAATAGGTGCTTTGCTCAACCTTATGTCATTACTGATTATGAAACCCTATTTTCGGGCATTCACCAATAATGAAGAAATTTATCAGCTGAGCATCGCCTATATGAGTGTGTGCTCCTTCATGCAAATTCCCAATATGGTGCATATCGCCATCCAGAAGATGATACAGGCCACCGGGAACATGGTCGCTCCCATGTGGTTCCAGATCGCGGGTGTGGTCGTTAACTTCGTGTTCGACCCCATTCTGATTTTTGGGGTTGGTATTTTCCCGGCTATGGGAATCCGCGGCGCTGCGGTATCTACCGTTGCAGGCTATCTGCTGTCCATGATTTTGGCATTTGCTTTACTGCTGGGCAAAAAGCAGAAAGTGCAGGTGAAAATCAAAGGCTTTCATTTGAAAAAGCAGGTGATCTACCGTATTTTTGCCTTTGGCCTGCCATCTTTTATCATGAACGCCCTCAGTTCGTTTGTGGTGACCTTTGTCAATCTGTTTTTGGTGGCGTATTCCGATACGGCGATCGCTTTCTTCGGCGCATATTTTAAGGTGCAGCAGCTGATTGTTATGACGGTAAACGGCTTGATTCAAGGCTGTTTGCCTGTCATGCGGTTTAACTACGGCGCAGGCAACAGCGAACGGCTGCATTCAGCTTTCCGATATGGAACTGTTTTGGTCACCGGCATGATGATACTGGGGACGTTGGCTGTCCTCCTCTTTTCGGCGCAGATTCTGGGATTGTTTACGGCGTCGGAAGCCATGCGCTCCTTTGGAATCTCCGCCATGCGGATCATGGCAGCAAGCTATCTGTTTTGCGGCCTTTCTATGATGATTTCCACCTATTTTCAGACCACAGAAAAAGTAGGTTCCAGCATGGCAATCCAATTATGCAGGCAAATGCTTTTCCTTGTGCCTGCCCTGTGGTGTCTGGACAAATTGTTCCAGCTGAACGGAATCTGGCTTGCATTTCCGGTTGCTGAAA
>ENA-OOYH01000399-OOYH01000399.1-human-gut-metagenome-genome-assembly--contig:-NODE-399-length-8763-cov-1.304892_pt1 | contig 8763 bp, 7 predicted proteins | sample MGYA00241699_ERZ501370 | MGnify/ENA primary metagenome ERZ501370 (study PRJEB25962, sample SAMEA2042655) | human gut metagenome | biome: human gut; feature: human-associated habitat; material: faeces... | reverse complement strand
TAAAAAAGGAACCCGCCCCTACAGCTATGCAGCCGTGGGGGCGGGCCTACTTTTATACCCCTTATCAATGATGGAACAGACGGATACCCGTGAACGACATGGCAATGCCATATTTATCGCAAGTTTCAATCACATGGTCATCGCGTACAGAACCACCCGCTTGGGCAATGTAATCTACTCCACTCTTATGGGCACGCTCAATATTGTCTCCAAAAGGGAAGAATGCATCCGAACCCAAAGAAACACCTTTCAATGTATCCAACCAAGCCCGTTTTTCTTCACGGGTCAGCACTTCAGGTTTCTCCGTAAAGAACTGCTGCCAAACACCGTTAGCCAGCACATCGTCATGGTCTTCACTGATATAGACATCAATCGTATTATCACGGTCGGCACGGCGGATTTTCTCTACCCATGGCAAATTCAACACCTTCGGATGCTGGCGTAAATACCAAATGTCGGCCTTGTTGCCCGCCAAGCGAGTACAGTGGATACGGCTCTGCTGGCCGGCACCAATACCGATAGCCTGACCGTCCTTCACATAGCATACAGAATTCGACTGCGTATATTTCAAAGTGATAAGGGCTATCATCAAATCACGTTTCGCTGCTTCCGGGAAATTCTTATTCCGAGTAGGAATATTCGCAAAGAGTTCATCTCCATTCAGCTTTATCTCATTACGTTCCTGCTCAAACGTGATACCAAAGACATCCTTATGTTCAATCGGGGCAGGCTTATAGCCGGGACTTATCTGAATCACATTGTAAGTTCCTTTACGCTTTTCCCTCAAGATAGCCAGTGCTTCGTCCGTATACCCCGGAGCAATAACGCCATCCGAGACCTCGCGGTTAATAAAACGTGCAGTAGCCTCGTCGCACACATCACTCAAAGCGATAAAGTCACCATAGGAAGACATACGGTCGGCACCGCGGGCACGCACATATGCGCAAGCAAGCGGAGAGAGCGGAAGATTATCCACAAAATAAATCTTCTTCATTGTCTCGTTGAGTTCCAAGCCGATGGCGGCACCCGCCGGACTTACGTGTTTGAATGAAGTTGCAGCAGGCATACCGGTCGCCTCTTTCAGTTCCTTTACCAACTGCCATCCATTCAAGGCATCCATAAAATTAATATACCCCGGACGTCCATTCAAAACCTCAATAGGTAACTCCCCCTCCTGCATGAAAATGCGAGCCGGCTTCTGGTTAGGGTTACAGCCGTACTTCAGTGCTAATTCTTTTGCCATAAAATTCTGCTTTAATGTTGAAATGCTACAAATTTACAGAATATTTCCGGCTTACAGAAGCCTTGTCACTGAATTTGCCACCGAATGCCTACACTGAAATTTTCGTACATGGTCGAAAAGCAACAAAAAACCACTAAAACTTGCGATTTTAGTGGTTTTTTGACTTAAATAAGGTAAGTTCGTTGGGCTACCTGGATTCGAACCAGGAATGACAGGACCAGAATCTGTAGTGTTACCATTACACCATAGCCCAATTGTTATTATTTCCGTTTTGCGGTTGCAAAGATACAAAGATTTCTATAAATCAAAACAAAAACGAGTATTTTTTTCGCAAAAAACTGATAAGATACCGTAATCCAAAGGATTATATAACTAAAAAAAATCAAAAATTGAAAGAGTTTTCCTCTTTTGCGTGTTTGATATGAGAAATCAACGTATATTTGTCAACTGTTTTAATATAATAATGTATAATGAACGAAACGAAGAAACTGATTCAACAGATAACAGAAGGTATTCAAGATAAAAAAGGAAAAAAAATCGTCATCGCAGATCTGACAAAAATCGACGATACAATATGCAATTATTTCGTCATCTGCCAAGGAAACTCTCCCAGCCAAGTGACAGCCATTGTAGAATCCATCAGGGACTTCACACGCAAGGGTGCCGATACCAAGCCCTTTGCCGTAGACGGGCTGCGCAATGCCGAATGGGTAGCTATGGACTACTCGGACATATTGGTGCATGTCTTCCTGCCTGAAACAAGGGAATTCTACAATCTGGAGCACCTATGGGCAGACGCCAAATTAACTCAAATTCCTGACCTCGATTAATCAAAACGTATGGACAATAATACCAACAAGAAACCCAATAAAGTGAATATGCCCAAGTTCAACCTGAACTGGCTGTATATGATTATAGCGATGATGTTGCTGGGGTTGTACCTGACCAATGAAAGTGGTACGGCAACTAAAAACATCTCTTATGATGAATTCCAGCAATATGTACGAGACGGTTATATAAGCAAAGTCATCGGCTACGACGACAATTCCGTCGAAGCATACGTCAAACCCCAGCACGTAGGAAACGTATTTCGCCAGGACTCCAGCCGCGTAGGCAAGAATCCGCTTATTACGACCGAGGCCCCCTCACGCGAGAGCCTAGGTAATTTCCTGCAAAAGGAAAGAGACGACGCCCACTTTGACGGCTCCATTAACTACGAAAAAAAGCGGAACTACTTCGGTGCCATTTTGTGGCAGATTCTCCCCTTTGCATTCCTTATCGGTTTCTGGATTTTCATGTCCCGCCGCATGAGCGGTGGTGGAGGCATGGGCGGAGGTGGAGGCATCTTCAGCGTAGGAAAGTCCAAGGCCCAATTGTTTGAAAAAGGTTCCCCCATCAAGATTACATTCAAGGATGTGGCAGGACGTGCTGAAGCCAAGCAAGAGGTAGAAGAAATTGTCGAGTTCTTGAAAGAGCCCCAGAAATATACCGATTTGGGAGGTAAGATACCCAAGGGCGCCTTGCTGGTAGGCCCTCCGGGAACCGGAAAGACCCTGCTTGCAAAGGCCGTGGCCGGAGAAGCCAACGTACCTTTCTTCTCTTTGGCAGGTTCCGACTTTGTGGAAATGTTTGTCGGCGTGGGAGCTTCCCGTGTCCGCGATTTGTTCCGCCAAGCAAAGGAAAAAGCGCCTTGTATCGTGTTCATCGACGAGATTGACGCTGTAGGGCGTGCCCGTGCCAAAGCAGCCGCTATGGGTGGCAACGACGAGCGCGAGAACACATTGAACCAGTTACTGACCGAGATGGACGGTTTCGGCTCCAATAGTGGTGTTATCATCTTAGCCGCCACCAACCGTGTGGACGTTTTGGATAAGGCATTGCTGCGCGCCGGACGTTTTGACCGCCAGATACATGTAGACCTACCCGACCTTAATGAGCGTAAGGAAGTATTCGGTGTACACCTGCGCCCCATCAAGATAGACAATAGTGTGGATGTAGACCTTCTGGCACGCCAGACTCCCGGATTCTCGGGGGCAGACATTGCCAATGTATGTAACGAAGCAGCTTTGATAGCTGCCCGCCACGGCAAGAAGTTCGTCGGAAAGCAAGACTTCCTGGATGCCGTAGACCGTATTGTGGGGGGATTAGAAAAGAAAACCAAAATCACTACCGAAGCCGAACGCCGTTCCATTGCTATACACGAAGCCGGCCATGCCAGCATCTCCTGGTTACTGGAATACGCCAATCCGCTGATTAAAGTAACCATTGTACCCCGTGGACGTGCTTTGGGCGCGGCTTGGTATCTGCCGGAAGAACGGCAAATCACCACTAAGGAACAGATGCTCGATGAGATGTGTGCCACCTTGGGAGGACGTGTCGCCGAAGACCTATTCTTAGGTAGAATATCCACCGGAGCCATGAATGACTTGGAACGCGTGACAAAGCAGGCGTACGGTATGATTGCCTATCTGGGTATGAGCGAAAAACTACCCAACCTCTGCTATTATAATAATGAGGAATATTCCTTCAACCGCCCGTATAGCGAAAAGACTGCGGAATTGATTGACGAAGAAGTGAAGCAGATGGTTAATGAACAGTACGAACGTGCCAAGAAAATATTGTCCGAAAACCAAGAAGGGCACAACCGGCTGGCACAACTGCTGATTGACAAAGAAGTAATCTTTGCCGAAGACGTTGAACACATCTTTGGGAAACGTCCATGGGCTTCCCGTTCGGAAGAAATCAGTGCAAACAAGACTGCTGCCGAGCTGAAAAAAGCGGAGCAAGAAGAAGAGCAAAAAGCCATAGAAGCAGAAAAGGAAGTTAAGGAAGAAGAAAAGCATGAAAAATAACTTTATCCAACGTGCCGTTACCGGCGTGTTATTCGTCATAGTATTGGTGGGCTGTATTCTTTACAGCCCCCTTTCGTTCGGTATACTGTTCACCATTATCAGCGTACTGAGCGTACATGAGTTTGCCCAATTAGTCAGCAAGAGCGGCGAAGTAAGCATAAACAAGACCATCACTGCATTGGGGGGAGCCTACCTTTTCCTTGCATTGATGAGTTTCTGTACCCAGCAGTCTGTAGGAGCACGAGTATTCCTTCCTTATTTGGGACTATTGCTCTACATGATGATTACGGAACTTTACCTCAAGAAAAAGAATCCGACGGGTAACTGGGCCTACTCCATGCTAAGCCAATTGTACGTGGCACTCCCCTTTGCCCTGCTGAACGTACTTGCTTTTCAGAATTCCCCGGAAACGAGCAGTGTGACCTACAACCCTATTCTACCGCTTTCCATTTTCGTTTTTATCTGGCTGAGCGATACAGGTGCCTATTGCGTAGGTTCGCTGATAGGCAAACACCGTCTGTTCGAACGCATCTCACCTAAAAAATCCTGGGAGGGCAGCATCGGCGGCGGAATATTCTCCATCGCTTCCTCTCTTGGCTTTGCACATTTCTTTCCTTTTATGCCAGGATGGCAATGGGTAGGTCTGGCAATCGTTGTCGTCATTTTCGGCACTTGGGGCGATCTGACCGAATCACTCATGAAACGCCAATTGGGCATCAAGGATTCCGGTAACATTCTGCCGGGGCATGGAGGGATGCTCGACCGTTTCGACAGTGCCCTGATGGCAATTCCTGCAGCAGTTGTTTATCTATATGCCTTGACGATGTTCTAACGACGGCTCACATGACCAAACTTACATAAAACAAATATAAAAAGAGCACCCGGGCAAGATGAATGACATCAAAATCCCGGGTGCTCTTTCTAACTATATACTCTCGCAAACTCTTTCTTACTTCAACTGCATATTGGACAAATCCACATTAGTAGTCAGCTTTTCATTACTCCCCACAGTTTTCAAATCAAAGGTTACTTCCACCTCTCCATTCTCTTCTGAATTGAGTTTCAACTTGATGCCTTTGGTTTCAAAGGGGATGTCCAGACTGTTCAAGTTATAGGAGACAGCACCAGGACTACGACGTCCCGTCAGGTCATCATAATCGTTATAGCGGAGTTCCAAATGGACGTATCCATCTTCGCCATACAAAGTATCATCTTCTTGCGGACGCACCAGGCTGATGCGGTGTTTATTATCAGTCGAAGATGGCAGGTTCTGCATGAAAAAAATGTTCATATAGCCACCACTGATGGTGATATCACCTTTATATATAAACACGGGGTCATTACCAAATTCCTCTTCGGTTTCGGGAGTCAGCGTCTCCACCTCTTTCGTCAAGACGTTCTGCAGACGCAGCAGCTTCACAGCATGATCATATCCTGCATAGTCGTCCCACAAAGGATTGAACACGGTAATCACACGCTGCCCATCCACGGCATCATACCACCCTATGTCCGTATTCACCGGCCAGAGCGTCCCCCAAACATCGCAGTTTAAATAAAAGGCATTTCCCGTAACACGCACAGTGGCCCACAAAGGCGGGGTAAAATCACCCAAAGAATATCCGTCGTTATCATCACATGATTGCAAAGCGGGCATCACTGCCAAACATATTGCCATAAATAACCAATGTAGCTTTTTCATAATCAAAGTCCTTTTCATTTGTTTCTGTATAGAAAATACAAAAGCCGGGCATTTACTGCACCGGCTTTTCCCATTTTAACAAATTCTTAATTTTTCGATTATTCTTCCCTCCTCCTCAGTAATGCCACCATCTCGCGGGCAGCATGTTTGGGTGCCCCTGCCTCTCCCAGACAGGATGCCATATACTCATATCCCTCGAGCATCTGACGGCGGTATTCCTTATCGTACAAAATGCGGTTCAGCTCCGAGCGTACCTGCTCTACCGTCATGGTATCTGCAACCAGCTCTTTCACCACCTCCCGGTTGGCTATGAGATTGACCAGGGAAATGTACTTCACTTTCAGTATATGCCGTTTCAGGAAAGCGATAACCTTCCCTATCGGAGTATGGTAACATACCGCTTGCGGCACACGAAACAGAGCTGTTTCCAGCGTTGCCGTCCCCGAAGTGACCAGTGCAGCCTCTGCCTGCCTCAACAAAGGGAATGTCTTGTTGAAGATAATCTTCACATCCACCCCACCCACATAACGTTTGTAATACTCGGGGGAAATACCCGGAGCACCGGCCAGCACCAGTTGATAATCGGGAAAAGAAGCTGCCGCACGAAGCATGTCGGGCAGATTGTCCTTGATTTCCTGCTTGCGGCTACCAGCCAGCAGAGCAATAACGGGTTTGGCCGAAAGTCCGTTTGCCCGGACAAAGTCGTCGAATGTCTCTGAGCTGGAAGCAAGAAAAGCCGTCACTTCATCCACTGTCGGATTGCCGACATAATGTATCGGATACCCGTGCTTCCCTTCAAAAAACTCCACCTCGAACGGTAGGATGGAGAACAGCTCATCCACATCCCGTTTAATATTCTTGATGCGGTATTCCTTCCATGCCCAAATCTTGGGAGAAATATAATAAAAGACAGGAATCCTTGTGTTGGCATGGACAAACTTGGCTATATCCAGATTAAAGCCCGGATAGTCCACCAAAATCAGCACATCCGGCTGCCACGCAACAATATCCTCCTTGCAGCGCTTCATATTGGCAAAGATGGTGCGCAGATGCAGCAGTACGGGAATGAACCCCATATACGCCAACTCTTTGTAATGCTTCACCATCACACCGCCCACTGCAGCCATGAGGTCGCCTCCGAAGAAACGGAACTCCGCTTGCGAGTCCTCCTCCTTCAATGCAGCCATCAGATGGGAGGCATGCAGGTCGCCGGAAGCTTCACCGACAATCAAGTAATACTTCATATCAATTGATAATTGTCAATTAATTCAGAACCATGCTTTCAGTTCATCAATCAAGCCGTATGCCGTTGCATCCACCGTGGTCGGGGTGATTGCCACATAACCGTTATCAAGCGCCCAATGGTCATTCTTCTCATTTTCGGCATCGTTGTTCTCAAACTCGCCGGTCAGCCAGTAGTAATGGGCATCTCCTCTATGGGCAAAGTTTTCCCATTCATTGGTCCATTGCCCCTTGGTTTGTTCGCAAATCTTCACACCCTTCAATTCTTTGGTATCGGGGAAGTTGACATTGAGGCATGTCAACGGAGGGAGTCCTTTCTCCAATACCAGCCGGGCTATCTCGCGGATGTAAGGACCTGCAGGTTCAAAATCAGCGTTCGGCTCATGGTTGCAAAGGGAGAATCCGATGGAAGGCACTCCTTTCAGGCATCCCTCTATCACAACGCCCATCGTACCGGAATAATGCAGGTTTACAGAAGAATTGTCGCCGTGGTTGATGCCGCCTACCACCAAGTCGGGCTTGCGGTCGAGCACCGTATGAAAAGCCAGCTTCACACAATCGGTCGGCGTACCGGAACACTTGTATACCGTCAGCCCAACATCCTTACGGACCAACTGGTAGTGGATAGGTTCCGTTACAGTCAGCGCACACGCACTTCCAGAGCGGGGTGCATCCGGCGCCATTACCACAATCTCGCCCAGCGGACGGAGGAATTTGATTAACTCGCTAATACCTTTCGCAATGATGCCGTCATCATTGGAAATCAATATCAAAGGTCTCTGATTTTCCATAACTTTCTTTTTTATTATCGTGCAAAAGTAGCTAAAAAGGCTTTAAACAGAATACTACAAAGATAATAATTCTTTTGTATTCAAAGATATTTTCAGAAAAGGCTAACTTTGTACCGACAATAATTGGAATATAATCATTCATAAAATCCATGCTATAATGAACACTTCTTGCCATTCTACCATTGCTGCACGCATCGAGACGGCAGCTGCCGCAATTATTCTGTTTCTAACAACCCTGACAAGCTGTGGCAGGAGCAGTTCTCCCGAGCCACTTGACCAATGGAATGACGGGACATCTACGCTTCACACGGCAGACCCGGTCATTGCAGAAGGCCGGAAGCTCTTCAACGACAAAGAATACCAAAATTTCCGACTCACCGGAGAAGCCCTCACACAACCCGGCTCCGAAGCAGGCCTCCTCTTTCATACGGACGGCGAGTCCGGTTATGAAGTGATATTCCGTAACGGAGACATCGACGGCACACGCAAGAGCGGCTCACTCGCCTCGGTGCGCAACCTCTATCGCTCACTCGCAAAAGATGGAGAATGGTTTGACTTCGAGATAACCGTACGCGGACAAAACATCATTGTCTGCATTAACGGAACCGAAGTTGTTTGCTATACCGAACCCGGATACCCATATCGCACAGAGGAGCACGCCCGGCAACTGCTGAGTCAAGGTTCCATTGCCCTGCAAGGCATACACGGCGAAGTGTCATTCCGGAATCTCGCCATCGAACGGCTTGCCAAGGAAGCACGCAACGAAGCCGACACGCTTGCTCCGGTAGACGAGCGCACGGATGAGATAATCAGGCTACAGCAGCACGATTTCCCAGTTATAGACTATCACGTTCACTTGAAAGGAGGGCTGACGAAGGAAATGGCACACGCCATGTCCATGAATTACGGTATCAACTATGGTGTCGCCCCCAATGC
>ENA-OOYH01000388-OOYH01000388.1-human-gut-metagenome-genome-assembly--contig:-NODE-388-length-8922-cov-1.627270_pt1 | contig 8922 bp, 8 predicted proteins | sample MGYA00241699_ERZ501370 | MGnify/ENA primary metagenome ERZ501370 (study PRJEB25962, sample SAMEA2042655) | human gut metagenome | biome: human gut; feature: human-associated habitat; material: faeces... | reverse complement strand
ACGACGGCATCCATACCTTCCATGTGGGCAAAAATGCGAATGTCAGATATGAGGAAAAGCACTACGGCGAGGGAAACGGAACAGGTGCGAGAGTGCTCAACCCTGTAACAAATATATTTGTGGGTGAGAATTCTGTTTTCACTCTCGATACAGCACAGATAAAGGGTGTTGATTCTACAGTCCGTGAGACCAATGTGGAGCTTGGAAAGGACGCAAAGCTCTATGTCACAGAGCGTCTCATGACAGATGGAGAGCAGAAGGCGGAGTCGAACATCGAGGTGCAGTTAAACGGAGAGGACAGCTCTGCGCAGATTGTTTCCAGATCAGTAGGAAAAGGAAACTCTGTCCAGACCTTCCATCCAAATGCCATCGGCAACAGCAAATGCCAGGCTCATATCCAGTGTGATTCTATCATCATGGATCATGCAGAGGTCGGTTCAATCCCTGAAATCAGGGCAAAAAATATCGATGCGGCTATCATACATGAGGCTGCAATCGGCAGGATAAACGACGAGCAGCTTCTCAAGCTCCGTACACTCGGACTTACAGAGGAAGAGGCAGAGGATGTTATCATACAGAATTTCTTAAACTAAATCAGGCGTAAATAGAAACCCCGGAGCGTGATATTGATATGCTGTCAAAGCATACAATACGCTCCGGGATTTATTTTATGTTACTGTTCATGCCTGACAGTGTGACCAGTAACTATTTTACAACGGCAACCGGTTACTACAAAAATGCAAATCAGCATAAATGGTTTATATGATACGAATTATCATTAACTGTAATCTTGACATAAACAGTAAACAACAGTAAAATGAAACCAAAACAGTAAACAACAGTAAAAGACAGTAAAACAAATTCAAAACAGTAAACAACAGTAAAAATTGGAGGCTGATATGCAAAATCCATTCACGCTTACATTTGGAAGAAGTCCACTAGAGTCGGTAGACCGTCCGGTACAGATTAATGAGATAATTGAGAATTTTACAGCGGATACAATAAATCAGCAGATGTTTATAATTACCGGTGTGCGAGGTTCAGGAAAAACAGTAATGATGACAGAAATTTCGCATAAACTAAGAGAAAATGATGACTGGGTGGTTATAGAACTCAATCCGGCAACGGACCTGTTGTCTGCAATGCTTTCAAAATTGAATAGTGATAATATATGTGCGGGACTTATAAAATCGGCAAAGCTCGATCTATCATTTTTCGGTTTTGGAGTATCTATAGAGGGGACACAGCCGATTACAGATGCAGAGACAGCTATTATAAAGATTTTGGAAAGGCTTAAAAAGGGTGGTAAGAGACTGCTTATTACGATAGATGAGATGACAAATAGTGAGTACATGAAGGTTTTTGCAGGAGCCTTTCAGATATTTGTAAGACAGGAGCTGCCTGTATTTCTATTAGGAACAGGATTGTATGAAAATATAGAGGAGCTTCAGAATGAGAAGAGCCTTACATTTTTGTACAGAGCACCTAAAATCCAGCTCAAACCATTAAATAACGCGGCAATAATCAATAAGTATAAGACTATTTTTAACATATCTCCGGAGAAAGCAGCACAGATGGCGGGACTGACCAAAGGCTATCCTTTTGCATTTCAGGTTTTAGGGTATCTGACGTGGAACAATGATGGTGACTACAATGGCATTTTGGGCGAGTATGAACAGTATCTGAGCGAATTTGTATATGACAAAATCTGGTCGGAGCTTTCTCAGAAGGATCGCATGGTTGCAAAGGGGATTGCAGATATAAAAAGCGGAAAAATAAAAGAAATCAGGGATGCAATTGGGATGGAGACAAACGAATTCAATCCGTACCGTAAGCGCCTTATAAGAAAGGGAATTGTATCGGGAGAGAAACGGGGATATGTGTATTTTACGCTACCGCTTTTTGAGGAATATGTGATTGAAAATTATTAAAATGAGCACAGGTTCAGCAGATTATAATAAGGAGTCAAAATGAAAGCGTATTATCATCTACCGGGATTGTTTGAATTTTATGAATTATACAAAGAATTTCTCCCACTGTACCGCAAGCACCGGGAATATTTCTATGACTGGTGCGACATAGGCTCAATATACGGTGCACCGGCAGACTGCATATGGGGCGGAGGCCGCGTCGGTTTTGGTGAGCACGATCCGAAGGAAGTGCTTAAGCTTATGCAGGAATATGGGATATCCGCGAGACTTACCTTTAGCAATTCATTGCTTACTAAGGAGCATCTTTCTGACAAAAAATGTAACGAACTGTGCAGGATATTTGATATAGGCAGAGATAATGAGCGAAGCAGGGGCTTTGGAAACGGCATAATCATCTACTCAGATATTCTGCTTGATTACATAAAAGAAAATTACCCTGACTTTTATTTTATATCCTCAACAACAAAGGTTCTGACGGATTTTTGTGAATTTGAAAAAGAGCTAAACAGAAAGGATTTCCGCTATGTGGTACCGGATTTCAGGTTGAACAAATCATTTGATAAACTGAAAGAATTATCACAGCATCAAAAGGATAAAGTAGAATTTTTGTGCAATGAGTGCTGCTGGTTTGGCTGCACGGACAGGAAGAAATGCTACGAGACGGTTAGCCGCAAAAATCTGGGCGAGGATTGCCCGGAGCATTATTGCACTGCACCTGATGCAGGGCAGGGATATCTCTTTTCGAAGGCGATGGAAAATCCGGGATTTATCGGAATAGATGATATAAAAAACACTTATCTGCCGATGGGCTTTAGCAATTTTAAAATAGAGGGCAGAGGGCTTGGAAGTGCCATGATACTTGAATTTCTGCTTTACTATATGACGAAGCCACAGTATCAGATACATGTCAGAGAGCACATTTATCTCGATAATATGCTGGATTTATTTTGAAATATAAAAACTATACATTAACGACAACAGGAAGGATGATTCTCAAAAATGAATATTAGAAGAGCACACGAAAAAGACATACCAAGACTTATAGAATTGTTAGAGCAGGTGCTTCAGATCCATGCCGATATCAGACCGGATATTTTTATCCCGGGAACGACAAAATATACAAATGAAGAGCTTGCAAAAATGATAAAGGACGATACAAAGCCGATATATGTTGCGGCAGATGATGATGATATCTGCATGGGATATGCATTCTGCCAGATAAGACAGCAGCCGTTTTCCAACAATATGGTACCGTTTACATCGCTTTTCATAGATGATCTGTGTGTAGATGCAAAGACCAGAGGACAGCATATCGGAGAGCAGCTTTTTGAATATGTCAAGAATGAGGCAAAGCATCTCGGCTGCTACGAGGTCACTCTCAATGTATGGAGCGGAAACACATCTGCTGAGAAATTTTATGAGAAGATGGGGCTTAAGACAAAGGAACGCCAGATGGAGTATATTTTATAGAAAACCAGAATGCCGACTAATCTAAAATCAGACTTTAGATTAGTCGGTGTTTTTGAGTGATTACACATCTAATAACAACTATAATAAGGTTATCAATCGAATTTATATAATGCGAGGCGATTTTATGTTATTAATGTGCAAACACACACCGGTTTACGATTTTAATGCATAATATTATTTAAAAAATGTGCAGATACTGATTGAGCATCTGCACATTTTTTGATAAAATATATGCAGATAACAGGAGGACAATATGCATATATTTGACTATTCTTTTTTAGATGAGGGCTTATTACCGGCTGAGATAGTTAATCTTACAGCAACAATTACTGCATTTAATGCTATATCAGATACGCGTAAGGAAAGCAATAAAAGTATATATACTGAGCTGGAAAAGATTGCAAGAGTACAATCTGTTAAAGGTTCTAATGCGATAGAGGGTATTGTTACAACAGACGCACGTATAAAGCAGATTGTTGACGGTGACAGTGCTCCTCTTAATCATGATGAGCGTGAGATCGCAGGGTATAGGGATGCACTGGATGAGATACATTCTAAGCATGATCAGATGTCATTTAGTGAAAATATGATTCTGCATATACATGAAACGATGACAAATCTTGCAGGATATGAGCTATCAGGAAAATACAAAACGGAAGACAATCTGATAATGGAGATTGATGAAAGAGGAAGACGTAGAGTTCGCTTTACACCGGTTTCTGCGGCAGATACAGGCGAAGCAATGCAGCAGCTTGTACTTGCATATATGGATGCAAGGGATAACCCAAAAATAAACAAATTGTTACTGATTCCATGTGTGATATTGGATTTTTTATGTATACATCCGTTTTCTGATGGTAATGGCAGAGTATCCAGATTATTATCATTGTTTTTACTTTATAAAAGTGGATATGATGTTGGAAAATATGTATCCTTTGAGGAACAAATCAATGACTCAAAGGATTTTTACTACGAGGCATTGCAGGAGTCATCTATAGGATGGCATACAAATGAGAATTCATATTTTGAATATATGAAAAATTTTCTGTCTATGCTCTATAAATGTTACAAAGAATTGGACAAAAGATTTTCTACTGTAAATGGGAAAAAACTTAAAAAAACAGAAAGAGTTGAGCAGACAGTTTTAAACAGCGTGCTTCCGGTCTCAAAAGCCGAAATCTGTGATATCCTTCCTGATGTGAGTCCGTCTACAGTAGAAGCAGTGCTTGGAAAAATGGTAAAAACAGGTTCTGTTATGAAATTGGGGCAGGCAAGGGCAACGAAATATGTCAATGCAAAATATATCAAATAATGGGGGAATATGTTTTATGCAGAATGCAATTAAATATGGTTTTTGAAAATAATAAAATGTATATAATTAGAAAAACGGGGCAAAAATATGTTGACAAACACAAACAGGAGTGATAAACTCTAAACAAATTTAGCAAGATAAAGTATTAAATCGTTAAAGAAGTGAAAACAGTTTAAACTGTTTCGACAATTTAATAAGTTGTAAACCGTTGAAGCGGAGATAACGGCAATGATGCCTTTACAGAGAGCCTGTGGTGCTGAGAATCAGGTGTGAAACAAGTTGTCAAATGGACCGCTGAGGGCGCAGTCAAATGGATTTATCATTCATCCAGAGTATTCTGCGACGTGTGGGCATACGTCATTTGCCCGGGATATGTTGGTATCCTGCCAAGCGCACGAGCTTTATCGTGAATTCAAGGTGGCACCGCGGATCGTTCGTTTCTCTCGTATCGCATTCGTCCTTGACCGTATCTTCCGTAAGTTCGGTCTGTCCGGTAAATCCTTCATTCCTATGCTGATCGGTTCCGGATGTGGTGTTCCCGGTATCATGGCTTCCCGTACCATCGAGAACGACAGAGACCGTAAGATGACAATAATGACAACAACATTTATACCATGTGGTGCTAAGGTTCCATTTATCGCCATGATCGCCGGTGCTATATTCGGTGGTTCATCAATAGTTGCAACAAGTGCTTACTTTATTGGTATTGCAGCAATTATATGTTCTGGTATAATACTTAAAAAGACAAAGATGTTCGCCGGAGATCCATCACCATTCGTTATGGAGCTTCCACCTTATCATATCCCAACAGTAGGTTCTGTACTCAGAAGCATGTGGGAGCGTGGCTGGTCATTCATCAAGAAGGCTGGTACGATAATCACACTTTCAACAATCGCTGTATGGTTCACAACATACTTCGGATTTGTTGATGGTTCATTCCAGATGCTTGATGAGAGCCAGATCGATTACAGTATTCTTGCAAAGATCGGTAATGCGATAGCATGGATTTTCGTTCCACAGGGCTGGGGCAACTGGCAGGCAACTGTTGCTTCGATTACAGGTCTTGTGGCAAAAGAGAATATCGTTGGTACAATGGGTATTCTTTATCCGGGCGGATGGTCAGAAATCGGCGCTGCATTTACAGCAATCAGCGGTTTCTCATTCCTCGTATTCAACCTCCTTTGTGCTCCTTGCTTCGCAGCTATCGGTGCTATGAAGAGAGAAATGAATAATGCTAAGTGGACCTGTTTTGCAGTAGCTTACCAGTGTGTATTTGCTTATGCAATCGCTCTTATGATTAATCAGTTTGGCGGACTCTTTTCAGGTAATGTAAATGTTATCGGTCTTATTTTCGCTGTATTGGTACTTGCATTTATGATTTATATGCTCGTAAGACCATACAAAGAGGCTAATACATTAAAAACTTCTGTAAAGGTAAAATAATTTAGATTTTGATAGAGGAGGATGTATATGCTTACTTTTTTACTTGATAATATTGGTACAATAGTTGTTTTGCTTATAGTTGTTGCTGTAGTTGCTGCAATTATTATCAGCCATTTCAGAGCAAAGAAAAAGGGCAAATCTTCTTGTGGCAGCTGTGGCTGCGGATGTGCATCCTGTGCAATGGCAGGTAAATGCCACTCTAACAACCATAAATAATTATTGCTGACAAAAGCGACCGAGCATTTTAAGTGTTCGGTCGCTTGTTTTGTTTTTTGATTATTTTTCAATAGTTGGGGGAAAATTATGGTTTAGCAAATTGCATTATCAAGCAATTTGCTGAATCATAATTAAATATTACAACAAATATTTGGATAACTCCTTATAAATAAAACAAGGCTATCGCATTTTAACCTTGCGATAGCCTTTCTTGTATTAATTGATTTTTTGGTTGTTGTTTGAAATATAAATCTGCAATGCGGACAGGCTCTTAATGTAACAAAGCAGACTATCAGTAATTGGGAAAACAACAATATTCAGCCGTCTGTGGAAATGCTTATTAAAATAGTAAATACCTATTCAGTAAGTGCGAACATAACTGCCGTTCCTGAATGGAAAATGATTTTAAAAATGCTTTCTATAAAAACAAATTGATTGGATATGTCGGTTTATGGGGGAGAGTGTCAAAAAAGAAAAGCAAAACAAGCGACAGTTTAAATGCTGCCGCTTGTAATTATCAATTATTTAATTTGTATAGTTTATATACGACCGTTGAACTAAAGGGTTTATTTTCTTCATAAGCAATACTGTAGTGCTCTTTTAGTATATCATCAATCCAAAGTTCTGTACCATTATCTTCAACTAATATCCATTTTGCTTTACAAGAAGAATAGGCTTCTGTAACCAAAGTACCTAATGAATTATTACAACTGATTGCCCAATCCTGCATAGTAAAATACGGATAACAAGGTTTAATATCCATTTGTAAATAAATACCGTTATTAGTATTATATGCAATAAAACTATCTCGTTCTGATTCGGGTATCATTTTAATTATATTGGTTTCAACTTTATTATATTCACTAACTTCATGAATATTGCTATTGTTATATATACTGATTAAAGTATTTTTCCCTGTATATAAAACTCCAAAAGAACATTGTAAAATACAAACTGACATAAGCAAAATTTTGATAATTTTTGATTTTTTGTTTTTTTGTATGAATTCTTTATAAACAGCAGATATTATTAAACCGTAATATGGTATCGTAATTATAGCATAATGTAAATATCCGTTACTCTTTATAAACCAAATAAAAGGTAATAATCCTATAAATATATACATAAAACCTTTTAATAAACTTTTTTTAAATAGACATATAATGCCGATTACTGCAACTATTGGACCGCTCATAAAACTGAATATTGAAGCTAATACTGCTAAAATACCGTTTCCGTATATTTTAAAGTGTGAATTACCGGCATATTCTAAGTTATAAGTAAATGTTCCGTATAGAAAATCATTAAAAGCATGGTTAAAATAAAAATAAAGCAAAAAAGGCAATGTTAAAATTAAGAAACCTGCAATAAACATAATTGCATTCTGAAATAAATTTTTGAAATTTTTGCTAATGATTAACATACATACAATTACAAATACACCACCACAGATGCCTAACGCGTTAGTCAGTCGTGTTAAAAAACAAGCAGCAAATGTAATTCCATAGAGTAACGACCAAAGTGGGTTGTGCACATAATTGTTTTTACGAGCATTTTCAATATATACAGTGAAACCGTAAAGTGAAGCTGTTAAAAGTGGTAAAATATACTCTTCGGTACAATTATTTGCATAAACAAGGCTATATGCACCAAGAAAAAGTAATGAAAATAAAAGTACTTTTTTACCTGTAATGTATTGAGAAATAATTCTATCTATCATGATTAATGTAATAAATAAACATATTACTTGGATAATCATAATTCCCCAACGCTGTCCGGTAAGCAAGTAACCTAACGCATTAACAGCAAAAATTAGTGGTCCTTTTGAGTCCCATAAATCTACATACGGCAATGATCCTTCAGCCCAATATTTTCCTATAGTTTGAAACATTGCTGTATCGCCGGCATAAGGAATATTGTATAGAGGAGATGTTGAAGTTGATAAACACAACATAAAAAGAATGGATATTACAAAGTAAATCAGTAAATACTTTTTTTGTATAGTATTAGTTGCTGAAATATTTGTATTTTTAAATTTCATTTTACTTATTCTCCTCATTATACTTAAGCTGATTGTAAATCATATTGGCACACATATAAACATTGCCGCCGCCCATTGTGAGAATGAGGTCGCCCTCTTTTGCGTTTTTGCATACATAGTCTGTAATTTCTTCAAAAGTGTCAAGGCAAACAGAGTTCGGTACTTTTGCACCGAGGTCGGTTGAGTAAATATTATATGTGTTTGTTTCTCTTACAGGGAGAATTTCAGAAATAATCGCAACATCCGGAATCTTAAGAGCCTCTGCAAAATCATCAAGAAGAAGTGCTGTTCTTGAGAAAGTATGTGGCTGGAAAATCGCCCATACTTTTTTAAAGCCCATATTCATTGCGGCATTGAGTGTTGCGGTAAGCTCTGTCGGGTGGTGAGCAAAATCGTCTGCCACTGTAATTCCCTCGGGTGTACCGAGAATTTCAAAACGGCGGTGAACACCTCCGAATTTGTGGAGATTTTCGGCGATTTCCTTAGGTGTTGCACCAAGGTAATGTGCG
>ENA-OOYH01000381-OOYH01000381.1-human-gut-metagenome-genome-assembly--contig:-NODE-381-length-8975-cov-1.355269_pt1 | contig 8975 bp, 6 predicted proteins | sample MGYA00241699_ERZ501370 | MGnify/ENA primary metagenome ERZ501370 (study PRJEB25962, sample SAMEA2042655) | human gut metagenome | biome: human gut; feature: human-associated habitat; material: faeces... | reverse complement strand
GCCGGAGCCGACACCATGTAGAACTTGGCGGGGTGCTCCGGGTCGGCGGAAGCAAAGGTCACTTCCTTGGTGCCCTGGGTGATGTACAGGCAGTCCTTATAGCCCAGCTCGTACTTCACGCCGTCAGCCACCACGATACCGGTGGAATCCTTGCCGATGTTGAACATGCCGATCTCGCGGCGCTCCAGGAAGTAGTGGGTGCCGAAGTTGGCCCATACATCAATGCCCTTGTCGATGGAGACCTCCTCGTGCACAGGCATGCAGCCCAGCGTGACCATGCGATCCACGTGGCTGTAGACGGCGACCATCTCATCTGCCTTGTACAGGCCGGTGATGAGCATTTCGTCCCGCATTTCCTCGGTGGTATAGCGCTTGAAATCCTTCTGGTTGCAGGAGTAGCGGATATCCATTCTGGACTCCTTCCTGCTCTTAGCGCTGGATACGGCCGGAACCGTCGCCGCCAGCCAGCTTCTCGACCTCGGACACGGTCATCATGTTGTAGTCGCCCTCGATGGAGTGCTTCAGAGCAGAAGCAGCAACAGCGAACTCAACAGCATCCTGGGTGCTCTTGCCGTTCAGCAGAGCGTAGATCAGGCCGCCGCCGAAGGAGTCGCCGCCGCCCACGCGGTCGATAATGTCCCGAATTTCGTACTTTTTGGACACATAGAAGTCCTTGCCGTCATTCAGGCACGCCGCCCAGCCGTTCCAGTCCGCGCTGTGGCTCTCGCGGAGCGTGATCGCAATGCACTTCATGTTCGGGTAGGCTTCCAAAACTTTGTTGCCGAGCGCGCGGTACTTTTCGCGGTCCAGCTCGCCGGATTCGACGTTCACATCGACGGTAATTTCGAGCGATTTCTGCATCGGTATGTTTACAAATCCGATAAAGCGTACATCCTTTGAATTTGAGGATGGTGACGTGGTAATCAGTGCAGATATCCTGCGCATTGATTCCCGCTTCGTTAGCCTTTTTAAGTGGCTTGGCGAAAATCACATAAAAGTACAGCTTTCAGGAGCCAATACACCTGACGGATACGCAGTATACAGGGTGAGGGAGGTGTCTCTCGGCAGAGGCACAAAGCTGTCTGCAGAGGACGGATTCCTGCAGTATATGATGGAAAGGCTTTTTGCCAGCACCATGCCTGAGGATGAACCTGACCTCGATGATTACGAGGAAGAGGGCGACAGCATGAAGCTCACCAGTATACAGAGCATCACAGATTTCATGACATGTGCAGGCCGTACACTGCCTGACAATATACTGCTGTGGGCCAGAAGAAATCTGGCAGTTGCGCGTTCAAGCGAGGTATCACCTGAGGAGAGACGCCATGCGCAGAGAGCACTTTCCATCATGATGAATATCCAGTGGAAGGGAAATTACTTTGAGGCAATTGACCCTGTGGAGGCAAGGCGCATACTCGATGAGGAGCTCTATGGCATGGAGAGCGTGAAGCAGAGAATCATTGAGACCATTATCCAGATAAACAGGACTCATACACTTCCTGCCTACGGACTGCTGCTCTGTGGACCGGCAGGAACCGGAAAGTCACAGATTGCATATGCTGTTGCACGTATACTCAAGCTTCCATGGACCACACTCGATATGAGCTCCATAAATGATGCAGAGCAGCTCACAGGAAGCTCAAGAATCTATTCAAACGCAAAGCCGGGAATCATTATGGAGGCATTTTCACAGGCAGGAGAGTCAAATCTTGTATTTATCATCAATGAGCTCGACAAGGCCTCAAGCAAAAACGGCAACGGAAATCCGGCAGATGTGCTTTTGACACTGCTTGACAATCTGGGCTTTACAGACAACTATATGGAGTGTATGGTGCCGACCGTCGGAGTATATCCGATTGCAACAGCCAATGATAAATCCCAGATTTCTGCACCGCTTATGTCACGTTTTGCGGTGATTGATATTCCGGACTATACCGATGAAGAGAAGAAGGTCATCTTCCAGAGATTTGCCCTGCGCAAGGTATTTGAGCGAATGGGAATGAAGGAGGAGGAGTGCGTTCTCACAGAGGACGGACTTGATGCAGTGATTAAGCTTCACGAGAACACATCGGGCATAAGAGATCTCGAGCAGGCTGCAGAGCATCTGGCAGCAAATGCACTTTATCAGATAGAGGTTGATAAGGTAAAGCAGGTGGTATTTGATGCTGAGGCTGTTTTTGAGCTTTTAGGCTAGCAGGATATGATTACGGATACAGGAATTGTTACGAAAATAAAAGGAGATTGTCAGGATGAGAGAATTTGGAAAATCCAGAAAATTAGATAATGTGCTTTATGATGTAAGAGGACCGGTGGTGGATGAGGCGGCCCGCATGGAGGAAAACGGCACAAATGTGTTGAAACTCAATATAGGAAATCCTGCGCCGTTTGGCTTCAGGACACCTGATGAGGTGATATATGATATGTCTCGCCAGCTCACGGACTGTGAGGGGTATTCCAACTCCAAGGGACTTTTTTCTGCAAGAAAAGCAATCATGCAATATGCACAGCTCAAAAAGCTTCCTAATGTGACGGTGGAGGATATCTACACCGGAAACGGAGTCAGCGAGCTTATAAACTTAAGCATGTCAGCGCTTCTTGACAATGGTGATGAGGTGCTGGTGCCGGCACCGGACTATCCGCTTTGGACAGCCTGCGTTACACTTGCGGGAGGCACGGCAGTGCACTATATCTGTGATGAGCAGTCAGAGTGGTATCCGGACATAGAGGATATCAAAAAGAAGATTACAGACAAGACAAAGGCAATCGTAATAATCAACCCTAATAACCCTACAGGAGCGCTCTATCCAAGGGAGGTGCTGCAGCAGATAGTTGATGTGGCAAGAGAGCACGAGCTTATGATTTTTTCGGATGAGATATATGACAGGCTTGTGATGGATGACTATGAGCATGTGTCTATTGCGTCGCTTGCACCGGATCTCTTCTGTGTGACCTTCAGCGGTCTTTCTAAGTCACATATGATAGCAGGCTATCGTATCGGATGGATGGTTTTAAGCGGCAACAAGGCGCTCGGAAAGGACTATATCGAGGGTCTCAACATGCTCTCAAACATGCGTCTTTGCTCGAATGTTCCGGCGCAGTCGATAGTGCAGACGGCTTTAGGCGGATATCAGAGTGTAGGCGAGTATATTGTGCCGGGCGGACGAATCTATGAGCAGAGAGAGTACGTCTACAAAGCATTAAACGATATACCGGGAATTTCGGCAGTAAAGCCAAAGGCAGCATTTTACATATTCCCAAAGATTGATACTGCAAGGTTCAACATCACAAACGATGAACAGTTTGCACTGGATCTGCTTCGTGAGAAGAAGATACTCATCATCCACGGCGGCGGCTTCAACTGGGATAAGCCGGATCACTTTAGAGTGGTATATCTGCCTCGAACAGAGATATTAAAGGATGCCACAGGCAAGCTTGCAGACTTTTTGGCTTCATATAAGCAGAAATAATTATTGGCATAGATAATTATAAAACATATGATATAAAACATATAATATAAAACATATAACATATAAGCTCCGGCACAGAAAAATTTTTGTTCTGACCGGAGTTTTTATATTATGCTGTAATATTTTTTAAAAGTAACCTACCTGTAACTTTACATAATGTATTATACACTTGTATCGCGGGGCGGCTGCACTTTAAAGGACAGACCGCACAGCACTCAAAAATGCATAGAGAAGAAAAGGAGAATTAAATGGAACTGCTTAGAGTAGAACACTTATCAAAAATATACGGAGCCGGAGAAAATCAGGTAAAGGCTTTGGACGATGTGTCATTGAGCGTGGAAAAGGGAGAGTTTGTGGCAATAGTCGGGGCGAGCGGCTCGGGAAAATCCACACTGCTTCATCTGCTCGGAGGTGTTGACAGGCCAACAAGCGGAAAGGTGTATATAAACGGCACTGATATTTTTGCAATGAATGATGATGAGCTTGCCATATTCAGAAGAAGACAGGTAGGCATCATTTATCAGTTTTATAATCTGATACCTATATTAAATGTGGAGGAAAACATGGCAATCCCGATGGAGCTTGATGGAAGAAAGGTGGAAAAAGCACAGATGGATGACATGCTTTTGCGCCTTGGACTTACAGAGAGACGCACTCATCTGCCAAATGAGCTTTCAGGAGGACAGCAGCAGCGCACATCTATAGGAAGAGCCCTGATTACGAGACCGTCTATAGTGCTAGCGGATGAGCCGACCGGAAACCTGGATACCAAGGCAAGCAACGAGATTATGCATCTCTTAAAGACCTCAAACCGTGAGCTCAACCAGACAATCATTATGATTACACACAATATGGAGCTTGCAAAGGCGGCTGACCGCACAATAATGATAGAGGATGGTAAAATCAGATGAATTTGATGAAGACACTCACATTAAAAAACTTAAAGCTCAACAGGAAAAGAACTATTGTCACGATAGTCGGAATAATTCTTGCAACAGCGCTTTTGTCGGCGCTTGTCACACTTGTGTCAAGCTTTCAGTACAGTGTGATTGAATACCAGAAGCAAAAGGGCGGCGACTTTCATGTGAAATTTTCGAATGTGAAAATGTCTGAGCTTTCGGAGTTTAAAAACAACAGAAATATTGAAAGCACATTTGAGACAATGGGAATGGGCTTTGCAAAGCTAGACGGCTGCAAGAATGAGGATAAGCCGTATGCATATGTCATGGCAACAGATGAGGCCGGCTTTGAGAGAGGCTGCTTTAAACTTATAGAGGGGCGCATGGCAAAAAATGAGGATGAGATAGTCATTCCAAGGCACTTAAAGACAAACGGACGAATCGACATAAAGGTGGGAGATGAGATAACACTTGATATCGGAAAGAGATATGATTCAAACACCGAAAGTGTCATATCGGAAAACTGCGCATATGAGCATGATGCAGAGACACTTACCGATACTGTGACAAAGCACTACAAGGTGGTAGGCATCATGGAAAGACCGGGCTATGGAATGGAGGACTATAGTGCCGCCGGATATACATTTGTCACATACTCTGATGAACTGGCAGCAATTGATAACGGCACAAAGAGTGAGGCAAGCGAAGCTGACACTACACTCACAGTGTATAGCAGATACACTCAAAAGGCTTTAAGAAACAAGGATGCTGTGACTGCTGATATAATTGGTGTGGATGAAAAGCTGTTTGCGAAAGCAAATAATTCATCTGTTGAAATGTCTGCTGAGGAGAGTGATAGGTTTCTTAAAGAGATGGAAAATGCAAAATATGATATATATATAAATGGCTTCCTTATAAGCTATGAGTGTGTTTTCCCGATTGACGGCACATTTAAAGCACTGTTTACAGTGGCCACTGTTGTGGCTTTGATAATCATACTGACATCAGTGTATTGTATCAAAAACAGCTTCAACATATCAATCACTGAAAAAATCAGGCAGTATGGCATGCTTGCAAGCGTGGGTGCTACGAGACGCCAGATAAAAAGCAGTGTTAAGACAGAGGCAGCAATGCTTGGAGTGGTTGGTATTCCGGTGGGTACCATGAGCGGTATTTTAGCATCGCTTGTACTTGTTAAGGTGGTGAATGCGCTGTCAGCGAGCTGGCTTAACTTTGCTTTGAGCTTTCACACATCACTGCCTGCACTTATTCTTGCTGTGATACTGAGTATAGCAACCATTTATTTCTCAGCAACAGGCAGTGCAAGAAGGGCGGCAAAGGTCACACCGCTTGAAGCAATAAGAAACACAAAGGAGATTAAAATAAAGTCAGCAAAGCTTAAGACCCCGGCGATTATAGGCAGAATCTGGGGTATCGGAGGCGTTATCTCATATAAGAATATAAAGAGGAACAATAAAAAGTACAGAACCACAGTGACATCTATTGTCATCTGCTCAGTAACCTTTATTGTGATATCATACTTTATGTCTATGGCCTTTAGCAGGGTTGGGATGTCATATGCTTCAACAGATTACAATATCGGAATAAATATGTCATGTAAAAAGGACCTTGATATTGAAAAGCTCTCTAAGCTTTTGAGTGGCATTGAAGGAGCTGAGGATTATCTGGTTGGAGCAGGCTATGATTTTGATGTCGATAATCCGGAGTACACAAAGGAGTATGGAGAGTATTGCAGGAAGCTTATTGATGAGAGTGAGGATGTCTCACAAATGTTTTTAATCACGGTTTTGGATGACAAATCATATGATAAGTATGCGTCTGACGCAGGCATAAAAAATGCAGCTGAAGGAGCAATCCTTGTGAATAAAGGCACATTTGCTGTGTATAATGAGAATAGCTCAAAATACGTCAAAAAAGAGATGGAGCTGTACAAATATAAAGCAGGAGATACAATCAGGTGCGGCTACAATGTGTATGATGATGCTCCTTCTGATGACAATGCCGTGGAAGGCGATACAGAAAGCAGCACAGAGGATAATAATAACGGAATCAGAAAGACTGTGGATGTAACTATTGCAGGTGTCACAGACAAGGTACCAATCGGTTATGAGGGCTATAGCAATAACACGCTTTACACGCTTTTGTTTATGAATCAAAAAGGCTTTGAAAGCCTATGGGCTGACGGCAAGAGTGGCAATGAGCTCAAACCGGGATATGCGACATATTCGGCATATGTGGTTGCAGAAAATGCAGATGATTATCAGGACACATTCGAAAAGGAGACGGAAGAAAATCCTGAGTATTCGCAGATTAGTTTTTATGTCAGCAATCTGGATAAGCAGATGCGCGATGAAAAATCTCTCTTTACACTGCTTGGAGTATTTGCATACGGACTTATTGTGGTCATTGCCTTAATAGGAATCACAAATATCATCAATACCTTAAGCACCGGAATGGAGCTTAGAAGCCGCGAGTTTGCCACACTAAGAAGCATTGGAATGACAGATAAGCAGTTTGCAGGGATGGTCAGACTTGAGAGTGTGTTTATATCTGTAAAGGCTCTTGTAATAGGTGTACCGCTTGGTATTTTAATAAGCTATCTTTTATGTGTTATGATGAACAGGATGGATGACGCAATCATTTATGAGCCGCCGTATAAAGCAATTATATTGTGTATAGTGGTTGTAATAATGCTGATTTATGCTATCATGAAACTATCAATGACGAAGCTTAGACACAATAACATTATTGAGACAATCAAGAATGAAAATCTGTAGGAAATGCGGGAGCTGATATGAAAAAAATACTTCTTATAGAGGATAATAAAGGAATAACAGAGGGACTGTGTGATACCTTTACAGAACCTGAATATGAGCTTTTGACAGCAGGAAATTTAAAGGAGGCTGGGGCGCTTTTGTGTGAGCACCCCGGCCTTGTGCTGCTTGATGTGTCGCTTCCGGATGGGAACGGCTTTGATTTTTACAGCGAAAGGCTGGAAAAAGAAAAAACACCGGTGATTTTTCTTACCGCAAGGGATGAGGAAAATGATATAGTAAAGGGACTTGAGCTTGGAGCGGAGGATTACATCACAAAGCCTTTTTCAGTAAGAGAGCTTGTGGCGAGGGTAAACCGCGTGTTTTTGCGAAGGAAAAATGATGACAGCTCATCTGTCATACACGCAGGAAGCATAAGCTATGATTTGGACAAAAAGGAAGCAAGAAGGGATGGACAGGTGATTAGTCTTTCTAGTCTTGAAAATCGCATACTTGATCTGCTTTTTACCAATCACGACAAGGCAGTGTCCAGAAATGCAGTGATTGACTGCATCTGGGAGGCGACAGGCAACGATGTCTATGACCATACCGTGACGGTCTATATGAAGCGCATCAGGGGAAAGCTTGGTGATGATGTGATAAAGACTGTGAAGGGAATCGGGTATCGTATAGATTCAGGCGAAGCACTTTAAACAGTATCGGCTGACAGAGACAGTTCCCGGAGGAGAGCATGAGAAAGAAAAAATATAATTTAGAGAACAGAAAACATTTTGTGTATTTTGCAATAATATATACATGTATATGTGTGACGGTTATGGCTTTTACCGTCTTTTTTCAGTACAGGGCGTATACAAAAAACTATAACGTCACAGTGGCTAAGCTATGTGCACTCATTCATGAAAAATATCCCGATGTATCAGATGGCAGTATAGCCGCGATTCTAAATGACAGCAGCTTCGACAGTGATTATACAAATTTAAAAAGCGCAGAGACGCTCTTTAAAAAATACGGCATTGATATGGAAAAGGATTCTGCGGTTTTGTCAAATGAAAAAGCGCTTAAAGGAGCGCTTTGGCTAGACATATTTCTTGTTGTGCTTTTTGCAGGGGGATTTTGCCTTTACATTGTGCTTATAAGATTTAGCTTTAAAAGACAGGTCAGACAGGCTGCGGATTATCTGCGCCGCATAAATCAGGGAGACTACAGACTTGTTATGGCAGATAGCACAGAGGGGGAGATTTCTATACTAAAGGGAGAGCTTTACAAGACAGCAATCTATTTGAGGGAGTCTGCGGAAAATGCAAAGGCAGACAAGCTTTTGCTAAAGGATGCGCTTTCTGACATATCGCACCAGCTTAAGACGCCGCTCACATCACTTTCGATAAATCTGGAAAATCTGGAAGGAAATCCTGATATGGCATCTGAAAACAGAAACAGGATAATGCGCAGGGCAAAGCGCGATGTGGACAATATATCGCATATGGTGCAGGCTATATTAAAGCTTTCAAGGCTTGAAGCGGATGTTGTGGAGTTTGATGAGAAGGATACGCTGCTGTCTGAAATTGTGTCTGAGGCAGCTGACAATGTTATGGCACTTTGCGATTTGAGAGACATAAGGCTGTTCATAGATGAAGGCTCTGATAAGGATGCCTGTATACATGCTGACGCATACTGGCAGTGTGAGGCCATTACAAACATAGTAAAAAATGCAGTGGAGCACGCACAGAGTGAGGTAAGGATAGGCTATTACAGGTATGAGATGTATGCCGAGATAACAGTGACCCTCCGTTTCCGCGTGTTCGATGACGGCCTGG
>ENA-OOYH01000380-OOYH01000380.1-human-gut-metagenome-genome-assembly--contig:-NODE-380-length-8995-cov-1.571812_pt1 | contig 8995 bp, 10 predicted proteins | sample MGYA00241699_ERZ501370 | MGnify/ENA primary metagenome ERZ501370 (study PRJEB25962, sample SAMEA2042655) | human gut metagenome | biome: human gut; feature: human-associated habitat; material: faeces... | reverse complement strand
GCAGCAGATATCGATGCATTTATGGAAGAAGAGTGGACATTCAGCGAGTCCGCTACTGTAAAAGAAGAACTGGCTCATCAGATCGCAACCATCGGCGAGAACATGAACATCCGTCGTTTCCAGCAGGTAAAAGAGGAGAACGGTTTCGTTGCTTCTTATACTCATATGGGCGGTAAAATCGGTGTTCTGGTTGACGTTGAGACAGACGTTGTAAACGATGCAGTAAAAGAAATGGCTAAAAACGTAGCAATGCAGGTTGCAGCTCTGAAACCGCTGTACACAAACGACAGCGAAGTAAGTGCAGAATATGCAATATTATTTGCTGTGTAAAATACACCATTCAATAATGTATATGCTATAAAGAACCATGCATACTGAGCAGTCCTGCCCCAGCTTGTAGGAATTGCAAAAACTGCTACAAGTGTCAAAGCACAACCTATATAGCCATAAATCATCCATGGCCTTGCTTTTCCAAGCTTTGTATGTGTTTTATCAATAAGTGACCCAAAGAAAACATCTGTAAAACCATCAAATAATTTAGATGCTGCGATTAATGTTCCAACGATTCCTGATGCAAGTCCTATAGTATCTGTAAGATATACCATAACAAAGGATGTCAGGAATGCATATACTACATTTCCTGCAATATCACCGGAACCATAACCAATTTTGTTGTACCACTTTAAGTACGTCTTTTCTTCCATGAAAAACCTCCAATTAATTACTTTGTTTTATCTTTAACAGCTATACTAATTTTATATATTTGTGCAAATTTTGTCTATAAACATAATAGGCTGTAATATGCACAAAATGATACTTTTCAAACACTACAGTTTCACAGCTATTTGACTCAATTCCATTTGAAACGTAATCAATACACAATATCATGCTCTAAACATTTTGTCCATAAATATAAATAGACAAAACATGCATAAAATGCTACAATACAGGCGGAGGTGTATAATGTATATTAACACGGGATATTTGAATCATTCACATAAAGATTTTAAAGATAAAAGCCGCCCTCTGATTGTAGGAAGCTGCGGAACCTATCGCCTGTCACAGCATCCTAAGATGCCTACATACAGGCCCAGAGGAAGACTGGATTACCAGATTATATACATATCATCCGGTCTTGTTCATTTCCACTTTGACAATCCTGAAAATGAGACAATCATTCCAGCAGGACATATAGTGTTATTTCGCCCAAAAGAGCTTCAAAAATATGAATTTTATGGTAAGGATAAGACTCAGATATATTGGCTTCACTTTACCGGAAGCGACGTAAAAAACACTTTAAGAAAATACGGATTTACAGACAATAAAAGAGTCTTTAATGTTGGAACATCTCTTGAATATGAACAGGTTTTCAAAAGGATTATTACAGAGCTTCAAAGATGTCAGGACAATTATGAGGAAATGCTCATGCTTTTGCTACGACACCTTTTGATTATATTTAACCGTAAAATAACAACTGAGCATGTAATCAGAAATGAATTCCTTGACAGCCAGATGGATACAGCAATTACATATTTCAATACAAACTACAACCGCTCTATTAACGTGGAGGAATATGCTTCATCAATTGGTATGAGCATAAGCTGGTTTATCAGGAGCTTTCGGAAATATACCGGTAATACACCAATACAATTTCTCACATCACTCAGGATGACAAACGCACAGGTGCTGCTTGAAACAACGTCCTACTCTATAAATGAGATTGCAGGCATAGTAGGATACAATAATCCACTATACTTCAGTCGATTGTTCCATAAACAAAAAGGATGTTCTCCTTCTGAATACAGAGCCAGAAATACATAATAAAAAGACAAAAGCAGGAGCAAATGCTCCTGCTTTATCCGGATACTTATCTTTTTAATGAATGACTAACAGATTGTAAAAGAATAATCCTTATCAGTCTCCGCACTGATACGATAATCCTCTTCCACATCAGTTCCCCAGCTGTCGATACCTCCAACACCTCTTACTGCGCCATATATGCATAAAACAGTTCTTCTTGCCGGTGGCAGTTCTTCAAGGTGAAGAGCGTTTTCAATCTCAGATGCGGTATAAGGCAGACAAGAAAATGCAAATTTTTCATCATTCTTTTCAATGCGCAGTGTCTGTGATGAGCTATCTGTCCTGCTGTTATCAAGAGCCGTATGTCTTGTAATTTCAAGCCACTCTGTATCCATTCTCATACCACATTCCTGCGGAACAAGATATTGTGTAAGACTCAGATCACCGATCTCATAGACTCCTTCTTGTGCACCTGCTTTTCTGTCAGGATATGTTTCCCCGGAGAGTCCCTTATATAAATATTTGTCAGCCAATGTTGGCATAATAAATCTCATTCCAAATACAGGAAATTCAGGTAGCCCCTGTACTCCGTTATAATGTACATCCACGCGAATCTTTCCGGACGCATCAACGCTATAGCTCACAAGAACAGTTGTCGCCGGAGTTGTTATGGTCTCGTATGTATATTTTACAATAATTTCATCAGCATAAACATCACCGCCATAGCTGTTATTATCAGGTGCATATGGTTTTTGCTCCTTGCCATCCATGATCACCTGTATTCCCTTACAGTCAATAAACATATCTGCCGAAAGCCAGCTTCCGCTTTTAATATGGAACTTGCTTCCCCTGTCATTATCCGTCAACGCTCTCCAGAAAGTAGGCTTTGGGCAACGATACAGCCACTCATATCCATTTTTAACGATAGATTCCAGTCCACCCTGTGCATAAGAGAAAATATAATCAAAGCCTTCACCATGTACACCTAATGTATAGTCACCATAGACCACTCTTAATTTATCTGTATAAGCCATAGTAATACCTCACTTCCTGCATTGCCGGTTTTTCTTTCCTGTCAGCAAATAAAATTCCATTTGCTGAGAATTCATAATCTGCCGGTTTATCATCAAAATCTCCGCCATAGCATAAAACATCTTTTCCTGTAACGGGATCTTTTACCATAATTGCCTGGTCAATAAAATCCCATATAAATCCGCCATGATACATATCGTATTTGTCAATCAGCTTCATATAAGAGCCAAGTCCACCCATTGAATTTCCCATATCATGCATGAATTCGCATAAAATATACGGTTTTTTCGGACTGTTATTCAAGTATTCCTCTACATCCTCCGGTTTTGCATACATTCTGGTCTCAAAATCAGAAATAGTATCCTCATATGCCCTATTATAATAAGAGCTTTCATAATGAACTAATCTTCCATCCTTCTTTTCGGCAAAATAAACGTTCATTGCCTCAATGTCGTCTCCTGCATAGGATTCATTTCCTAATGACCAGAAAAGGATGGATGTATGGTTTTTAAAAGTTTCGAAATTGTTTTTTGCACGCTCAAGCACTGCATCTCTCCACTGTGGAATAGATCCAGGTACATTGCATGACGGTTCGATTGCCCCTAGTTTTTGGAATGAGCCATGGCTCTCCAGATTTGTTTCTGCCATCACATAAATACCTGCATCGTCGCACATATAGTACCATGGTATCTGGTCAGGATAGTGACAGGTACGCACAGAATTAATATTGTTTCTTAACATACATGATATATCTGCCTTCATGTCTTCTATACCAATGCATCTTCCTGTTCTTGCATTCCACTCATGACGGTTTACTCCCGTGATAACAAGACGTTTTCCATTCAAATAGATTACTTTATCTATAATCTCTATTCTTCTGAAACCGATATCATAAGGGATCACCTCGGCCAGTGAACCATCCTCTGCTTTAAGCTCAACATAAGCATGATATAAATATGGATTATGATTGTCCCACAGCTTGACACTTTCCAAGTCAACACAAATCGTGCCTTCCAAATGGTCGTTTTCTTTATTTAACTGTAATGACTTCTCTACTAATATATTTTCTTCTCTGTCTTTTAAAATAAAGCCAGCAGTTACATTCTGACTGTCAGGAGCGGATACCTTCATGCTGACAGATACGCTTCCGCTTTCATTATCTTGATTTAACACAGGTTTGAACCATACATCCTCCAGATGAACATCCGGAATTGCCTTCAAAGTAACATTTCTGAAAATTCCAAAAAATCTGAAAAAGTCCTGATCCTCTAAAAATGCCGCCGTGCTCATCTTATGTACCTGCACTGCCAGAACATTTCCCTTTTCCTTAATATATGTTGTCAGATCAAACTCAGAAGGTGTGAAGCTGTCCTCTGCATAACCTATAAACTGACCATTAAGCCACAGATACATAGCTTCTTCTACACCCTCGAAGCAGATATGTATTCTTTTTCCACACATGTTCTTATCCAAATCAAAGTATTTGATATAAGAGCCTACCGGATTGTACTGTGCTTCTGAAAACATTCCTTCTTCTGCTCCGGTTGCCTCCATACTATAGGCTCCTCTGTGGTACTCTTTTCCTTCCCACGGATACATAGTGTTGATGTAACGTATCTTATCATATCCAGCCAGTTCAATATGTCCCGGAACCATAATTTTATCGAATCCGGATGCATCAAATGTTTCCTTATAAAAATCAACTGGTCTTTCCATCACATTTCTGCTGTAAGCAAACTCCCATTGACCATTTAATGACTGTAATAATGGATTTTTTTCTTTTTTCATGTCTGAATAATCCAGATAATAGCTATGATCACTATGTGGTTCCAATTGATTTACCTTAAACACTTCCGGATTATCAAGCCATTTCATATCAGCGTTCATATTTTTCCTCACTTTACTATTATTAATATATAAAACCAAGAACAATAACTGCTTTGCTACATCTAAGATATAACAAAACCATAGCAAAGAGCAATGTAATAAATTGTACAAATCATGCACAAAATGATACTGTTATAATTACTGTATTAAGCAACTTTTGACTATATATTCTGTTATTTTGGCAAGTAATAATTCTTTTCGTATTCTATAATGACATCGTAAACAGAAAGGAGATGAATTTCCATGAGAAATAAATTACACAATTTTATTGATAACTTACTTAGCTTTTACGCAAGCTTCTTTACTCACAGATTTTATCAAATGTAATGTGCACAGCATACATAAAATACCTGATGTCCCCCATATCCTTCCACTAAAGCTATGAGTCGCATTCCAGTTTTCTTCATCCTGTAATGTCCATACGATCCTGATTCCTATCGTATTGTTCTGCCTAATCTTTGGCAGGTAATTTCCTATAACAATAAACAATAAGCTTGTTCCATAATAAATTAATGCTATAAATAAATCCTCTGTTTCTGCTCCAATATGTGTCAATCTAGCCATACCATTATATAGCAATGTCATTAATGACATAAACTCATATCCATTTCCTCAGCTGCCTTCATCTGTGTCATTTTTTTCACGTAAATCTCTTATATTATTTCCAATCACATATGGATCAAATTTAGTCCTGCCCACTTCTGCTACATCCATCACTTAACATACATAGTCATCAGCGTGTGAAATAGTTACCGGAACCGGGCCGATTACTATGCAGTAAACCGCAACTCCCTTTGCTGCAAGTGTCAAAATGAACTTTTCAAGGTCAGACACATTGTCAGTTATCTCATTCAGGCTTCGCACCACAACCACCTGTGCACATTCGCTGTCAATCATCTCAAAGAAATCATTGAGCTCTCGTCTGTCATAATCCAGTGAATAAGATGCATCATGGTAAGCACGCGTGAGTGATATTCCATTGTCATTTGCCATGCTGTTCGTTTCCCCTGCGTCTCTGGTGTTTCCATCTTTAAATGTGTCCTTATCAGGTGGGTCCTAATTAAATTTTGAAAATTGTTACTATATAATTACTTACTTGTTTGTTATACTCTCATGGCTGTGTTATTCACACGAGCCCTAATCATCCCCTCGGAATACTTTTTTAGCATTATTACTCTCCTATTGAGATAAAAGAGTCTGACCGTCTGGATGTATTCGGAAAGGTGGTCGGCAAAATTAATTCTAAGGATGTACCAGATTACCGTTTTTAATGAATTATAATGAAAGAAGTGATTGAATGAAAATAATTAATAATCTTAAGGGAATACGGACACAGCGAAAAATTGCCCAAAAGCAGCTTGCCGAGTGATGAACGCTGTGAAGATACCTTAGAGATTGGGGGCAGGGGGTGACTCTCATCACACCTTGTCCGGAGGGGTTTAAGACATCCTCGGTTGGTGTCACTGACGAATTAGTCTGTGGAACTCGGGCAGACTTGCGAAGCTGCTAGGAATGGTACAAAAATAATTCAAAAAATTTTTAAATTCGATATGGCAATTTGCACAAAAAATATCCGCCTGCAAATCATAACAACTTCATTAGAAAAAAGACAACTTAAAACATCTAAAATCATCTGTTCATAAAGTACTGTTGACTTGTATATTAAAAAAAATCTTCAAAAACGATAAAACAAACGTTTACAACAGCATTATCAAAATACATGCGATATAATTCACTCAAAGCTCCGGAGCCTTAAAAAAGTATTCCAATATGCGCATATCGGAATCGGAAGGAGGATAAAAAATGAATATTTTCATCAAAAGTGGCGCAGTCCACAGTGGTTTATCAAGTATTGTAGTAACCAGCATCGACAATACTTCCACCACACCTGAGAAAATTGTTGATTGCGTCAAGCACCTTATCCATCATGAAATGGCGGATGAGCGCGTGCTTGTAACTCCCATTGCTGGAGGCATCGAAATCCGTTACGCAGCAAACGCGGAACAGATTAAATACCTTGAGGCAGGATTAAGGAGTTCCTGATAATTAGTGAAAGAGGCTTTTTTAGCCTCTTTTTTAGTATGGAAAATTTCAAGCCATCCTCCGAGAATTTCACAGACGGATTGATTTACGAAACTTGGGCCGACCTGCAAAGCTGCCATGAATGGTCATATTATAGAAGAAATTCTGCATCTGACAATGAAAAATCAATGTTTCCCAAAGATTTAAGAATTAATTTTTAAGCTCTTATTATATAGAAAGCTTTTTTTCCTTCCGGCTTCTGACACAATTATATATATAAATGAATTTATAGATTTTGTACTGCCATAAAAATTCTCGTCAAATAATCTGTAAAAACTTATATGGAAAGGGCAGATAACAGATATCTTCTATCATACTTATATCGAAGGGAAAACCTTATTACAACCATTTTAACGAGACCATGAGTCTCAGAAAGGACAAATTATGAAATTCACAAAAAACAAAATTCCTTACAACATAAGCAAGGATATCCTGCAGGAACAGCTGCAGGAACAGCTGCAGGCATCTGCTGACAGAGATTGCAAGAGGCTTAACTCGCCTGCCCCTACAATTAAAGTCATCAAAACAAAGAATACCTGCAGGGATTTTCATATCAGTAAAGAATTTAATGATGAAAAAGAAGAGACCGAATTAACTTTCTTCATTACAGAAAGATACTTAAACAACATGCAGACGCTTTTTCCGTATAAGCTTGCAGTAGCACTGGCCCAGTCAATCATCAATATGAAGTATGAAGCTAAAGCCATTGAAGACGGATATAGCAGTCTTGAAGATGCCCTTGCAAAAGAACCTGAACTTTATTATGACCTTGATGTTGAAGGAGATGCATTTGCGATTTATAAACTCCTGATCAGCCACACTGACCTTGCAAATTCAGTTGACATCGTGATTGGCAGAGAACCATCGCCTAACGTAATCACCATAGACAAGATAAATAGAGCACTTGATTTTGCAAGGGAATCTGCAAAGTACATCGCAGACGAAACAAATTAGTTCCACCGGGTCCGGGGGTAATCCCCTGGGCCCGGAAACAATTAATTTTCTATTAAAACTGAATATGATTTTGGACAAAATCGCAAAGTGGAGAACAATATATATATAAAGAATTTTTAAAGCAAGCGTAATTAGTACTTTTTTTCTATGTATCATATCTAAATTTTTATCATATCATTTTTTTTTAAAAATATATATTTTTTTTTGGACAAAATTGAATAATTAAATATTATATATGCGTAACATGAAAAATTAACGTCAATCGAATGATTGACAGCACCTCTATCACACAGATAGAGAATAGTCCAGGAGGTTAAATCTATGGATAAGAAAATCATTTTAGGTGCTACAAATAAAGTAGCAGCAATTTTTTCTCAGTATGCAAACAATTTTGCAGTGAGAAGAAACATTTTACCATTTGTAAAATGGTGTCACAAAAAGCAGCCAGCCGGCGATAACGCAAAGGGTGAGTCTATGTATCATTTATCTCAGTGTCTGAGATATATAAGCAGCATGCTTAAGGAAACGGACAAAAAACAGTCAGACGATTTTCAGGAGTTGTATAAAAAATCCTGTGAAAATCCGGAGCAGCTTAAGTTAATCTCAGTATACGATGCACTCATCAGAAGTTGGGATATGATAAAGGATTCAACTTATACATATCGTTGTCTCCATGACCTCGTGATGCTGACAAAAACTGAATGGAATCTTGATGAGATTGAGCTCAATAATCTTGACAAGATTGAACTCAATAATCTTGATGAGATTGAGCTCAATAATCTTGATGAGGATGATGAGATTTTTTAGCCCATCACTCTAAATCAATGCGGTAAATGAGAAATCATTTACCGCAATCATAAAAAAGTAATACATCTAAGAAAGGGTAACGGACATGAGTAAAACAAGATCGATTACAGAGCTCGTAAACGAGCTCCAAAGAGAAAATGAAAGCCTTACAGGACTCAAAAAAGGCTTCAACACAATGTGCAAGGCAGAGTTTGATCTTTCCATTGAACAAATTCATAAAATCATTGAAAAGGCAAATGCATTGGAGCAGAAGTTTAGCTCTGATCAGGAAATTCAAAAGCCTTACTATTCGTCACACATAAGTAATGAGAGCTGATTAAAATCAGCTCTCTGCTGTGCCTTAAAGCACAGCAACATAAAGGGTTCAAAATGTATGAACATCGCTGAGCCTAAAGCGAAGTGATGCGAACACATTTTGAAGCGGGGAATACGT
>ENA-OOYH01000374-OOYH01000374.1-human-gut-metagenome-genome-assembly--contig:-NODE-374-length-9161-cov-1.093016_pt1 | contig 9161 bp, 8 predicted proteins | sample MGYA00241699_ERZ501370 | MGnify/ENA primary metagenome ERZ501370 (study PRJEB25962, sample SAMEA2042655) | human gut metagenome | biome: human gut; feature: human-associated habitat; material: faeces... | reverse complement strand
ACAACGATCTTAATTCCTCTCTGGGCTGCCTGACCGATGATCTCCGCATTGGCATTGTAATCCACCGCAGAGAAAACGATCACATCCACTCCGTCCTCCATGGCCTGCCGCACCATCTCATTCTGGGTCACATAATCTTCTTCCGATTCCGGGCCGTTAAACGTAACATTCAGATTGTATTCCGTAGCCGCCGCCCGGGCACCCGCAAAGACACTTTTAAAAAAGGCGCTCTCCGTGGACTTCACGATCATAGCCACCTGGGTTTTCCCTGTCTCAGCTTCTTTTCCGCAGCCACTCATGCTCATAAGAAGCAGGACACCCGCAGCCAGCAGGGACAGTATTTTTTTCATTTTCTGTTTTCTCATACTTTCTCCCATCCTGCCGCTGCATTTTCTTCCACCTTCGGCATCCGTATGATCACAGTAGTGCCTTCATCCAGTTCGCTTTCTATGGAAAGACCGTACTCTTTTCCGAAATAAATCTTAATCCTGTCGTTGACGTTCTTGATGCCGATGCCAGAATTATCTCCCGGCTCCTTATGAAGGATCGACCGACACTGTTCCTCTGACATACCGACACCGTTATCCTCCACCCGGAAGACCACATCTTCCCCTTCGCTGTAGATGCGGATCAGAATCCGTCCTTCATCCACCATGCGGTCCAGTCCGTGATAGATGGCATTTTCGATAATGGGCTGCAGGGTGATCTTGTTACAGTAATATTGCAGACAGTCCTCTTCCACCTGAAACTCATAGGAAAACTGATTCTTATAGCGGAAATTCTGGATCTTTAAATAGCTTCTGGCATGCTCTACTTCTTTTTCAATGGGGATCAATTCGTGCCCCTTGCTGATACTGATACGAAACAGTTTCGCCAGAGCATTGACCATCTCCACGGCATCCTGACACCTTTCTTCCTCGCAGAGCCACCCGATGGCATCCAACGTATTATATAAGAAGTGGGGATTGATCTGGGCCTGCAGAGCCTTTAACTCCGTTTTGCGCAGGGAAATCTCTTCCTGACGTACCTGCTTCATCAGTTTCTGGATTTTTCTTACCATGTGCTCGTAGGACTGTGACAGTGCCTCGATCTCCGTGGTGCCTTCCACAGGCTGATAAACATATCCCGCAGCATCCTTTTCGAACTCTTCCATAGCCCGGATCAGACGCTGCACCGGATTGGTCACCAGTCTGGATACCAGAACACTGACCACCATGGTCGTCAGCAGAATGATTGTCAGCATGACACAGATGTTTCCCACCAGTTCCATCTCTTTGGCCGTCACCAGTTCACTGATATAGCTGACACCCACCACCTTCCAGTTACAGTTATCCAGCGCCAGGACACTACAGATCAGTTCTTCGGTCTCAAAGGAACCGTTGTGGCTCAGATCCAGTCCCTCCGTGGCTTCCGTCTTAAGACCCGAATACAGCAGCTGCTGTTGGGGATGATAGATGATCTCTCCATTACTGTCTGTGATAAAGCAGTAGCCATGCTGTCCGATTCCCACATCGTCCACATAATCCGATATTTTGGAGAAACGGATATCAATGACTACCCGCAGCTTCTGTCCGTCTGCTCCGGGAATCTCCTGTAAGACCGATACCACCCAGGGATAATAGTCCTGCAACAGAGATTCCACATGGGGTTCCGACAGATAGAGTACCCCGGGGCTGTAGGAATCCAGTTCGATATAAGACAGATCCTTCAGATAATGTTCCTTCAGAGTATGAGTTCCCGTATGGGAATCCACCAGCTTCCCCTGCTCATCATAGATATAGACCGCCACCAGATCCGACCGGACACTGCAAAGAGTCTCCAGTGTCTGCCCGGTACTTCCGCCGCTCTTTGTCAGATCCTTCTCGATCAGACTCATGATCTCCTGCATATCTCCGATGTAGTTAGAAATGGTATTGGAAGCCTGAGTCACCGCCTGTTCACTGCTGGTATGTGCCGCCTGTTTCATACTTCCGACATAAAGAGAAAAAAAGTAAAAAGTGGACCACAACAAAAACAGGGTAACCAGTCCCACCACTAATGTCGTAATGATAAAAGAAAGGGACGTTTTTTGCTTCTTCATATCTTATTCTTTCTCCTGTCGCATGGCATTGGGAGATACCCCGCAATACTTTTTAAAGCAGTAGCTGAAATAATGCTGATCGCTGTAACCGCAGCGCTCCGCAATCTCCCGCATCTTCATGGAACTGCCCAGTACCAGTTCCCTTGCCGTTTCGATCCTCTTTTTCGTCAACAGATCCACGAAGCTTGACCCGGTCTCTTTTTTGATCAGGGCACTCAGGTAATTGGGGCTCACATGAATGCTGTTGCTGACGCCCACCAGAGACAGGGACGGATCCCCATACTCCTTGTCGATGATCTGCATGGCCTTTTCACACAGGATCTGGCTGCTCTTTTTCTTGCCCGCATTGACCAGTTCCCATACTTCCAGGCAAAGTGCCGTGAAACGATCCCTGGATTCCCGTATCGGACCTTCCAGCATGGCAAAACGCTGGAGCAGGGCGGAATCTTCTGTCACCGTATAGGCAATGCGGATCAGCGCCGAGGACATCCGGAAGATCAGGAATTTGCATTTCAGGGCAGCATCCTGCTGCACCTCCAGTTTGCCGAATACATCCTTCAGATAGTTTTCCAGTTCCTCTCGGGAACCACCACGGATCAGATTCTCCATCTGAGTAACACATTCCGCCGCCAGCTCCATGTCCATGGTGTTATCCCGCTCTTCATCGGCAATATAATGGATGCCGCTCTCTCCCGGAGTGCAATATCCCAATGCACTCATAGCTCCTCTGTAGGCCTCGTGGCATTCTCCCAGATGTTCTCTGATACGGCTGACACCGATATGACAATGCATTTTCAGAATGCGTTCCGTACTCTGTACCATCTCTCCCACGGCAATATGCAGATACCGGTCGAAGGTCGACGTGGTGGCCGCCAGCACTGCAATGATCCTGCCGTCCATGGCAAAAGAATAATGCTTCATATATTTTTGCAGTATCATATCCACGGAATGTACCAGTTCCGGTCTCGTACGGTTCTTCCCGTTGGTATCCTCCACCGTGATGGCCAGCACCGCATACTGAAAGGCATTATTACGATCCTTCAAAAAGCCGTTGCCAACCGCCTGTTCCTGTAAAAGTTCCTCCCGGTCCTGCCCCTCAAAGCTGGCATAATCATCTAGCAAAAGGGGCAGAAAAAACTGTTGCAGATCCGGATTATCATGTTTTCTGGCATCAAATTCCGCAAAGATTCCGTCGATCTTAAGCTTGATCTTCTTCAGTTCTTCCGTCAGATCCACCATAGTGATAGGTTTCAACATATAACTGATGATATTGTACTGGATGGCCTGCTGGGCATAAGAAAATTCATCGAAGCCGCTTAAGAAGGCGATCTGTGTGGTAGGACGTACCTCTCTGACCTGTCTTGCCAGCTCGATTCCGGAGACAAAAGGCATCCGGATATCCGTAAGCAGCAGATCCGGTTCCATCCTCTCCACCAGTTCCAAAGCTTCGATGCCGTTCTCCGCTTCCCCCACGACTTGAAATCCGATGCTCTCCCAGTCGATCTTCCTTATGATTGCTCTGCGTAATTCCTCTTCGTCATCTGCCACTACGATTGTATACATTGCTGTCCCTCTCTGGTATGTATTATTTTAAGGTAAGTATCTTCCCGGAAAACGCAATGGGAAGGGATATTTTTCTGGTACTGTTTTCGCCTGCAAACAGAATCTGGGCAATGCCGTCAGCCGATACGGACGCAATCCTGCCGGTTCCGTATTTCTGATGCTGTACTTCCCGTCCGGACTCACAGGCTGCGATGCAGGCCTCCACTTCCCGTGGCGGCAGCTTCTGCACCTTTTTGTCCGGTGTCTTTAGCAGCGAGCCTCTGACCCCGACAGCCGTACCGGTCTTTCTTACAGCGTTTAACGGCTTCGTTTTCTCAAACACTTCTCCTGAAAAAGCAGAGGTCAGATTCGGTCCAAAGGTAAATACATACAGCTGTTCCTTCGCTCTCGTCATTCCCACATAATAAAGCCTTCTCTCTTCCTCATAGGCATTGGCCTCCGGGGAATCCGGTACACAGCCCCTCCCCGGAATCTGGGAAGGGATCACTCCCGCCAGCATATCCGCCAGATACACTCTTGTGTATTCCAGTCCCTTGCTGGAATGGATCGTGGACAGGATAAAATTACTCTTCGGATCCCCGTAGCCCTCTCGCATCATCTCCTGCAGCTTCTGTAATCTTGCAGGGAAATCAAACAGGCTGTTCTCCTGATCTCCCAGGGCCTTTAATATATCCGCCTTGCCACTGTCCAACCCGTGGGTATCCATGAATTCCTGATATCCCATATAATTCAGGATCCGGTAGATAGCTTTTCCTGCTGACTCATACCGCATATTGTCCAGATGGGTAGCCAGTGCCTTGCACTGTTTTCTGGTGTAAACGGATACCTCATCCATTTCCGCCACCGTATCCAACAGTGTCAGTCGTCTGGTATTGGCATCCACCGCCTCCATGGCCGCCTTTTTGCTGATACCGGCTCCCATTTTGTAATAGATCCGAAGAAATCCATCCCATGGATCCAGAGACAACTGAATAAAATCACAGATATCGTTGACCACCGGATGGGAAAAGAAGGTCATATCCGAATTTTTCACCCGGCAGGACAATCCTTTACGTTCCAACAGATCAATGATGGGAAGTGCACTTTCGTTATTCCGGTATAATACTGCCGTCTCCTGTTCACAGTCCTGGGCTACTTTCAGCAGATAATTGTACTGTCCCTGTCTGGATACTGCCTTGATCTCTGTAACGCAGCCACCACCTTCTCTGGCCGCGGTCATCTTCTTCGGATGTCTGTTTTTATTCTTCTGGATCAGAGTATCCGCCGCCCGGACGATCTCCTGCCTGCTACGGTAATTGGTCTCCATGAGAAGGATTACCTGTAATCGTCAGAGTTCCACCTGTCTTCGATACAGTTGTTTCCGCTCCATCATTGAATGAAGCAAACTCGGTTTTTCCTTTCTGGATAACCTTGTAAGTTTTATTCGGCGAAACTCCAACCGCCACACCGATCATATCATGCTGTATTTTCGAAGTATCCTGCGCTTCATCCACACAGAAATACCGATACTGCTCCCTGAAATGTGCAAGTACCTCAGGATACTGTTCCAGAATTCTGAGGGCGTAGATCATCTGATCATCGTAATCGATCATCTGCATCTGCCTGAGTTTCGCATTATAAGTACGGAATATCTCCGGGAATTTCTCCACATCCGTGTCCATATCCCGGATTTTCTCCGGTGTCAGACGCATATTTTTCGCATAGGTGATATCCAGCTGGGTCTCTTTGATATCATTTTCCGTGGCGTATTTCCCCGTTACTTCCAGAAAAGACTGTTTGACGGCCGCCGAGGCTTCCTTATCTGCCACCTGAAAAGGCGTTTTCCCGGTACGGTAGGCAAAATATTGCAGTACCTTCTGGGAGATGCCGTTGATGGTGCGAAACTCCAGCCGCTCTGCATCCGCTTCTCCGAACATCCCCGCAAACCGCCTGCGCATATCATTCGTTGCCGCCACCGTATAGGTCACTGTCAGGATCGACTCCGGTGTTATTCCCAGGCAATAGATCATATAGCCCAGTCTGCTGACCAGTACGGTGGTCTTACCGCTTCCTGGAACCGCAAGAAGCAGTACCGGACCTTCCGTAGCCTGTACCGCCTGCATCTGCTGTTCGTTTAACTGTATGTGATAGTTCCGTACAAATTCCGTAAAATTCAATTCATTGTCCCACTTTCCGCCTCCGGCATTTTTCTGCCTTCCTTTGTTGCTATCGGCTCACCGTCCAGTACTGCATCCAGAAGGATACCATTCTCATCGTAAGACAGTTTTAAGGAGAAAAAGGGGCGGTTCTCACGAAGCAGCCGGAAAAAGATCTTGTCCCCTTCCCAGAGATCCAGTTCCTCCACCTTATTGATCTCCACCCATTCCAGTGCTCCTTCGTCACACTCCCTCGGTTCCCCCGTAAATCCATCCGCCGTATACAGGCACATATACTCACAGACGTCCCGGTATAAAAAGGTGATGATTCCCCGGAACCGGTAGGCCGTCAGAGTATATCCTGTCTCTTCCTTTACTTCCCGGAGCACACAGTCCTCCGGGCTTTCGTCCGCCTCGAAATGACCACCCACGCCGATCCATTTGTCTTTGTTAATGTCATTTTCCTTCTTCACCCGGTGAAGCATCAGATATTTTCCGTCCTGCTCGATATAGCAGAGCGTGGTCAGATTTCTGAGCTGCTGTATACTCATTTTCTTTCTCCTCTATATCCCTATCCTCTGAAAAATCTGCCCAAAATTATTATTTCTTACAATGTTCCGCAATGGCTGCGATCGCTTTCTCCATCTGGAACGGTTCCGCCAGATGTGCATTCATTCCGGCGGTCAGACATTTCTTCGCATCTTCTTCATACGTCAGCGCATTTTCCCTATTCCTCACATTACAAATCCATTTTTGCATTTGAATGCATATTTAATTTATTTTACCATATTGACTGCCGGACGGCAACCTTATTGCTCCAGCATATTCTCAATAAAAATCCCATATCCTCTGGTACTGTCCTGCACGAGAACATGGGTGACGGCCCCTACGAATTTACCGTTCTGGATGATAGGTGCACCGCTCATTCCCTGGACGATTCCTCCGGTCAGGGCGATCAGGTCAGAATCTGTGACTTTCAGTTCGATTCCCCGGTTCACGTTGTCATGATCGAGATGAATGTCGGTGATCTCGATATCATAGTATCTGGTGGTGCCGTCTACGGTACACAAAATCTGCGCCGGTCCCTTTCGGATCTCCTGTTTTAATCCAATGGGCATCGCCTCTTCCGTTCCCAGTGCCAGTGCTTTGTCATTGCACTTGCCGAAGATTCCCCGGACACTGTTGCTGGTAATATCCCCCAGAATCCTGTCATCAGAATAGACGATCATTCCCGTCATTTCCCCCGGATGACCGGCCGTTCCCTTCTGAATGGAGATGATCTCCGTCTGGTACAGGGTTCCGTCATTCATTTCCATCAGGTTGCTGGTGTCCACATCATTGATTCCATGCCCCAGTGCTCCGAAATTTCCCTGACTGTCAATGTAGGTCATGGTTCCCACGCCCTGGGCATTGTCCCTGACCCAGACACCGATCTTATATTTTTTCGTCTGATCCTGTACCGGATCGATTTTAACATCAAAATATTCTTCGCCCCGCCGGATCGTCAAAATCGCTGCTTCTCCACTACCGTTTTCGATCCGGGTGATCAGATCATCCTTGTCCGCCACTTCCGTGCCGTTCAGTTTCACCACATAATCGCCGCTTTTCAAAATATGTTCCGCCGGAGCCACCTTCTCCCCGTTGACAGAACGGAACTCTCCGGTACCTATGACCATTACCCCTTCGGTCTTGACATAGATTCCGATGGGAACACCTACCGGGATCAGCTCCTGATCCTCGATCACCCGGATCCCCACCTGCTTAAAAGGCAGGATCCCGAACAGCTTCACCTGCATCTCAAGGCTGTCCGCCGTCCCGGTCTTCATAGTCACCGGCTGACTCAGATCCAGTGTCACGGCACCTTTTGGAATATTACTGGTTCCCTGTTCACTGACGCTTAAAATCTCACCTTTTGCGGGAATATCCAACGCCAGTGATTCCTCCGATTCCGCCCGCATGTAAATGACAGAAGGAATAAGACTGTCCACCAGATAATAGCTGTAGCCCAAAAGTCCCATACCGGCCAGAATAAGGACAGCACAAAGGCAGGCCCGGTAGATCCGCAGCCTGCGCACCTTCTGTTTCCAGAGCTGCAAAATGATGACTGCATCTTCTCCTGCCTGCCTTTTTACTTTTTCCGTTTCCGTGATCCATAGTTTCATACACATTCCCCCGCTATACTTCTGTCATTGCTGTATAGGGTATAGTGTACGTCACATTCCTATTTTTAATCTGTGATCACCGGGATTTGCGGTTTACAGTTTTCTCCAGTTTAACCACAAATGACCACATTCCCGCTGCTTTTATATTCCTCCGGGCAGCCGTCCGTCAGAATCGTTCCACTCTGAAACGCCCCGAAGGTCACAGAGCTGACATTTCCGAACTTAGAATGATCTGCCAGAATAAAACATTCTCTGCATTGTCCCATGGCAGTCTTTTTCACCATGGCCTCATTCATATCCGGTGTGGTCAGGCCACTCTGCCTGCTGATCCCATTGGTCCCGAAAAAGCCTTTGGTAAAATGATAACTCTGCAGATTCATCAATGCCTGATTACCTACCACGGCCTCTGTGGAACCCTTCAATTCTCCGCCGACCAGATACACACGGAATCCCGCTGCTGCCAGTGTTTTGGCATGCGCTACTGCATTGGTCACGAAAATGGCACTTTTCTCTGTCAGAAAAGAAAGCATGCTTGCCGTTGTGGTTCCGGCATCCAGATAGACAAAATCCTCCGGCTGGATCAGTGCTGCCGCTTTGGCAGCCACCAGCTGTTTGGCTTCCACATTGACTTCTGCCTTCTGTTCCACCGTGGGTTCATGTGTTATCACCGTCCGGTCACATGCCACAGCACCTCCAAAGACCTTTACCAGCTTCCCGGCATTATGCAATGCTGTGATGTCCCGACGTACCGTGGATTCCGACGTATTTAACAGATCTTTTGCCTCGGCCACCGTAATGCTGTTTTTTTCTTCCAATAATTTCAGAATGATCTCATAACGTTGTTCTGTCAGCATAAATTGTTATTTTCTCTTTCCTTTGTCACATCTGTCTCCAGTATGATCTTACGCACGGGAAGAATACTTCCGGGAGACATGGATAATTCATCAACACCCATAGTCAGAAAACGTCTGGTCAACGATGTATCTGCACCCAGTTCTCCGCAGATACCTGCCCAGATTCCGGCCTTATGCGCATTTTCCACGACCATCTGTATCATGCGAAGCACTGCTGGATGGTGCGGATCGTAAAATGCATCCAGCTTCGGATTCTGCCTGTCGATGGCCAGTGTGTACTGGGTCAGATCGTTAGTACCGATACTGAAGAAATCCACTTCCTTCGCCAGCTCTGCACTCATCATGACAGCAGCCGGTGTCTCGATCA
>ENA-OOYH01000373-OOYH01000373.1-human-gut-metagenome-genome-assembly--contig:-NODE-373-length-9179-cov-1.507672_pt1 | contig 9179 bp, 6 predicted proteins | sample MGYA00241699_ERZ501370 | MGnify/ENA primary metagenome ERZ501370 (study PRJEB25962, sample SAMEA2042655) | human gut metagenome | biome: human gut; feature: human-associated habitat; material: faeces... | reverse complement strand
AAATTGCTACTTTCTCGGTGTAGTGCGGGTCAATAAGGTATACATCGAATTGCATGCAAACATGCATCGATGATACCTTTTGACCCTTTAATCACAAAATCGAAAAATTACTTTAGAAAATTTACACAGAACAGAAGAAATATGTTATTATATACTCTGTAAATCAAAATACGGAGGTTAGTTACATGGCAACGAGGAAGAAATCCTCAGCAAAAAGACAGACAAAAAAGGAGAGAATGGCTCAGATAGAGAGGCAGCAGGCCTTTAAAAAGGAAATATTTCTCTGGATAGTAGTAGCTGTTTCAATCCTTTTATTTATAAGCAATTTTGGAATAGGCGGTCATTTGGGAAACGCAGTAAGCGGTTTCCTTTTTGGTGTATTTGGAATGGTGGCATATATTTTTCCGCTTGTGCTTCTGGTGGGCAGCTTTTTTGCTGTGTCCAATAAGGGCAATTCATATGCTATCATGAAGCTTGTTATGACCATAGTTTTCATATGGTTTATATGTGTGTTTATGTACCTGGCAGTGTATGGTGAATTCGCGGTTTCGCCGGTGCAGTCATACATTGACAGTGTTGAAAGGCATTCAGGTGGTGGATTTATAGGTGCTCTTATAGGCTGCATTTTAGTTCCGGCGGTAGGAATTATAGGTGCATACGTGGTGACAATAGTTGTGATGATTATCTGTCTTGTGCTCATTACCGGTAAATCATTCATGAAGGGTATGAGAAACGGCGGACGAAAGGTATACGAGTCAGCGCGGGAGAATAATGAGAGATATCAGGAGTATCGGCAGCGTCAGACAAGAGAGGGTTTAGCTTCAGATGATACAGACAGTGACATAAAGGAGGCTGCAAAAGGTGGCAGAAGGAGTAAGCGTGCCGGCCGAAGGATGGACAATAAGATAACAGGCGTGTCACTTGATACAAAAATTGATGGCAGTGAAAACGTGCTGGATTCAGGCATGGCAGGTAGTGATACAGCGCATGTGGGGATATTTGGACAAGGTGCAGCTGCTACAGATGCGCTTGGTGAGATAACTATAGAGAATTATCCGAGTTCACCTGCAATAAAGGAGAAAAAGACGACAAGCCTTACATCAGGGAATGCAGGTGAAATAGTGCAGACACCGGACTTTGGTGTGGCATCGGAGCCTGTTTCGGTTTTGGGTGGCACAGCTGCAAGCCATGTGTCGCAGATACCTATATCGGGCTGCGTGGAGCCTGATATATCTGATGATTTTGACATACAAAAAGATAATGAGCTGCAATCAAAATTGTCAGCTCCGGTTGCAGATGCGGTAATGACAAAACCACCAGCAGCAGAGTCAGGTAAGAAAAAGGTCAAATCAGACAAGGATGAGCTTGCCAAAGAGGTTGAAAAAGTCAGCGAACAGATAGCGATAAATGACGCAGAAAATGCAATCCAGCAGAAGCCGTATGTATTTCCGACTGTTGATCTGCTTAAGGCTCCTGACAGGGGGGAAACCGGTGATTCGCAGGCTCATCTGCGTGAGACGGCGGCAAAGCTTGAACAGACTCTTAATGTGTTTGGGGTGAATGCGAAGGTGAATAATATAAGCTGCGGTCCTGCTGTTACAAGGTTTGAAATCACACCGGAGCTTGGAGTGAAGGTATCAAAGATTGTGAATCTGGCAGATGATATAAAGCTTAATCTGGCAGCCGCGGATATACGAATCGAGGCTCCTATTCCGGGAAAAGCCGCTGTGGGCATCGAAGTGCCAAACAGCCAGAGTGTTGCTGTTTCCTTCAGGGAACTTGTGGAGTCTGAAGAATTTAAAAATGCCAAATCAAAGATTACCTTTGCAGTGGGAAAAGATATTGCAGGCAAGGTTAAGGTTACGGATATCGCAAAAATGCCACATCTTTTAATTGCAGGTGCTACCGGCTCAGGTAAGTCAGTTTGTATCAATACAATTATCATGAGTATACTATACAAGGCAAAGCCGGATGAGGTAAAGCTGATTATGATTGACCCGAAGGTGGTTGAGCTTAGTGTATACAATGGCATACCTCATCTGATGATTCCGGTTGTTACAGATCCTAAAAAAGCTGCAGGAGCATTAAACTGGGCAGTTTCAGAGATGACAGACCGATACGAGAAGTTTGCAAACAGCGGTGTCAGGGAAATAAACGGTTACAATGCCATGATTGATGCAATGGATGGCAAGGATACAGAAAAACCGCCAAAGATGCCACAGATTGTCATTATAGTGGACGAGCTTGCAGATCTTATGATGGTCGCATCAAAGGATGTAGAGGAGGCAATATGCAGGCTGGCACAGCTTGCGAGAGCAGCCGGTATACATCTGATTATAGCTACACAGAGGCCTTCTGTTAATGTTATTACAGGTCTCATCAAGGCGAATATGCCAAGCCGTATCGCATTTGCGGTTACAAGCGGTGTTGACAGTCGTACCATACTTGATATGAATGGTGCGGAAAAGCTCCTTGGAAAGGGAGATATGTTATTTGACCCACAGGGTGTCCCGAAGCCCCTTCGAGTACAGGGCGCATTCGTTTCAGATAAAGAAGTTTCCGATATTGTGAAATTTATTATTGAAAATAATGAGAATGCACAGTACAGTAATGATGTGGCACAAAAGATGGAGAGCCTGTCGAATGATACGACAAATACAACCGTTACCATTTCAGATGTGGAAAACACGGATGATGGCAGGGATTCTTACTTTGCGGAGGCAGCGTCAATTATCACAGATAAGGAACGGGCTTCAATCGGAATGCTTCAAAGATACCTTAAAATTGGCTTCAACAGGGCGGCCCGCATCATGGATCAGCTCGAAGAGGCCGGTGTAGTGGGACCCGAGGAGGGGACAAAGCCCCGCAAGGTTCTGGTGACTAAAGAGGAATTAGATACTATATTAGAGAATAATTAACACAAAGGAGCAAAGAAAAATGAAAACAGATATTCAGATCGCACAGGAAGCTACAATGCTTCCAATCAAGGATGTAGCAGCATCTATAGGGATTAAAGAGGATGACTTAGAGCTTTATGGAAAGTATAAGGCAAAGATTTCTGATGAGCTCATCAATCGCACAAAGAAAAATCCTGACGGAAAGCTCATACTTGTTACAGCTATAAACCCGACTCCTGCAGGAGAGGGAAAGACAACCACAAGCGTCGGTCTTGGAGAGGCATTTGGACGCCTGGGAAAGAAAGCACTTATCGCACTTCGTGAGCCGTCACTTGGACCTTGCTTTGGTATCAAGGGAGGAGCAGCCGGTGGCGGATATGCACAGGTTGTCCCAATGGAGGATTTAAATCTTCATTTTACAGGAGATTTTCATGCGATTACATCTGCGAACAATCTGCTTGCGGCACTTCTTGACAATCATATCCAGCAGGGAAACGAGCTTGGTATCGACCCACGCCAGATTGTATGGAAGAGATGTATGGATATGAATGACCGTGTCCTTAGAAATATCGTTGTTGGTCTTGGAAGCAAGATGGACGGAATGGTCAGAGAAGATCATTTTGTCATCACTGTAGCATCTGAAATTATGGCAATACTCTGTCTGGCCGATGATATGGCAGATTTAAAGAAGCGCCTTGGCAGAATTATCGTGGCATACACCTTTGACGGAAAGCCTGTCACAGCCGATGATCTTCAGGCTACAGGCTCTATGGCAGCTCTCTTAAAGGATGCCTTAAAGCCGAACCTTATCCAGACACTTGAGCATACACCGGCAATAGTTCACGGTGGACCTTTTGCCAATATAGCACATGGCTGTAACAGTGTCCGTGCTACAAAGACAGCATTAAAGCTTGCAGACTATGTTATTACTGAGGCAGGCTTTGGCGCAGACCTTGGCGCAGAGAAGTTCTTTGATATCAAGTGCCGTATGGCAGGGCTTAAGCCGGATGCAGTTGTACTTGTTGCAACAATCAGAGCATTAAAATATAATGGCGGCGTGCCGAAGGATGAGCTTTCATCAGAGAATCTTGATGCACTTAAGGCCGGAATCGTAAATCTTGAGAAGCATATTGAGAATCTTCACAAGTTTGGAGTGCCTGTAGTTGTCACATTAAATTCATTTGTCACAGATACAAAGGCTGAGACTGATTTTGTAGAGCAGTTCTGTAAAGAAAGAGGCTGTGAATTTGCACTCTCAGAGGTATGGGAGAAGGGTGGCGAAGGCGGAATTGACCTTGCCAACAAGGTACTTGAAACAATCGAGCACAAGGAAAGCAATTTTAAGGTGCTCTATGATGATAGCCTGTCACTTAAGGAAAAGATTGAAACTGTTGCAAAAGAAATATATGGAGCAGATGGTGTTACATATTCTCCGGCAGCAGAGAGAGAACTTAAGAGAATTACAGACCTTGGAATGGGAGATTTCCCTGTATGTATGGCAAAGACACAGTATTCGCTTTCTGATGATGCTAAGAAGCTTGGCAGACCGAGCGGCTTTAAAATCAACGTACGTGAGGTTTATGCGTCAGCAGGTGCAGGCTTTGTTGTAGCAGTAAACGGTTCTATTATGACTATGCCGGGACTTTCAAAGAAGCCGGCTGCATACGGCATTGATGTGGATGACAATGGTGTGATCACAGGATTATTCTAGGAGGAAATATGGCTAATCTAATAGACGGAAAATTAATTTCAACACAGATTAAGGATGAGCTTAAGGAAGAAGTGACAGAGCTTAAGAAAAAAGGTATCGAGGGCTGCCTTGCGGTGATTCAGGTCGGAAATGACCCTGCATCATCAGTGTATGTTCGCAACAAGAAAAAGGCGTGTGAGTATGTCGGAATCAAATCGCTTTCGTATGAACTTGCAGAGGAGACTACGGAGGATGAGATATTAAAACTTATCGAAAAGCTCAATGCTGATGCTTCTGTAAATGGTATTCTCTGTCAGCTTCCACTGCCAAAGCATATCGATGAGGACAAGGTTATTGATGCTATTGATCCCAAAAAGGATGTTGATGGCTTCAGTCCACAGAGTGTTGGAGCGATGGTTATAGGAAAGCCTGGTTTTTTGCCGTGTACTCCGGCCGGTATCATTCAGCTTTTAAAGAGAAGCAATATAGATATTGATGGTAAAAGCTGTGTTGTGGTTGGCAGAAGTAATATAGTCGGCAAGCCTATGTCACTTCTCATGCTTAGGGAGAATGCAACTGTTACGGTATGTCATTCACATACAAAGGATTTAAAAGATGTATGTAAAAATGCTGATATACTTATAGTGGCAATAGGAAAGCCTAAGTTTATAGATGCTTCATATGTGAAGGATGGTGCGGTTGTCATTGATGTTGGAATCCACAGAAATGCTGAAAATAAGCTGTGTGGTGATGTGGATTTTGATTCTGTTGTGTCTAAAGCGTCACATATCACACCTGTACCGGGCGGTGTAGGTCCTATGACAATTGCGATGCTCATGAGCAATTGTGTTGAGGCTATGAAGAGATAATTAGATAATTAGACAATAAGTAAGAGGATTAGATGTATGAGATGTGCCAATTGTGGTAATGAATTGAAGGCGGGCAGTCTGTACTGTGATGTCTGTGGGCATCCGGTTCAGATAGTGCCTGATTACAACGAATTTGATGATTATCTTGATAATCTGGTTGGAAATGATGACAGGCGAACTGATGGACAAAAGACTGCAAAGCCTGTGTCTGATAGGACAATCAGGTTTGATGAGCCGGTGAGGGAACAGCTTCATAGTGCCGGTCAGTGGAACGGACAAAAAACGGACAGAATGTCACAGTCTGTAAAGCAGCAAGTGAGACAGGATCAGACAGGTGAGCAGCAGTCTCAGACGAAACAACCGTGTGAGAAGCCGCAGTCTGACGGACAGAGGGCAAAGAGAGCGCAGCAGAAGAAGATAATTATTATATCAGCTGTAGTGTGCGCTGTAGCAATTGTAATACTTATTGCAGCTATTACACGTAATGTAAGCAGATCACATGACAATTCATTTGATTATCAGGTGAAGCAGGCAAAGGCAGCTTATTCGGCGGGAAATATAAATTCCGCGGTTTCTTATTATGAGAAGGCTTTGTCGATTGATTCGGATAATACAGATGTCAGATTTGCTTTGGCTGATATATATATGTCGAAGAAGGATTATGATGCCGCTCTTGTGCTGTATCAGGAAATTATCAATATTGATCCAAAGAGCAAAGAGGCTTATAAGCAGCTTATCTCGATTTATGAATCAAAAAAGGATTATGATGCAATTGTTGCGCTGCGTGAGAGTGCTAAGGATGCATCTGTTTTAAAGCTTTTTGCGGATTATACTGTATCTAAACCGCAGTTTAGCAAGAGCAGTGGCAAGTATGGAGAGACTATTGAGCTTTCTATAGATGCAGACAGCGATACCAAAATATACTATTCATATGATTCGGATGATCCTTTGACCAGAGGAGAAAGATATTATAGCCCGATCACCCTGGACAAGGAAGGCACATATGAGATAACAGCTGTTGCGGTTGATGACAGAGGAATCAAAAGCGAGGTGGCATCTGCCAAGTATGAAATCGAGTTTGAGGCACCGGATGCACCGGAGATAGACCCTGACGGAGGTACATTTGGTGCACAGACAGACATTACAATCACAGTACCTGAAAATTGCAAGGTATACTATACCTGGGATTCGTCAGATCCGAGTGCTGCATCAACAGAGTATACAGCTCCAATACCTGTTCCTGAGGGAAATAATGTGCTTTCTGTTATTGCGATAGACCAGAATACCGGAAAGTGCAGTGATATATACAGATCAAGATTTGAATTTTATATGAATTAATAAAAAACACGCATGAGTTGATTAATCATGCGTGTTCTTTTTAATGAAATTATCTGTTATGGCTGTAAAGCTTTTATTGTATCCGGATTCTGTGTGGATGTACAGTACTCTTTGTTCGAGACAAAATCTGTGAAATACACATACTGTGATGTTACGTTTATGTTGCAAAACTCACCCTTAGCAAGCTCTTTAAAGCCGGTGCCGTCATTTTTTACAACACACAGTGCCGGATTATCACCGCCGCGCTGATAGAATATCAGACTGCCATATACATTGTAATGCTCAATATTGGCTTCCGTTAAAACTACAGGATTGGGATTGTTGATATTGACATGGACAATTGCATTGTCACGATTTACATCCATGTAGTACACATTTGTGTCATCCAGCACAACCGGCTTGTAGCAGTTGCAGTCGTAGAATAAGGCTTCACTCTGTGAAGCAGTGTCATATCTGTATAGCTGTCCGTTTTTTGGATTATTATAATAAAAATACCGGTCTGATGTGTTGCAGGTGAACAGATAGTGACTTTTTATTTTCTTTTTTTCTTCTCCATCTATTCTGATACGGTATAGAGAGGTAGCTGTTTGTGTGTCATAGTGCAGATAATATATGTAGTTGCCTATCAGGGATGCATAGATGCATGGGTCAGGATCCAGCACGGTGGAGCCGTGGCCATTTCTTTTTATACGGCAGAGACTGTTCCTGTCATATGAAAAGAAGGTCTGACTTGTGATTTTCTGATTGTTGTTTCTTACGTAATAGACATAGTTTTTATCTGCGTTTATGTACATGGCTGTGTCATTGCTCAGCTTATGTATATTGCTGCCGTCAATATTCATGGCATACAGCCTGCCGTTGTCATTTGTATTTGAGAAAAATACTTCACCGTCACTTTCACAGAAGAGCCCGGCATTGTACAGATTACCTGCAGTATTACCATTTACATAGGATGAATTAAGCTTTACCTTTGATACAAAATGGTATATAACAAGGCCTGTGATGCATATTAAAATTAGTGGAATAATTATTTTTAGATATTTTTTCATGTAATTCTCCCGAGGGTATTTGATATTTATGCTTAGATATTAACTAAATTATATCTATATATGATAAATCTTTCAAGGATTACTTGCCTTTCTATAAAATTTGTAATAATATTTTATTATATCTTTTTTAGGAGACAATAATGGAAGATTTAATGAAATTGAGAGAGTCTATCGATGAGATAGACAGTGAAATAGTCAGATTATATAAGGAAAGAATGGATATCTCAAAGCACGTTGCCGAGTATAAGATAACCACCGGCAAAAAGGTCTTTGACAAGACGAGAGAGGATGAAAAGCTTGAGAAATTATCGTCTCTTGCAGATGATGAGTTTTTGAAGCACGGTATAGTTGAGCTTTTTGAACAGATTATGTCGACCAGTAGAAAGAAGCAGTATCAGCTTATGACTGAGCATGGCATAGTGGAGAAGGAAAACTTTACTGAGGTAGACAGCCTGGATTTTTCCAATGCACGGATTGTGTTTCAGGGAGTTGAGGGTGCATATTCACAGCTTGCCATGAAGATATACTTTGGCGAGAACTGTAATGGCTACAACGTGGATTCCTGGAAGGATGCCATGGAGGATATCAAATGCGGAAAGGCTGATTATGCAGTGCTTCCGATAGAGAATTCTTCAGCCGGTATTGTATCTGAAAACTATGATCTGCTTGTTGAATACGACAATTATATAGTTGGGGAGCAGATTATACGCATCGACCACAGTCTGATGGGACTTCCGGGTGCAAAGATTTCTGATATAAGGACTGTGTATTCACATCCACAGGCGCTTATGCAGTGCTCAGATTTTTTTGATGAGCATAAGGATATTAACCAGGTGGCTGTCAGGAATACAGCTTTTTCTGCAAAGAAGGTAAAGGATGACGGAGATATCACACAGGCTGGCATAGCTAGCCATATCTCGGCTGATATATACGGGCTTCAGGTGCTTGAGAGCCGCATACAGAACAATAAAAACAATGCAACAAGGTTTATAATTGTGTCGGCTAAAAGGGTATGCCGCAGAGATGCGGACAGGATAAGCATATGCTTTGAGACACCTCACAAGAGTGGTGCACTATATCATATGCTGGCACACTTTATATACAATGGAATCAATATGTTAAATATCCAGTCTCGTCCGATATCTGATAAGGCGTGGGAGTACAGGTTCTTTGTTGATTTTGAAGGGCGTTTTACAGATACAGCGGTGCAGAATGCGTTAAGAGGCATAAGGGAAGAGGCAATTGCCCTTAAGATTCTTGGTACATATTAGATTATAGAAATTTAGATAAAAGTGTTGACAACAGAAATTGTCTGTGCTATATTCTAGTAGTTGTA
>ENA-OOYH01000372-OOYH01000372.1-human-gut-metagenome-genome-assembly--contig:-NODE-372-length-9213-cov-1.346145_pt1 | contig 9213 bp, 9 predicted proteins | sample MGYA00241699_ERZ501370 | MGnify/ENA primary metagenome ERZ501370 (study PRJEB25962, sample SAMEA2042655) | human gut metagenome | biome: human gut; feature: human-associated habitat; material: faeces... | reverse complement strand
TATAGTCTGCCAGAGTTATTTTGGTTCCTCCCAAAGTATGCTCCACCTTGCTTACACGGTCTGCATGGTCATAGCTATAGGTATAGACTTCCGTACGTGTGGACTTGCCGCTTGCGGTATGGCTATGCGTCACCGTGGCGGGCTGTCCCGTAAAGGTATAGACCGTATTAGTCACGTCATAACCGCCCAAAAGATTGTTCTGTACGACTTTAGTTACACGCCCCTTGACGTCATAGTAATAGCCTTTGTAAATTTTAGTACTGCTGCCGGATACAGTCACCGCGCTTCCTGTCAGGGAGCCTTTACTGTAGCCCGAAGTGTCGTTCGTGAACTGGCTCGTCGGGAAACCCGTACCGCCCAGTTCTGCACATGCACCACCTGATCGGAAGAAACCGTCTTGTTCGTGCACTCCCCCTGTTGCGTCAGCCGTCCACCGTTGTCATACACATACTCCGCGAGCTGCGCATCCGGAAGCTTCTTCCAAGTGCAGAGATTACGGTGGTCGTCATACACACAATAGGTATCCTACGTCTCGCTGATAGAATAACAAAAACTATCCTAACATACAAGATATGGAATATCTGATGTTAGGATAGTAATTAGATAGATTGGTTTTTAATCAACCTATATCAGAGGAAGACAGTAGTTCGTTACGACGAATTAACCTAAAGCATCAGGCTCTAATAAATCTGGATGTAGTATTACTGATTTATCTAATGCTCTAACAAAATGAGATTTATGGGAATATAATACTTGATACTCCTCACTCTTCTCATTTGCCCAAACTTTCAAAACTACAGCCGCTTCTAAGGGTAAACTCTTCCCGCAGAAACAGCAAACAACCATTTCTTTATTTAATATTCCATCCATAATTTTTCGCTATTCTATTAATAGATTTTTGAGACCAATTTCCCATTGTTGTTATTATACCTTTCCTCCCTTCTACAACAGCATTAAATCTACCGGGAGTAATTTCATGAAGATAAACTGTAGCTCCATCAGCCTGAGTAAAAGCCTTTCCTACAGACTTTGTTACTCTTACTTCATTCACAGAAAGTACCCCTCCTCTCGTTGCCGTTGTTCCAGCAATCCGTTGCACTCCGTGAGCAGTTGATTGTATTGCATTTTGAGTACCTCTTCCTGCCACCTTTCCTACAGCCCATCCTATTGCCTTCCCCAACAACATACCGCCAAACTCTCCGGCACCAAAGCCAAAGGCAGCTTCGCCTATAGGTCGCGCAATAGCATCTATAGAACGACTGTTCAGAGAATTGAAAAGGGCAGACTTAGAGTCTTCAGATAAAGGACTGGTTTTACCTAAGAACTGATTCTGAAGTTTACCGCTGGAAGCTATCAAGTCAAAAGCATTAACAGCCTGATTGGCTAAGATACCTCCATTCTGATAGAAGTTCAGATAGTTGTCATTACCTAACGCAATAGAGGCAGATGAACCGATATTAGTATAGCCTTTTAAGGCTTCACTGCCTTCCTGCCAACGTAAATTCCCTTGTTTATCTTCATACCAGTCAGCTCCTGTTGGGTCTATTCTGCTGATAGGGCTGTTACCACAATAAGCATAGAGACTTGTTTTGAAGTAGTTTTCAGCAGAAGGGTCCACCGTCTCAAACCTCCCCAACGCCGCATCATAATGCCGTGCCCCGTAGTCATACCAGTTCAGCCCTTTCTTCGAGTCATACTCCTTGCCGTTGTACTTGTAAGGCTGAACATTGCCTGCACTTGCAAATACCCCGCCGAAAGGATAGTAATGGCTCGTCTCTTCTACCGTGCCGCTCTGGCTGATGACTACCCGGTTATTCCCCTGATGGTCTTTCAAGTAGTAGTGATACTTGCTGTCGCTCAAAGTAATATAACCCTCTTCGGTAAGAAGCAGCTTCTGGACTCCGTTTTCATAGATCACATTGCCGCAATAGTCAGTCGTTGTGGTTGTACTGCCTATCTTATGGACTGTTCTCAGCTTTGTGCCGTCGGCTCCATAAGTATAGGTGATGGTACTTCCGTCACTGAACGTTACTGCATTCGGCAAATTTAAGAAATTATATGTAATGCCGCTAATACCTTTGTTTAAATCTTTAGTTAAATTGCCGTTGGCATCATAAGAGTACTCATCGGCAGCATTGGCACCGTTTTTGAACTCGAAGCCGCCATTGTAGGTGGAAGCCGCTACCGCATCATCCACGCGGTTCAACTGATTGCCGTTCAAGGTGAGAGTCAGGTTGTCTATCATGCCGTAGGCGGTTGAAGAGAGTTGCCCGTAACGCTGCAATCCCTTGATGTTACCGTTCTTGTCATACCCCGTCACGTTCTCACTGAAACGGTTCGCGTTCGTGCTGATACCTGCTGTTTCGCCATAGGTGGCATTCAGCATCCGGTCCAGTCCGTCGTAGGTGAACTTGTAGCCGCGGACGGTGCTTTCATTCCCGGACTTCCAGGTCATGCTGCTGATGTTACCGTTGTAGCGGGCGGTACCCACACCCGTATTGTAGTACAGGTTCTGGGTGAAGCGCGTACTTGTGATGCCCGTCAGCCAGCTGCGGAGGTTATAGGCATACGTCAGCTTGTTCGCCGCAGAGCCGTGCAGGGACTTGGTACTCAGACGGCCGAAACTATCGTACGTATAGTCTGCCAGAGTTATTTTGGTTCCTCCCAAAGTATGCTCCACCTTGCTCACCCTGTCAGCATAGTCGTAGCTGTAAGTGTATACTTCCTCTCTTGTAGTCTTTCCGGAAGCGGGAAGTAAATAAAAAACTATCCTAACATGCAAGATATAGTAATATCTGATGTTAGGATAGCAATTAAATAGATTATTTCAAGAATATAAAATACTTATTTATTTAAGATATACAAAACTCCAGTTTCGCAATCTGTATTAAGATAAACTCCATGATGAAATAACAAATAAATCAAATATTTTTCTTCTGGATATGACAAACCAACAGAAAGTACACCTTTCTCATTAAAAAGCAAAGAAATAAGATTTTCTACTTTTCCTTTATAAATTGAATCTATGTATGGCTGTGGAGTTACCATACAGTCCATTTCCTTTAGTGAACAAAATGTAATGCTGTCTATACCCAATGTCTGTTCTAATAAAATTGGAAAAAGTTCATATCGATATTTCTTATTAGCTACCCCATCATTCAGAAATAGGTACATATCTCCTTCTCTTGGAACTATCGAATATACACTATCTTTGGAATAATCTCATAATCCGCTAAGAATAAAAAGTTTATGCGGAAAGTTCAAGAACGAGGTAATGAGTTGGCAACTGTTCTGATTTCTACATACTTGCGTGATTTGCATTGATGTACAACTCATCTTGGAACAAAGGTACAACTTTTTTATGAACGAGCAAAAGGACGGTGCATTTTTCATTATTGCAGGGTAAAATTTGATTTGGTCTATCATCAATCTGCGATATTATGAGTTTCCCGATTCCGTCATTCGCCCCTTTCCTTTGCTCGTCTGCGAAGGTAGTACATCAGCCCTTGAAAGTTGAAAGGTCAGGCGGCAAGCCGTTTCGGTATGAATCTTCCTCCTGCGGAGAGTATTCACCCCGAAAACCTTTCCCCTTTCAATGTCTGTACTCAGAAATGCAGACGGCAACGGAAATGAACGACTGACGAAAATGTAGATAAACAAACAGACAGCATACAAAAGGGTTCTTACATTGATAACCCATTTGTATGCTGTTCTTGTTTCTATCCATAGGGGCACTATTATTTTACAACAGATGAATATAGGGCAAGCGGTAAATTTCACTCCCTCCAAAAATATAGAGAGGTTTATCCGCTGCTATTAAGTAGGTGCTTGCCGTTATATTCCCGTTTCAATGCCTGCTCAATCTCACTTCGCTTGTACAGAACTTTGCCACCGAGGACATAGTAAGGCAATGTGCCATTGCTTCGGTATTCGCTCAATGTCCTTCGGCTCACTTTAAGCATATATGCCACCTCCTTGTCGCACATATATTCATCGTCATTGGGTAATGTCGCCCCATCTTTGGGAATACTGTCAATGATTTCCGACAGCTGGTCGATACTCTCGTGAATGGACTGCATCCACGCATCGTCTTTTGTTCTCATCTCTTGGTACATAATTCAAATTGTTTTTGCTGTTATACTTCGGTTAAATCTCTCTGCCTCGCCATTTGGCTTCTTTTCGCCTATCCTCCACCTTTGTTACTATGCTATCCACATCTTCGGGCAGATAGTATGTGCGATTGCCGATTTTGGTGTAGGCAAGAGTTCCGTTATCTCGCAAGGTCTGTAATGTACGCTTGCTGATTTTCAACTTCTGACAAACATCCTGATGGTCGAGCCAATTGTTTGTCTTTTTCTTTCCGTTCTTGACAACGGGTGAATTTGATACTCGCAGAATGAACTGCTCAATCTTCGTGGCAAATTCCTCGAATGCCTTTCTCTCAAAAATGATTAAATCCATACGCTTTTGTTTTATATTATTTCACTTGTTTTCTTGTTTCGCTCTGCTAAATAAGGAAGAGATTTTTATACTTCAATGGCACTAACAATAGGTGTCATTCCTTGTCATATCGTTTCATCACAGGCACGATAATCAGTCATCGAAATAGGCTCTTTCCTCATATGCAAATTCGTTTTGTTGGTGCGAAGTAATAGATAAGTTATCACACCTCAATCATACGGTGAGCCTGTTGCAGTATGTGGCACAGTTCGTGGCATTTTTAGATGTATATGATGATACATTTCTAAGCATACATCACACTGTAATCCATATTATATAAGAATATCCCAAAGCGATTATCCGTCTCGGATCTTTTCCGCTCATTGTCGTTTGTCAGACCGATGCCTATCCGTCTGCCAAACTCGTGTTCCGAACAGCCGAAACGGATAGTCGCTGATTCTATGATAGCAGTATAGCGGATAGACCAACTCCCGACACTTCGGCAGTCCGTCTATCCGCTATCGTATTTAAGCCCTTAATTTCCTCAATTAAGCATTTCGTCCCAATCCCTTATTACCCGTTCAACTTGGGAAGAATTATGCAGTCGGCACTGCCTACGAATCACCCCGAAATGCAATACAATTCATAATTGCCTATATAGACCTAATTAGTTGTGGCAGAATTGTATGCATATTTTCTTTGCAGCAGATAATCGGTCAAGATTGTGCACAAAGACCATATTGTTGAACATTCAAAAAGTGATAAGTATGAAGAAAAAACAAGTTGAGTTGACACAAGAACAGTGTCAAGAAATTATCGACCAAATGACTACAAGGTCATTTTACAAGAGTGGTACGGGTAAAGTCCATAATGCAGATGAATTGCAAACAGAAGAATCTGTAGAATCATCCATTGACGACATTCTGCCAGAGCCTCTACCATCAGTAGCAAAACAAGCCCAAACGGAAGCAGCGTCTTCCGTTGCAGAGGTGACAGATGAAGCTCCACCTACCAATATGGTAGAGCAACAGCCACCGACTCCGACCATCCAACGCAGAGTGAGTAGCAAGCAACGCAAGCTCTCATTGGAGGAGTACCGCAACACCTTTATGCGACCTTACAAGATTGAAGACCGAAAACCGGTATTCATCAGTGGAAAGTTGCGTAAGATGCTCGATAAGTTCGCCTGCAAAATCGGTGAGGACAGAATGAGTATGTCAGGACTATTGGAGAACATCGTCCGCCATCACATCGAACTCTATTCAGAAGATTTCGAGCATTGGAAAGGGATGTAGTCTCTTAATCCAATCAAATTAAGAACAATTCAAACGGCATTTCATTTTGAGGCACTCAAAATTGATTGACCTTCGGTTAGTGGGGAAGCAAGTTTATGTTTTGGGCAGGCCAAACCCACTTGCTTCCACTCCCGAAGGTCGCAGAAGAGGATATCCCGTTGGTCTATCAAGTAGACAATGTATGTATCATTTCAAAAAAGAGTAATCGTATGAAACGAAGTATCAATAACAAGACACCCAACAAGGGAGGACGACCCACTAAAAAGTTATCCGAGAAACGCAAGTACCGCATAACGGTAAAGATGGCAACCGAAGAATACTATGCTATGAAACTCAAAGCCAAGAATGCAGGTGTATCTGCAAGCGAGATTGTGCGAATGGCTATCCGTGATAGCAATATCAGGGCACGCCTTACTACCGAGCAAGCGGATTATATCCGCAAGTTATGCGGCATGGCAAACAACCTCAATCAGCTTACACGCAAGGCACATCGGGAAGGCGTAAGGCTGCACTATGGGCAATGCCAACATCTTCTGCTCTCATTGGAAAACATTATAGACCATATCAGTCTATGATGGCGAAGATTGTAAAAGGCTCTGGAGCCAAAGGAATTGTAGATTATATCCTCGACAAGAAGAAGCAAGCCACACTTATAGATTGTCAAGGTGTATTGTTCAATGACAACGGCACGATAACCAAAAGTTTTATCGCTCAATCTCGTCTTAATCCACGAGTGGATAAGTTCATCGGACATATATCACTCAGTTTCTCGAAGCAGGATCTGCCACGCTTAACAGATGAACTTATGATACAGATAAGCCGAGAATATATGGAGAAGATGAGCATTCGTGATACGCAATATATCATCGGACGACACTATGATAAAGAGCATCCGCACGTTCATATAGCCTTTAATCGGGTGGATAATAACGGTAGAACCATCAGTGATAGGAATGACCGTTATCGCAGTGAACGCATCTGCAAAGAGCTGACACGCAAATACGGACTATACTTCGCGAATGGCAAGGAACAGGTAAAAATGCAGCGACTTAAAGAGCCTGACAAAACCCGTTACGAGATATACCAAGTTCTTAAACGGGAGGTTGCAAGATGCTCGGATTGGACTACACTGCTGAAGCGCTTGAAAGCCGAAGGAATAGATGTTCGCTTCAAGTATAAGGGTAATACTAATGAGGTACAAGGTATCATCTTTACCAAGAATGGCTACCACTTTAATGGCTCGAAGATAGACCGCAGTTTCAGTTATTCAAAGATTGATAAGGCACTGAATAATTACAATCAAGCGGAATATCAGCGACAATATGAACCGTATCATATGCAGATAAGCCATTTCGACAACAAGGAGTCGGAGCTTATCAGCGGTTCATTAGGCTTGTTGGATTTCACATCTTCTCCCGATGCAGATAACCAGGAAGAGGCAGAGTTCCGCCGCTTGATGCAACAGAAACCTAAGAAAAAGAGAACCAGAGGATTCAAACTATAATCATTAACCACTTAAAAACAGAAGAAATATGCAAGAAAATAATTCAATCATTATCGCAATGTTGGAAGAGTTGCTGACCATCAGCAAGAGCCAACGACCAGAACAAACAGTTAATGCCAATGTAGATTTGACGCCCATTAAAGAGTTAATCGAGAATGGCAATCGGGAAAACAAAGAGTATTATGATGCTAAAACCAATAAACTTGCAGGCTTTGTTGTCAATGAATTTAGCAAGATAAACAAGCGAATGGATGGCATCAGTGAGCAGGAGCAACCCGACTATGAGGATGTAAAACAACAGCTTGCAGAGGCTATTGACAAGATGGATGAAATAAAGGTAAAGCACAACATTGACGAGAAACGACACTCGTTTGCTCTTTACACAAAGGAATCTTGGATTCTTTTGTCAATGATTGTCATGCTATTGGCATCAGGTGCGTCAGCAATATACCATTTGTCAAGACCAAACATTCAGAGAGATGATGATGCCCTCAAATACCGTTACATCAAGATGAAAGGCGATGCCTCGGCAGAGCAGATAGCCACATTGGAGGAAATCTTTGAACTCAATAGAGACGACCAAAAGATTGAGCAAATGCGCGAGGATGTAGAGACCTACGAAGAGGCTGTTCGCAAACAAGCTGCCCTTGCCGAGCAAGCACGATTGAAAGAGCAAGCCGCAAAGGAACAGGAGAGCAAAGCCAAGTCCATTAAGAACAAGCAGGATAATAGTAAGGTTAAACAAAATAAATCAAAACCCTGATTGTAATATGGCAACAGTAAAGATTAAGTTCCGACCATCAACGGTTGATGGCGGACAAGGCTCAATTTTCTATCAAGTAATCCATAATCGTGTAGCCCGTCAGCAAAAGACGGGCTACCGTCTCTACGGCTATGAGTGGAACAACCACTCTTCGGAGGTGGTGTTACCCAAGTTCAACGAGAGCAGAAAACGCCACCTATCGGAGATTGGCGACAAAATCCGAATGGATGTCAAGCATTTCCAGAAGGTCATCGCTAATTTTGAACATAGCGGTTGTGATTATACCGCAGATGATGTGATAGCGGAATTTGCATCGGATAACCCCGACAATTTTCTCTTCCCATTTATGGAGGGAGTTATTGCCAATCTGAAAACATTGGGCAAGATACGCACATCGGAGACATATGCTGCTACCCTTTGCAGTTTCAGACGCTTCCGAGAGGACAAAGATGTGACATTGGATGATATGGATTCTGATATGATGATGGCATACGAAGCATATTTGAAGAATAACGGAGTGAGTCCCAACTCTTCATCATTCTATATGCGTAATCTCAGAGCAGTATATAATCGTGCCGTAGAAAAGGGACTTACCTCACAACGCTTTCCATTCAAGCACGTCTATACGGGAGTGGAAAAGACCGTCAAGCGAGCCGTACCTCTGAAAATCATCAAGCGAATTAAGGAGATGAACTTCTCTATGAATCCGACCTTTGATTTTGCCCGAGATATGTTCCTTATGAGCTTCTATACCCGAGGTATGTCATTCGTGGATATGGCATACCTGCGAAAAAAGGATTTGCAGAATGGTGTGCTTTCCTATCGCAGACGCAAGACCGGGCAACAACTCTTCATCAAATGGGAGAAGTGTATGCAGGAGATTGTGGATAAGTACGATACTTCGCAATCCAATTACCTTTTGCCTATTATCAAACCTTTCGGTGATATAGATGAACGCACGCAATATATCTATGCAGCCCATAATATCAACCGTTGCCTGAAAATCATCGGGAAGGAGTTGGGGTTATCCGTATCGCTCACTCTGTATGTTGCCCGTCACGCTTGGGCAAGCATCGCCAAGAGCAAGAATGTACCGCTCTCGGTAATCAGTGAGGGTATGGGACACGACTCGGAAGCCACCACACGCATCTATCTGGCATCATTAGACACCGTAGCCATCGACAAGGCGAACAGTATGATATTGAAATCTC
>ENA-OOYH01000353-OOYH01000353.1-human-gut-metagenome-genome-assembly--contig:-NODE-353-length-9480-cov-1.997772_pt1 | contig 9480 bp, 7 predicted proteins | sample MGYA00241699_ERZ501370 | MGnify/ENA primary metagenome ERZ501370 (study PRJEB25962, sample SAMEA2042655) | human gut metagenome | biome: human gut; feature: human-associated habitat; material: faeces... | reverse complement strand
CTTTGTGGGCTCATCGTTCCAGGGATTCGCTAAAAACGTGATTCATGGTTTTCGTGATGGAATCAACAGTTTTTATAGAGACTGTGAGGATGCCGTTAAGTCGTGGGCCTCTAAAGTCACAGACTGGTTCAAAGAAAAACTTGATATAAACAGCCCGTCAAAGGTGTTTGAACAATTCGGATTGTATACGGTGCAGGGATTCAATAAGGGCATTAACAACGCCGGAAAGACAACGAAAAAGGCTGTCTCTGGATGGCTTGCGCCGCTTGATAATGTTGCTGTGAATACGAGACTCTCTATCAATGATACAGATTTGAGAGCTTGCCGGGCAAATTATGGGGAAGATTTCAGCCGCGATATAAGTGTACAGCGATACACGCATAACAGCATAAGCGGAGCCGTACAAGCTGCAATCGTGACAGATAATCCACTAACGGCAGCATTTAGGGAGATAGCAGAATCTGTTATAGTTCCGGCAATTCAGAACGTAGAAACACAGGCAAAGCGGCAGGCAGACAAAAACGAGCAGACTATTGTGGAGATTGGAGGAAAGACGATAACGGACGCAGTACGCGAACAGAAGAGCAGAAACGGTTTTTCTTTCCAACCAACATAAAATTTTATTGTTGCAATAGTGATATTGCACAACAAAATATAAACGAACTGCGTTTTCAAGTGTTTGCACCGATTACAGAAAAAGTGTTGTTTAGTCCGCTATACAAAGAACGAACCGCAATGTTTAACGGACTAAACAATGCTGATTTTATGGGAAAAATCCTTGTTTATTTAGTCAATATCTTTTATTCTTACGCCGTGTTATTGTGATGCCAACAGATAAATAACAGATAAAAAGAGATGTAAAAAATAGTATTTATCTGCTGACATTCAAAAGAAAGGAGGCGAGAGGATGAGAAAGGCTCAGTATACTAAACCAGACAGACCGCTGCTTGTGACAGTGCCAGAGTTTCAGGGATATACAGGACTCGGGAGAAAGACAGCGCAAAGAATCGCGGAGGAAGCAGCTGCCGTCAAGTCCAATTGTGGGTTCGATTCCCGCAGGGAACGTTAGTTAAGCAGTAATGGTTAGTAAAAATCATTGCTGCTTTTTTATGCAAAATTTCATTCAACTTGCGGTTGAATCCTAAACCTCCAACTCCACCAAGTGGTTATTGTTGCACATATACAGTTATAGTATACTGAAGAAGTAGAAAATCACAGGGAGGAGGATAATAGAATGCTGGATAAAAAAGGAGTTGGAAAACGGATTGCTTATTACAGAAAAGAGCATGGAATGACGCAAAAAGACCTTGCAGCGCTTCTGAATATTTCCTATCAGGCGGTCTCCAAGTGGGAAGCGGGAATCAGTCTGCCTACGGTAGAGATGTTGTATGATATTGCAAAAATATTGAATATGACAGTGGATGGATTGTTGAATGAGGAAGCCTGGGCGAAGCGTCAGATTACTTATATGGATACAGGACTGGATACCAGAAAACTGTATGAATTAAAGAATGATGTGCAGAAACTTGTTTCAGATGATAAGAGAATCGTGTCCTCCTGGTATGCGGATGCCTGCCTGTTCCAAATGGATACCTCACGGATGAAAGATCCGGTGTATTCCTGTGTTACCTGCATCCCCGGGTCTAAGGAAAAAATGGCAAAAGAATACCATTATAACAAAGAAATATGTGCGGATGTTGCGGCAAGTGCGATCAATTTTACATTACAGCATGGTATTAGACCCAGTGTGTTAAAAGCATTCGTTTTATGTGGCAACTATGATTACGAGCAGTTGTATATGATGGCACAGACTTTTCAGGAGGTCTGTAAACAGAATGATATGCTTTTTACGGGGATGGAAATCGCTGCACAGCCCGTTAATTTTTCCAGTCAGGAATACAATATAAATGCAACTGTAGTTGGAGTACAGGACAGAGATAAATTGTTGAATTATGAGAAAATAAAGGAAGGAGACGCCCTGATCGGTATGCGGACGCAGGGAATCGACGGGACGCATTATCCTATTATCAAAGTAATGCTGGACAGGCGACCGGATCTGTTGCATGCCAAGATAGATGAAGAACATTTTCTGCTGGAAGAAATGATGAAAGCCAATGTGGCATATACCAGGGAGATTATGTCGTTACAGGAATGCGGATATCTGCATGGAGCATTCCGTGTGCATAACAGTTTGTTTCGGAATAAAGGATGGAGAGAACTGCCGGATGGACTGTATGCATGTGTGGATATGACAAAGATTCCTGTTTTACCATTATTTCGTTTCCTTTATGAACAGGATATGATTGGTGCCGATGTATTTCCTCATCGGTTTCATATGGGAATCGGTATGGTGGTAGCCGTACCGGCAGACAAATGCCGGGAAGCAATGCAGGTGATCGGACAATATACAGAATGTTGGAATATTGGAGAAATCAGGGCAGATAAAGAACACAAAGAAGAAAAAATAAGGACGACAGGAAAACTGCAATGGTAATAAAGAAAAAGAAGTTATTTTATGACATCGGAATACGATATGTATGGATTCTCTGCATCTATGTTGTTATGTCTATTTCCCTGAATGAGATCGTTGTTCGGGGAAATGATTATATTGCACAGGTGACGGACAGTATGCTGACGGGAAAGCCGGTAGTTCTGCAAAATATTTTAATACAGATGTCAGGGATGATCATAGTCGGCACGGTTGCAGCGTACTTTGCAGATCTTAGCCGAAAGTATTATAGTTCTTTGGTACAGCGAGAGGTGCGGGGACGATTAGCGGAGCACCTGCTGCATCTGCCATATTCATATTTTGATGAAAAAGGTTCCGGCAGTATTCTGACACGATTTTCTTCAGATATAGGAGAAGCAGGAAATTTTTTCTCAGACATTCTTCCCGATTTACTGGTAGATATTGTGACAGTGGGGACAATAACTGCTTATTTTATACAGATGGACGTAAGGCTGATCGTGATATTATTTGCAAGCTATCCGGTGATGCTGCTGGTGGCAGACAGATTGTCCAAAAAGCTGGCGGTGATTCTGCGGAAGTTCCGAACTACAATGGATGATAGAACCCAGATCGCTTATGATGCCATTCAGGGAATCGCCATTGGAAAAAGTTATAATCTATATCATGTGATGTGTGCGCGCATCAATGCTGCGATAGATAAAATAGCAGATCACGGTTGCAAGAGTACAAGAATCAGTTCCATGGGTTGGTTGTTAAAGGGAGTGATTACCACGATTCCTGTAGTGGTCTGTTATTTTTTTGCCCTTTTTGAGGTGATTTCGAATCGCATCAGTGTGGGAGAACTGCTGGCTTTCACGATTTTATTGAGCAGAGTAAATAGACCGCTGGGTAATGTGATGTTTTGCATGAATGATATCCGTGCCTCCAAGGTTGCTATGGACAGACTGGAGACTCTGTATCAGGCAAAAAAAGAGGAAGAAGCTTTCAAAGGAAAATGCACCAGGGATGAAGTGGAGCTGCCGGATGCAGAGTGTAAGGGTGCAATCGTATGGAAAAACGTACATTTTTCTTATTCCGCTGACAGAGAAGTACTGAAGGGAATTTCCTTTCAGATAAAAAAAGGACAAATGGTGGCTTTTGCAGGTGGTTCAGGAGAAGGAAAAAGTACCATTGCCAGGTTACTGTATGGTCTGTATCGCAAAGAAAGCGGTTCCTATCAGCTTTTTGGAAAAGACGTGGAGCAATGGTCGCTGCGGGAATGGAGAGACTGCTTTTCCGTGGTATCCCAGAATGTGTTTCTTTTACCGCAGAGTGTTGCAGAGAATGTGGCGTGCGGAAAGGAAGGAGCTGCGAGAGAAGAAATTGAGGAAGCCTGCAGAGCAGCGGATATTCATGATTTTATTATGCGTCTTCCGCAGGGATATGATACGCAGGTAGGGGAACGGGGAGTGAAATTGTCTGGAGGGCAGAGACAACGGATCTCCATAGCCAGAGCATTTCTGAAAAATGCACCGATTCTCCTGCTGGATGAACCTACTTCGGCGATAGACACAGAGACAGAAGCGGAAATTCAAAAGGCTATAACAAGAGTTGCAAGGGATAAAACGGTAATCGTTATAGCACACAGGTTATCCACGATTCAAAATGCAGATTGTATTTATGTGGTAGAAAACGGTGCGATTGCGGAATCGGGGACACACAGGGAGCTTCTCGCTCGGAACGGAATCTATGCCGGACTCTATGGAAAGGAGGTGGGGGTAGATGAAAGATAAAGAGAAAAAGCACTTACTACGTTGGTTTCTGGGGCTAATGGAAGACAGACTTCCGATTTATTTGTTTTGCATTTTGATATCGTCTATGGGAACTGCATTTTCCAAAATTGCCAACGCATGGATCGTGGAAAGCGTTGTTTCTGCAGCACAAAGCAGAAATCCGGACGGCTTACTAATCAGGATCCTGATACAATTTCTGGCATTTGTGTCCGGCTGGTGCTTATGGAGAATGGGCATTATGCATTACAACATAGAAGGAAGAATAGGCACTGCCAAATTGGAGAAAAGAGTGTTTGCAAAGGCAATGCGCCTGCCGTATTCCTATTATGAGCAACATCACAGCGGCGATTTTATTTCGAAACTAATCTACGATACGGAACGCGCCAGCGATATTTATTCTTCCCGTCTGCGCAGACTGCTGGCAGCGATAATCGGAGCGGTAGTTTATCTGCTTCCCATGATGTATTACAGTCCACAGTTGACATTGTGTCTGTTATTGATAAGTGTGGTAACCTTTCTGGTAAATCATTATTTTGCACATCCTATGAAACAGGCAGGAAAAGAACTGGCACAGAATAATGTGGGTATGATTGAAGCGATGACCAATATTCTATCGGGGGTGGAGCTGGTCAAAACTTATGCGGTCGGTGAGAAATTGCTGCAAAGCTTTGGAAAGGAAAATCAACAATATTTTACGACGCAAAAGAAAGTAAATCGAATCAGTGCGACGTTATCCGGTTTGAATAATCTATTTGATCTGCTGGGAACACTGGCATTTCTGGGATTGGGAGTCTGGTTTGTGTCCCGGAACAAAATCACGCTGGGGATGTTATCTGCTATCTATACATTGTACGGACCGTTTCATTATGCATTTATGGATATAGGAAGATATTTTCCGGAGCTGATGAACTGTCTGGCAAATGTGGAAAATCTGTACGATTTTCTGCAACTGGATGAAGAACCCGGTCATTATATTACGCAAAGTAATTATGAGGAAGTGGCAGCGGAAATAGAGGTGGATATAAACAATGTCTCCTTTGGATATACGGAAGGGAAGGAAGTGCTTTCGGATTTTCATATGCAGATAGCCAGAGGGCAGTGTGTGGCAATCGTAGGAGAATCCGGAAGCGGGAAAAGCACTCTGGCAAAATTGTTGTTGGGATTTTATCCGTTGCAAAAAGGAACGATAAATATTTGTGGAAAGAATGGAAGAAACAGTACAATAGAAGAAATGCGTGATCTGATCGCTTATGTTCCGCAGGAGCCGTATTTATATGAGGTCAGTATTGCAGAAAATATTGCATATGGAAGAGGGAAAAAGACGCAGGAAGTCGCCAGAGAAGATATTGTGAATGCTGCAAAGATTGCCAACGCACATGAGTTTATCATGCGTCTGCCAAAAGGGTATGATACCATTCCCGGGGAGAGTGGAAACACCTTATCCGGTGGGGAACGCCAGCGGATCGCCATTGCCAGAGCAGTGCTGAAAAACGCACCGATTCTCCTGCTTGATGAGGCAACTTCAGCATTGGACAATGAATCAGAGAGACTGGTCAACAAAGCAATAAATAGAATAAGCAGGAATCATACCACGATTATAATTGCCCATCGACCATCTACGATTGCAATGGCAGATAAAGTGGTAAGACTATAAATATTATTTTAAGTAGGGAATCAAAGGAGAAAAATACAATGAAAAAATTATTGCTGATTACAGGAGATATTGCGACAGGAAAATCTACTTTTGCTAACATTCTTTCAAAAAGATATCATACGAATATGTTTTTTAAGGATTCTATTAAAGAAGTTTTGGGAGATACCATAGGTTTTTCCAACAGAGAGGAAAATAAAAAGCTGTCATTTGCTTCCATGGAATTAATGTTTTTTATATTTTCTGAGTTTGCATCACTGGAAAAAGACTTAATTTTAGAATCAAATTTTCATAAATCGGAACTGGAAAGGTTACATAAAATAGCGGAAGATAATGGTTATGATGTACTTACAATTGCTCTTTTTGGAGCTGTGGAAGTGCTGCATGAGAGATATTTGAATAGAATGACAAATGAAAACAGGCATCCGGTTCATTTAAGCACAACAATAGATAAATTCGAAGATTTTAAAAAGTGTTCCGATTATATGAAAAGAATAGAAATACCCGGAGAAGTGATGCGAATAAATGCAACGGATTTTAGGTATCAAAACAATGAAGAGATATTAGCTAAAATTGATGCATTTATGGCAATATAATAATGAAATTATAATAAGCCAATTTTGTGACACCAGTGGTGACACAAATAAGCAGTTAATCGATGCTGACTTGAAATTTTAAATTCCAGTGCACAGGTAAATTCCACCGTGTCTTTAAAAATTGCTTGAAATCGAATAATTTTAGAGAAAAAATATTGGATTTCTGTTATAATCATAGTAATTCATGGCGAAATTCTCTGTTTTTCTGTATGGCAAACAAGCCACTGGAAGGTAGTGTGTCAGACTAAATTCCACCGGCCACATTCGAAAAATGTGAAAAGTTTACTTCCAGTCTGACAGCAGGTTTTTCAATGAATTATTGGTTGAAGCGTATCAGCTTGGGCGTCAGATTGACCTCATCAGGGGCAATCCGCCTGAGCTGAAATGCTTTCAGGGTTTCTTCTCCCAGAGTTTCCAGTGCCACATCGTAAGGTGTTCTGCCCTGAAGGCTTTCTCTCGGTGTGGAATTGATATGGCTCACGATCAGGTTGACATCCCACTGGGTAAGGAACTCAAAATTTGTCTTTTTCGGCAGAATCATCCGGAGCATGGTATGCGCCTGCTCCAGACCGCCTTTCTGCCCGCTGCGCATAGGGTCGCAGTAATAGATACTGGTACGCTGGATCCCTGTAAACCCGGTTTCCAGAGATTCGGGATTACCAAACTCCGAGCCCCTGTCGGTAAGAATGTATTCAAACAATGTCTGAAAATCATAAGTACCAAAGCGCTTTTCCAACCGGTCAAAGACAAGCCTTACAGCACCCTCTGTGTTACGGTTCATCAGGAAAGCAAGAAACAGCTTTTCCCTTGTAAAAAAGAAAGTAAGCAGTGTTTTTGACGATCCGGAGGCGGAATGCACGGTATCCATTTCCACAAAGGAAGACAGTCCCAACTGCTGGAAATCGGTGTAAGTCCTGCCCTGGAAAACACGGCGGTCAGAGATCTGTGTTTTGTGTATCTTGCGTGGTTTGAACTTCACTTTACGCTTCAGGTCAATGTTTCTTGCGGTCAGGATTCCCATGTCGAGATAGGTGTAAACGCTGCGGACAGACAGCTCCAGTTCCGGATGGTTTGTAATGATCTGGTAAGGAGACTGTCCCTGCTCGATCAGAGGACTGATGATCCTGTCTTTCCGGTGAAGTTCATGCTTGGTCATACTGATACCGGAACGGGACTCTTTAAGGCATTCCCGATATTTGCGGTCAGCAAATCTGGCATTGTAAGTGTACTTATGTGCGATGGTACAGTGGGAAATCTGCTTGTCACAGCCATTGCAGACATAAGGAGCTTTATCGAGCCTGCTGCAGCGTTCCTTTTCAAAATCGGGACAGGTCTGGTTGCAGGTAGGACAGGAAGTACACTTGATACCACAAAGAAGGATCTTCCCACAGGCGTTTGTCTTTTTGCAATGGTAACGGTGCACACAAAAGTTTTTGGCATTGTAAAAAGTGCCTTTGTGATACCAGTCGGACAGGCGGTGTGCCTTCACCTCTTTGGAGATGGTAGTGGGATCCTTACAGAGGAAGCGTGCGATATCCTTAAAAGAAGTACCTTTGGAAAGCTCATTCTGGATGTAAATACGATCATCCAGAGTTAAGTGTTTCTGATTACCGGGTATATATTTACTCATAGTCTTATTCCTCCAACTGCTGTCAGAAGGAAAGATAAGTCTATCACTTTTATATGAAAGAGTAAATATCAACTGTGCGGGAGTAAATTCCACCGCCTAAGCGGGCGGTGGAATTTAAATAAAAAAGTTAGGGTGATACAATATATAAAAAATTGAAGTGAAAGTTAAACGATGTAGATGATATACTAGGGTGAGGAGGATTAAGCTATGGCAGAGAGAATTAGAAAACTTACTAATTCAGAAGTTGAGGTTTTGGCGCGTATAATTGCAGATACCATGACGGGAAGTCAGATGAATGAAATTTTTCAGGAATGTGGAGTTCAGGATGTCAGTAATGAAAGTACAAAATGGAAGAGAATTTATTATACATTTTTAGCAAGACAAGAACAGGATGGAGCATCGAATTCATTTCTTAATTTTATAAAAAAGAGTCTGAAACCGGTAAGGTTTATCAGTGGCCAGAATGGTAATTATGATGAGATTTTATTAGAAATTAACAAACCGTTAATGTTAATTGGACTTCAGATGACAAACGAAGGAAAATTGTTAAAGGTTCAGGCAGCAACTACAATTTCAGAAGTTGAAAGAAGAACCAGAAATCTGGTGAGTGAATTACAAAAAAGACATATTCATCAGGATGTAATAAAGTGTTGCAAAGAGGAATATTTACAAGAAAATTATTTTCATGCAGTTTTTGAGGCGGCTAAGAGTTTGTCTGAGAAGGTAAGAGAAAAAACAGGAATGCAGGAGGATGGTTCAAATTTATTTAATAATGCTTTTGCAGTTAATAATCCTCGATTAGCAATAAATTCATTACAGACACCTTCGGAAAAAAATGCTCAAAACGGTCTAAAAGAAATGTTAAATGGGGTTACGCATATGGTAAGGAATGTAACAGCACATGAGTTGAAAATAAAATGGATTGTAAATGAGCAGGATGCAATTGATATATTAACTACAATTTCTTTTTTACATAAACAGTTAGATGAGAGTTTTGTTGTTCCGCAACATATAGCATAGATTTCTTTGAAAAAGAGTAAATGGTCGGAATCAAGCCTCCAAGTCCACAACAGATTTGGAGGTTTTCTTCTGCCCATTTGAGGAAAGTGATTTCCAAAACAAAATGATCTGTGATACAATATATGAAAGAAATTTTGGAAGTATTGGATCATAGAGAAAGAGCAGAGTCAATCGTAAGCTGATCTGGCTTACATCTAAAATACAATGCAATCTTTTTCTATGCAAGGGCAGGAGAAAGTGCATCATGTCAATTTTTTGTAGTCTCATCAGAGAGTGCAACATTTTTCGCTCCCAGAGTACAGTGAAAACTCTGGAAAGTGCATCTCAATTACCCTATCGAC
>ENA-OOYH01000352-OOYH01000352.1-human-gut-metagenome-genome-assembly--contig:-NODE-352-length-9487-cov-1.800148_pt1 | contig 9487 bp, 9 predicted proteins | sample MGYA00241699_ERZ501370 | MGnify/ENA primary metagenome ERZ501370 (study PRJEB25962, sample SAMEA2042655) | human gut metagenome | biome: human gut; feature: human-associated habitat; material: faeces... | reverse complement strand
GGACATTCATTGATACAAGCATCTTTTTCACTGCTTTCATCGGAGCAAGTACTGCCTTTGTAATTGGATGTTTCTGCTCTTTCTGAAAATAATCTACCTTCGGTTTGTCAGCAAAAGTACGGAATGCATTAGCTGCTGTCTGACCAGCTTCTCGAAATCCTTTTGCAAGAAGTGCTGTCTTTGCTATATCCTTATCCGTAGTTCTGATTGCTCCTCTTACATTCTCTCTGATATCAAGAAGTCTTTTCTTAATTCCTAAGAACTCTGATACTCTGTATAATGCAGATCTTCCCTTTTCTTTTGCCTCATCGACTATGCTCTTCGCTGTAGATTTGACCTGTGCTTTCACTTCCAATACCTGTGACTTTATCTGCTCACATCTGGCATTAAGTCGCTCCTGTGCTTCCGACAATGCCTTTTTAGCATTATTGACAAGTGTATCTTCCTGCATTTCTTTGATCTGGTTCTGCATATTGGTTAGTTCTTCCGTCATGGAATCAATCTTTTTCTCCAGTCCATCCACATAGCTGCATATCTCAAATACATCATTTGCCTGCTCTTTCATGGCATTCTTCTTTAACAATTCGAGAAGTTCCCTTATGACCTCCTCATTGGTAAGTGTTTTTCCTGCTTCCATATCCATTCTGTTTCCTCCATTCTGTAAATGGGGCAGCCTTGGCCGCCCCTGTACTCTGATTACTGATTATCGAAAGGGTGTTGCCTCTTTGTCCTTCTCTTTATCGGGATTACCATGATGCTTCTCGGCACTCTCCCTAGCCTTTTCGTTGCTCTTATCCTTTGCTTTCTCATATTCCGAGATAATCTCATTATAGAGTTTTTCCCTGAAATCCTTTGTGACCGGATAGCAGACATCCTGATAAATCGGTTTGCCGTGCTCGTCCACCTGCTTTGTTTTATAAGAAGGCATTGATACAAAGATTTTCTCTTTGCCCTGAAGAATATTGATGTTATTTACGATGAAACTGTTTTCAAAGTAAATACGGGCAAGTCCCTTGATGTTACTGCCTTCCCTCTCATAAGGTGTCACAGTTACGGAAAACTCCGGCATTTCCTTTGTGTGTTCCTGCTTCTGTGTCTCCTCTTTCTCCGGTTCTTTGATTCTTGCATAGGCATCAAGGATATTGGTATAGAGTTCCTCACGAAACTCTGCTGTGATAGGATTGCACACATCCTTATAAATCACACCATTGCTTTCATCACGCTCATTGGAGCGGTATCTAGGCATTGATACAAAAAGCTCTCCCTTGTCCTTATTCTCAAGGATTGCAATATTGGTAATCTTAAATGAATCACCAAATACTACTGTTGCAAATCCCTTGATATTGCTGCCCTCTTTTGCCCTTACTTCGTTTACTTTAATTGAATACTTCATATGCTATTCCTCGCTCTCTTTTTGTTCTTTGTTTTGCTTTGGTATGATAAGCTCACACCAAAGCTGTTCTATCTGTTCACAAGACAATCTGCCATTTAACCAGTTGCCAAGTGTAACGACCATTCCGTCCTGCTCATAGTATAATGAGTCAGCAGGAAAGGATGCTTGCATACTTTCACCTGACTCATTAACGACAGAAGCATCGCTTCTGGAGTAGCCCGTTTCAATGTTCCCCTCATACACGATAGTCACATCAAAATCAGGCATAAATAATCCTGCCTCCGTATCCCAGATACAGGCAACTCCCTGTCTGAGTGTCAGATTCAGCCTTTCGACATACACAGACCAGCCGCTTACGACAATCTGAAAGTCATCATCAATCTCTGCAATATCATCCTGAGTGTCGATCAGCTCCTCCATTTCCGATACTGCTTCTTCTATCTCCCCCAGTCGGTATCTCTTATTCATCTGCCGCCTCCTTATATCTGCACCTGACAATAAAACGCATCTCTTAAATCTTCATCCATTGCAGCTACACGGTCAGCATAATCAATCGGCTTGATATACCGTAACTCAGCCGCCTTTCTGTTTACAGCATAACTGTCAGGCTCATCAGGAATAGCATAATCATCAATTTCTGATTTTTCCTCCTGCGTATCAACTTCACGGTACTCTGCGTCAATGACTTCATCATCTTCACGAAGTCCGTCCATTGCAAGCTCATCAATACGAGGTGTCTCCGACTGGTATTCTCCGGTAAGGATAAGTACACCGATTTCCTTTTCGACATTCTTCCACGAAACATATCCTTCTACTTCTCCATCTTGATCTTTCCATTGGATACGAAGTCCCGAACCGTGAAATGTGTCATACCCGTGCAAGCCCAGACCGTCAAGCGGCCAGCTTGCACCACCCTGACCATATTCTGCCTTGATACGCTTTGCTCTGGTTCCAGCATCTATCTCTGTGCGGTAAATTTCACACACTCTGCCTTTTCCACCGACAAAGCCAGTCCCTCTCATAAGTATTTGTTTTACATACTCACTTGGTACACTTTCTGCCTTTTTCGGATTGAGATAGTTATATTTTCCTGCAAGGGCAGTCTTTCTGTCCTCCTCATACTGACGCATAAATTCATTGTGTCTGGTTTTCTCTGACTGCTTCACACCAAAACTAGCCTGCCCGTTTTGGTCGAAAAAAAAGGAAGCCTGTGTATATTCGGCTTCCTTACTGACACCCAATGAGTTAATCTCATCAAGCTCTCTATTTAATTCTTCCTGTATTTCTAATGAAACTTCATCACGATCTGGTGGAGCACTACTTCCTCTGCCTGCATCTTCGCCTGCTCTCTTATCTTCCACATCTCCATTGTCGATGATGGATTCTGTGGCTTGTGCTTCATTAGATACTGTTCCTCCAACTGGTCGTAAAGCTGGTTTGCTTCCTCCTCTACTGCCGACATCTTCTCGTACATCTTCCCGAATCTCATCAGTGTCTTGTACCTTGCCGGTTCGTTCTCCAGAAGATACTTCATTGCCATTCTCCCGTATCTGCCCAGCTTCGTTAAATCCTCTGTCTCGTCCGGCATTGTCAGCTCCGGATACAGCAGTCCGTCCACTTCCTTGTAAGTCATTGCTTCTAACATATGATATTCTCCTTTCGCTCTCAATCGTTTGTAAATTCCTACTAAATTCTCTAAGAACACTACAGGAGACATCGCATACAAGGGAACCAAGACGGTAAACTATCTCCTCATCTTTGATGTTTACAATCTGACTGAAATCCTGTTCTTGCACAGATAAGTCAAATCCGCATCTCGTCCCTACAGCATACATGACACTTGCATATACAAGCTGCTCCATGTCCATTTCCTGCTGTAAGCCATTGCGTTTCTTACTTTCTTCCTTTATCACACTACCTGATAGCTGCATAAGCTCGGTCATTCGGTCTCCGAACTCTTCTTTTATTATAAGCCAAACATCTGTTCCTGTAAACTGTTTTAGTGTATTTTTTAGAGACTCCCTGTTGCTGTTATCGTACTGCTCAATCTGACCTTCTGACACAAGAAAATCCACATAATCTTTAAGATTTTCTCCCTCAAGGTCCCATGTCAGCTTAACATTCTTCCCTCCGGTATCACTGATATCAAAGATATACCTCATGCGTGGATTCAGTGCCCTTGACGGGAAGATAGCGCAGCCTTTCGCACCACGCTTTACATATCTTCCCACCTTTTTCCAGGTATCATAATCTGCCATGAGTGTGCTTTTTTCCGGAGGTCTCTGAGCTGTTACCATAACGATATTGTCAAATTCATAGCGGTATAACTGACCTGCAACCTTTAACACATCCTTCCAGTTCTTTTCTGATCTGGTGATGTTACCAATTTCAGAATCGTATATCGCTTTGACCTTCATATCAACGCCCATACCTTTGTCCTCCTCTACTTAAACATCTCTGCAAACAATCCCTTAAATAGCTTTAACTCATCCTTATCCAGCTCGATTGCAAATTCATTGTCGATTGCCTGTTTTTCGCATTTATCCTTTTTCTTTGCAATCTTACGCACCACACGAAGAAGCACATAGCACTCTTTTGATTTTGCAATGCTCTGTTTAAAGGTCAGCTCATCCTCATCGACTGACTTCTGTGTCTGATAGATAATCTCTTTTAACTTATCATTGATACCATCTACTTCCTCAAGGGAAATAATAACGGATGCCTTAGAAGCACCCGATCTGTCCCACTCCTTATGAAGTTCCTTTACTAAAAACTCCATGTTCTTAATTACTGTTGTTGAATCACTTTTCATCTTGCTCTTCCTCCGTTTTCTTTTAATGAAGAAGGGAGCTGACCTTCGCTGATAGGCGCAAAATCAACTCCCTTCATGTCCTCTGCTCCAAGGACTATCTGCTCTGCATAATACATATCCATTGCCTTATTGATGGCATCATCAAGCGACTCTGCCTTTACTTTCTGTACTCGTGAAAGCACTTCTTTTATCTCAACATCAAATTCCTGCTCCATATGATATCGCCTCCTGTAAAAATCTCATCATCGGCTCTTTTCTTCCTTTACCTGTCTTTCCTTAAAGCCTTCATCGTACTTTCCATCTTCCAGCCTGTCGTAAAAACAGTCTTCTTCAATCGTTCCGAAATCCTCATACATCTGGTGAAGGAAGTCATTCTGCAGCTTCTTTGGTACATCATCATCCTTTGACATATCCTGATAAAAATAGAACTTCTGCTTTAGCTTTGCCCTGTAATCATAGATATCCTCTATCTTTTCCGGTGTGCCATACTCCCTCTTGTATGCCTTGAAATTCGTGGTTGAGAGTGTGGAACCAAGATAAATCCCATGCTCCCACGATACCCCGATTGTGGTATTGTCCTTTGTAGGCTTCTCATCCTTGGGATAACGCTTATACTCTGTCGCACCAAGGGCGATTGTAAGGGAACCTGACTTCATATCCATCACCACAAGATTCCTTGGTGATAATGCTTCAAGCACCATGTAATCATGGTCATTGAAGTTATGAAATGTCTGTCCCCTTTCAAATGATCTGTCCACACTTTCATAATGCAGGTTAAAATCATCCACCCAGCCCTTATCGGTCATTCCAATCTCCTTAAGCTTTGCAACACATTCAGAAGAACTGGCTTCTTTATCAAACCGAAATTTTTTGGAATCGTTATAAAACCCCTGAAGAAAATGTCCCAGCTGAATATCATCCAGACAGAATCTCGCAGATACAGTTACATTTGCTGCCCTGTAATACTCTGTGAAGTTATCTGCTTCACCAAGTGTCCTTCCAAGCTGCAACAGATGGTCTGCAAGCTCTGACATGTCATCAATTGCTATAAAACTCTTATAATCATCCAGAGTCATCAGCATATTTATCTCTGTTCCCCTGTCGTTTTCTGTTACCAATATCATATCTTTTAAATCCATTCTTACCTCCAGTCTCAGAGAGGGACTATGCCCTCTCTGCAAATTTCCTGTTATGGTCTTCCTATCACAACAATCTTTCCTGTGCTTGCCACATCCCGGTAAACAACACCAAGACTTTCATTAAGCGCCTCTACCACTTTGCCATTTCCGACATATACTGCCACATGGCTGATGTTCTTATATCTTCCGTTGCTTGTAAAACTGTAGAAGATAAGGTCTCCCGGCTGTAACTCATCAAAGGAGACTGTCTTTCCGGCTTCATCCAGTCCCTGTGCCTCCGCTGCCGCTGTGGTTGCACCGCCGTAACTAATATCCACACCTGCATCTTTCCATGAGTAATAGGCTAAGGAGCTGCAGTCATAATAGTTACCGCTGTCTCTTAAATCCTGACTATAAGGGAAGCCAACTCTGTGAAGTGCATAGGAGCAGACTGTTTTCTGCCTGCTGTCTGTAATTTCGTTTAGGATGGCATTGATTTCATCCTCAGTCATGGAGCTTACTCCCGGACTTCCGCCTCCGCCGCCACTTCCGCTTCCGGCATATCCAAGCTGTCCCATAAACTCCGGACTCATGATCTGCTCAAGCATTTCCACCTGATCAGAATTAAATCCATAGACCGAAATCATATCTCTGTACGATTTCAGTGTGACATTCACATACAGAACAGACTTCGTGACAGTCGTTACATTACCGTCTGCATCTGTTTCTTCCACATCCTTTGTTCCTGTGCTTGTGGTGTATGAACACATATCATTTACAACTGCCTGCAGCCAGCCTTTTGAAGTGTCATTCATGACTGTTGCAGTATCTCCAACACCATGCTTGACCATATAGACTGCCATGATGTCATAGTAATTGCTTGGGTTTTCTTCCATACCTTCATAATCCACATATACAAGCTCTCCAAGGTCATATCCGGTATGCTCATTCACTTTCGTGTTCACATCCCGGTTAAACTCCTGCACATAAGCACTCGTTACTGTCTGCACGGTATCTCCTGATTCAAGTGGTGGCAGGAATAAAGCAAATGGAGAATTGTAAAGGATTGCTATCGCCGCAATAACCGGAACAGCAATCATGGCAACTACAAGAACAAGTAACAAAAGCACCAGTCCGACAACCGGTGCCGCTGCCTTTACCCAGGTAATCGCTTTTCGCACAATCAGATCCTTTACCAGCTTTGCCACACTGTCTGTCTGATTCTCCTGTGCTTTCATCTTATCCAGAAAGAACTTAATCTTTCTGCTCCGGTTGGTCATCTTTTCATCCTTGACCTCTATGGACACACCTGCAGCATATCCGGCTGCCATGCCGATTGCAGTACCAACTCCCGGTGCAACCGCTGTTCCTGCCGCTGTAGCAGCTGTCTTTGTAGCAGTTTTCGCTGCAACCTTAGCAGTGGTCTTGGCGGTTTCTTTTGCTGTCTCTTTAGCTACAGCCTTGGCAGTATCTTTGGCAGCTTTCTTTGCTGTCTTTTTTGCCAGCTTCTTTCCTGCCTCTACCTTCTTGATACGCTTCTTTGCCTTGGCTGCCGCCTTTTTTCTAAAAAGTGCTGCACCCTTAGAAGCAGTTCCGGTAACAGGGCGGCTTGCTTCATATGCAAGATATGCTGCCTGCGATACCTCCTGACCGCCTTCCACCTGATCTGTTACTGCCCCGGCTACAAGTGCTCCAGTTCTTCCTGCAATGTGAAGATTCGTGTTCTTGGTCTTGATGGAAGTGTTTGATTCCTTAAGGTTTTGCTTGAATCTTGATAATCCCTTATTCTTCGGCTCCGACTGATGAATGGTACTCTTGCGATAGGACTTCTTTCTATCCGTATCAGTTACCTTTGCACCAGCTGTCTTAGGACCTCTCTCTACTGTATAGATGTTACTCCCCTTAATCTTGGCTCCCTTCGGTTCGTGGGCATGAATCTTGGCTTTCTCCTTGGTGTGAATGACCATCGGTTTGTTATCAACCTTTCTAATTTTCAATTTTCTCACCTCCTACTTTGAAAAATAAAATAAGCCGCTAGGGAGCAAAAATTACTCCTTAACGGCTATGTAAAATCATTCAATATTCAATTATTAAAAGCAACATGAAACTGAAATTTCACGCAGACTATTCCTATACCGTAATGTCTATTCTGACCGATGATTTCTTCTCACCAAAATGCTTTATTTCGATATCCTTCATTTCCTCTATAACATCTTTTTCAATTTGGTGAACATCACTTAATTGTAAATCTCGCTTCGAATCATTTACTATTTTTGCTGCCTCATCTACTGAAACAGTTGTATCTGATGTTAACTGTTCAGACATTTCAGTATCGTTTGAATCCTCTGCAACCTGCCCCTTTTCTATAGATGTCTCTACAATTTCCTCTTCTGTTGGCAAATCCCTATATTCTGTACTTTTTACAAATCTTGTGAATGACTCTACAGCTCTAAAAGTATTTCCCATGATACGTTGAGCTTCCTTAAGCTTTTCACTCTTTGGAATATTTGGATTATTCACGATACTTTTTAGTTCTGCCAAATTTCCATTCATCTCATTTACTTGAAGCCTTTGAGCCTCTTCTTTTGTCTTACATCTCTCCAACCTACGCTCATAAGCTTCTTGTTCCATTCTTGCCGCTTTATATTCCATATAGGCTTTAGGGTCTTTCTGACGAATAGCATCTTCTTCTGAAGCTGTTAATTCTTGACCGCTTGCAATCTTGTTATAAATCTGACTATATGCAGAACTTTCTTTGTCTCGCTCAAGTTGCTCTCGGAAATGCTGAATCATGCTTTCTTCCTGACTTGTTACAGTCATACCCTCTTGCTTCTTTACAACATCCCCGGTAGCCTTCTTTTGCTCCCAATCATTTACTAACTGCATCTGATTCACAGCGTTTCGTATTGTACCTGCAATCATAGCACACCTCCAATTCCCGGTTAATGCTACGATTAAATAGTGATATCAAACTTCATACCCTGTGTTGCCTTTTCTTCTGTTATCTTACTCCAATCCAGTTCAGAAATCTTTTCAAGTAATTCTTCTTTTGAATTTGCCTGAATTGTAGTCCGCTTAACAGTTACATCCTTCTTTTCCTGCTTTTTCTCCTCTGCACGTTTTTCCTTTAATTCTTCAAGCCGTTCTTTCTGCTTTTCTGTAATCTTCTCCAAATCAGCAAAAAGTGTCATCTTTCCATCATCATCAAAGGACATAGTTAACTTATTTAATACAGTTCCACTATTGTCTGTCGTTCCCCAAGCACGTTCAAACCCAAACTGTTCATTGATTTTATCTGACATCTCAACTGCAGTTTTTACCGTAGACAATTTTTCCCGTGCATATTTCTCATCGGATGCCATTCTTTCAAGTTCAGCACTTGAAAAAACAACTGTAAATTCCTTATCGCTTTGGTCTACTAATCCTCTGAAATCATCGCCTTTATCAGCAATAATAAAATCGAAATCCGCATTATCCTTACGCAATGTTTCCAGATATTTCTGTGCCTTAGAAGATAACTTATCTTCGCTGGATTTTATTTTCTGTGCATTGGGCTGCACATCTTTTGCTTTCTCTGTGTTATTTTGCTTACTAACAGTATTGCTCTTATAATAATCTGTTACCTGTGTTAAATTAGCTGCTCTAATCATGGTATCATCCTCCTTGAAAATTGATACAGAAATCCGTTTCTATATCTTTAATATCGGCACTTTATATCCAAAAGTTAATAGTGCGTAAAATTCAAATTTTCTTTTCCCTAATAATTACAAATATTCCTTGGAAATTGCTTCCACACCATACATTTCCATAAATGCATCCAGGTCCGCTGCATCCCCAATCAACATATTCTCGTCAAAGTGTACGATAAGCATATCTTAAAATCCAGCCACATGTTCTCCGGTACAAATGATACATTTTAGAACTGCTTCCTTATTTATTTTTCATATCGAATCTTATATGCTTTCTTCTTAAAAATAGGGAATATCTAATTTATTATCATCAAGGTCGGACATTCATCCGACCTCTTGATTATACTATAGATTCTATAAAAATTCATCTGTTATCACTGCAGCATTGCTTCTTTTTTCTTCTGTTCCGCAATCTTCTCATGAATGTTGGTATTATACAGCCTGTACAAATCTGTATCCTTGCTAATCTGATTAT
>ENA-OOYH01000346-OOYH01000346.1-human-gut-metagenome-genome-assembly--contig:-NODE-346-length-9570-cov-1.402417_pt1 | contig 9570 bp, 6 predicted proteins | sample MGYA00241699_ERZ501370 | MGnify/ENA primary metagenome ERZ501370 (study PRJEB25962, sample SAMEA2042655) | human gut metagenome | biome: human gut; feature: human-associated habitat; material: faeces... | reverse complement strand
CTTTCCGAGGATGATAAACTGGTTGTAAGCCGTGCAAGAAAGGTACAGAGATTCTTATCCCAGCCGTTCTTCGTAGCAGGACAGTTTACCGGTCTGGAAGGAAAATATGTACCTATCAGCGAGACCATCCGTGGATTCCGTGAGATCCTGGACGGTAAGCATGATGATATTCCGGAGAGCTACTTCCTGAATGCCGGAAGCATTGATGATGTACTGGCAAAGGTTCATGCATAGCATGAGAGGGGAGTACAGATATGGCAGATAAAGAATTCACACTTCGTATCATAACCCCGGAAAGAGTATTCTATGAGGGAATTGTGGATATGGTAGAATTCAATACCACGGAAGGACAGATTGGTGTCCTTCCGGGCCACATTCCCCTGACGGTGATCGTGAAGCCGGGTATCCTGCATATTACGGAGAAGGACGGAGAGAAGGAGGCAGCATTGCATTCCGGATTCGCCGAGATCCTTCCCGAAGGAGTTACCATTCTGGCAGAGATTATCGAATGGCCGAATGAGATCGATGAAAACCGTGCGGAGGCAGCATTGCACCGTGCGGAAGAGAGACTGCGCAGCAAGACGCCGGAGACGGATATTGCCAGGGCAGAGACGGCATTGCAGAGAGCAATGGCGAGAATTCAGGTGCTGCGATAAGCTTCGCAGCACCTCTTTTTTCTTTTACGCATATGCTATAAAAAAGCATGAGGCATTTGGATATGGTATCAAGGCCTTTTTTTATGACACTTCCGGGCTATCCGGGAAGAATGGATGAAAACGAGATCTTAAATGATCTGGAATATCTGCAGCAGACCTATCCCGGAGAGGTCAGACGCTGTCAGCGCAGAATTGCGGAAATATTGGACAAATACGACTATGAAGGAAGCATGATCTATGATGAATATCCGGACCGCCTGAGTCTGTTCCGGATAGCGGATACGATCAGCACGATCCTGGAACAGGAAGCGGAAAAAGTATCAAAGGATCTGATCCATGTGTTGGTGTGCAATGAGATCTACAAAAGGAGACACGGTGGACGACGGGGAATGATTGCGTTCTTATAGGAAAGCGTGCTATAATATGCGCAAAACATTTGAAAAACAGGATAAACCATGGAAGAACTGAAAATACTTTTACAGAAAATTTTGAATAAAGATCTGCAGCAGATCATCCTGAGCAACAGCCGTCATCCAGAACAGACCCAGAAGGTAAAGATCCGCCCGGTGCTGATCCGGGAGGAACTGTTGTTCCAGGAGACTGCTTACAGAGGAACTCAGGCGTTTCACGAGAATTTTACAGCAGAACAGATGACGGACCGGATCTGCACCGCCTTACAGGAGCAGTTCCGGCAGGGAGAATTCTCAGCGAAGACCCTGCAGGCCACCGCTCTGGTCAGCAAAAAGGGCAAGCTGACACTGAAGGTGAAAAACAGTGGCAAGGCACCGCGGACGGAGGGGGCGGCTGCTTCTGAAGAGGAGGAACTGCAGGCACTGGCTCACAACCGTACCAAGCATTATATTTTAGAGGAAGGAAAGCCGGTGGATTTCCTGGTAGGACTGGGCGTGCAGACCCCGGACGGCCGGGTGACCAGGGCGAGATTTGATAAATTCCGTCAGATCAACCGGTATCTGGAATTTATCGAGGATGTGATCGATGAACTGCCGAAAGACCGTACCATCCGCATTATTGATTTTGGCTGCGGCAAATCCTATCTTACCTTTGCAATGTACTATTATCTGCATGAATTACAGCATAGAGATATCCAGGTGACCGGACTGGATCTGAAGACCGATGTGATAAAACACTGCAATGAACTGGCGGAAAAGCTGGGGTATGACAGATTAAAGTTCGAGAGGGGAGACATCAGTACCTACGAGGGCACAGATGTGGCGGACATGGTGGTGACCCTGCATGCCTGTGACCTTGCCACAGATTATGCGTTAGACAAGGCGGTAAAATGGGGGGCCAGAGTCATTCTGGCGGTTCCCTGTTGTCAGCATGAACTGAACCGGCAGATAAAATGTGATCCTTTAAAACCAGTGTTAAAATACGGCATCATCAAGGAGCGCGTGGCAGCACTGCTCACCGATGCTCTGAGAGCAAATCTGCTGGAACAACAGGGCTATGAGACCCAGATCCTGGAATTCATCGATATGGAACATACCCCGAAGAATCTGTTGATTCGGGCAGTGAAAAAGAACGGTATGCGCCCGAAGAAAAGCGCAGATATCGGTACTGTGGAGGAACTGCTCCATGTGGCACCGACACTGGAAAAATTGCTGAATAATGAATGAGTGAAGAATCAAGAATGAAGAAAACGATCATTAGAATTGCCGTGTGTGTTGTAGTATTTCTGGCATCAGCACTGATCATCGGCAGCATTATGAATCAGGGACATAACAATATGACCATGGAGATGGCTCCGGCCACTCTGCCTATGATCACCATGGAAAGCGGCGGTGTGGCATGCAATGAACTGCACGGAAATACCGTGGAGATGGATGTGGCTTACCAGAAGGACTGCATTACTCTGCTGGGGGAGGGCAGACAGGCGAATTTCACCGTGAATACGTTCGGAAGAGAAATTACGGGGATCTCGACAGAGGTTCGCAGCATCGACGGCAGCCGGCTGATCGAGAACAGTGAAGTCACCGGATGGAAGGCAAATGGGAAAAGCTTTTCCGTTTCCCTTACGCTAAAAGACCTGATCGACACGAATACACAATACAGTCTGACCCTGATCCTGGAACTGGAAGGGGAACAGAAGGTATATTATTATACGACTATTTTATGGAATGATGATGTGCATATTTCAGAAATCCTGGAATTTGCGACAGATTTCCACGGAAAATTATACGACAAGGAAGTGGCCAAGGAACTGACGAAATATCTGGAACCGAATTCCAAGCTGACAGATAACGGCACTTTTCATAAAGTGAATATTCACAGCAGCTTTCAGCAGATCACCTGGGGCAGTCTGGAACCGGTCCAGGAGGACGCGGCTTCCATCCGGCTGACACAGATCAGTGGGAATGTGGCCTCTCTGCTGATGGATTTTGTGGTATCCACCGGAGAGGGCAAAAATAAGATCTACTACAATGTCGAAGAGTATTACAGAGTCAGATATACTTCGGAGAGAATGTATCTGCTGGATTATGAGCGTACCATGACACAGATCCCGGATACTACCCGGATGTATGCCAATGACAAGATCCTTCTGGGAATCACGGATGAAAATGTGGATATGATGGAGAGCGCGGATGGCAATACCGTGGTGTTCTCCGATATGGGGCAGTTACTCAGCTATAATGCGGCCACCAACGGACTGACAGTGATCTTCTCCTTCTATGATAAAGATAATGCCGACCGGCGGACTCTGTATGACAATCATGGCATCAAGATCCTGGATGTAGACGAGGGCGGTAATGTGAAATTTGCCGTGTATGGTTACATGAATCGCGGAAGACATGAGGGAGAGACCGGCATTCAGATCATCAGCTATGACAATTCGCTGAATACGATCGAGGAAGAAGTCTATATCCCTTATTCCAAGAGCTATGCGGTGCTGAAGGATGAGATGGAACAGCTGCTGTACCGGAACAGACAGCAACATGTATATTTTTTCCTGGAAAACGGTGTCTATGATGTGGATCTGGAGAATCGCAGCGCTGAACAGCTGGTAAGTATAAGACAGGATGACAGCCTTCAGGTATCGGAGAACCATGAGATCATCGTATGGCAGGAAGGGGATGACATCAACCACAGCAACCAGCTGAATGTCCGGAATCTGAATACCGGAGAACAGACAGTGATCCGGGCGGAGGACGGTGAGGCTATCCGGCCGCTTGGCTTCATGGGAGAAGATATTATCTACGGCGTGGCCAGGGAGAGCGACATCCGGACAGAGAATTCCGGACAGATCTTTTACCCCATGTATAAGGTCTGCATCAGCAATTCTTCCGGAGATAATCTGAAGGAATACGGACAGGATGGCATCTACATCGTGGATTGCGCCATCGAGGGCAATCAGATCACCCTGTCGAGAATACAGCGTTCTGAGAACGGCAGCTATCAGGAGATCCTGGATGACCAGATCATGAACAATGTGGAAGAAGAGCCGGGACAGAATAAAGTAGTCACAGCGGATATTGATATTTATGAGAGATATGTGCAGATACAGACCAAGACAACCATTGATACCAGGACTATCAAGGTGCTGAATCCGAAGGAGGTCGTATTTGAGGGCGGAAGAGAACTGACACTGGATGCGGTCAGCGAAGTTTCCAGATATTATGTATACAATGCTTATGGGGTACAGGGCATTTACAGTGCTCCCGGGAAAGCGGTGAAGGAAGCCTACGATTCCGCCGGGGTTGTTGCGAACGACCGAGGCATTACGGTATGGCTGAAGGGCAATCGTGTCAGCAGAAACCAGATCATGGCAATCAAGGAAGAAAGTGTCACGGATCAGAAGAACAGCCTGACGGTATGTCTGGACAATATCCTGCGGCATGCCGGAATCACCCGCAACACCGAATATGACCTGGCGCAGGGCAAGACGGCAATACAGATTCTGGAAGAAAATATGACAGGCGTACAGGTACTGGATCTGAGCGGCTGTAGTCTGGATGCGGTACTGTATTATGTGAATCAGGATATTCCGGTACTGGCGATCCTGGAGGATGGCGAGGCGGTGCTGGTGACCGGATTTAATGAATTCAACGTTGTCATCATGGAGCCGTCCACCGGAAAGTTGTACAAAAAGGGAATGAACGATGCTACAACATGGTTCGCGGAGAACGGCAATCATTTTATTTCCTATATGAAAATAGAAAATTAAATACAAGTGGACAGCAAAAGGCGCCCGGAACCTGTGAAAGGATCCGGACGCCTTTTTGGCGGGATGACCGCTTATTTCTGTACGTCAAAAATGTATTTGCGGTATTTCTGTAACACGGTGCGTAACAGCATGCCGAGCACTCCGCAGGAAATGATCTCACCGATACCCACAGTCAGCATGAAGTAAGGAATGCCGCCCTCTAAGTGGTAGACATAAGCCAGCACAAAAACAGGAACGATGATTGGCCCCTCTAAAAAACCAGACTGATAAATATTCAAAATACGTCCATCAATAATAATATTCGTATCAAGCAGTTTTCCTACTTTTTTCTTTTTCTGTTTTGTACCAGATTCTGCCTTGAAATGAAACCATCCTGCAATTTCGGCCTTTTTGGAAATTGTCAGGTGCATTCCGATATATCCCAAAATTATACTGAGAGCCACAGATACATAAGGACCTATATATGGAATATTGCCAAACGCCAATCCAACTAAATTAGCTATAATAAGCCCTGCAAATAATCCTAAAGTACCAATTATAAGATCCTGTGTCGATATAAGCAGCAGTGATTTTTCAACTCGGGATGTAAAGGCAAACAAACTGCTAATCAAATAGCCCGAAATGACTCGTCCTACAAGTGCACCTAAAATTCCGCCTATCAGCATGACACCCAATGATAAAATTGTAATTCCCAAAATTGTCTCGGTCAAAACGTTTTTAGGAATGACTGCGGTAAGCAACGGTTCCGTCTGGGTAGACAACACTATTCCCAATACAGAAAAAAGCAGAATAAATATGGCCTTTAATACTTTTTCCGGCATATTATAAATTCCTCTTTAGTTTCCATAAAATAATTTCTGAAATACTACATTTACACATTTTAATTATAATAGCACAATCATAACGGATTGGAAAACAAACCTTTCTCTTATCTCACACCTGTGATTTAAAAAAATGGATCGCCTCTTCCAAATGATTTATAAATACCACATGCGAGAGTAATTCCTCCCGGTGATTATCTTTAAAATAGTTTTCGGCCTCTTCCTGATTCCTCTCAGGGAGGACAAATTCAGTAAAATTCATTTTGACCGCCTCTTTGAGTCGTAAGCTTAACTTAGAAACAGGGAGGATTTCACCGGTTAATCCAATTTCACCTAACGCCATACAGAATTTTTTCAAAGGTATATCATACTTTACGGAAAATAATGCCAGTGCTACTGATAAATCCGCTGCTGTTTCTTTTAATTTATAGCCACCTGCCACATTGAGATATACATCATCAGCAGAAAATGGAATTTTCCCCTTTTTTTCCAGTACGGCAAGTAAAATAACCAATCTATTAAAATCGTAACCAGATGCAATTCTACGCGGAACTGCCAGTACGGAATGGACTGTAAGTGCCTGTACCTCAATCAAGATTGGACGTAAGCCTTCCATACAGGCAGCAACTGTACTTCCAGATACAGGAGCTTCTTGTATTCCTTTTAGAAGATACTTAGACGGATCATCAATCCCTTTCAATCCTTTCCGCCCCATTACAAAGAGTCCTGATTCAGATGTAGAACCAAATCGATTTTTCACAGTACGAAGCACACGAAATTGATAGTTTCTATCTCCTTCCAAATAAAAAACCACATCTACCATATGTTCTAATATACGCGGACCCGCAATATTTCCCTCTTTTGTAACGTGCCCGATAATCATTACGATAATCCCTGATTCTTTAGCCATCTTTACAAGTATTGCTGTGCAGTCCCTGATTTGTGTCGGACTCCCCATTGCTGAAGAACTGTTAGGAAGATAAGTGGTTTGTATAGAATCAATAATAACCATATCCGGATGTAGTTTATCTACCTCGGCAAGAATTGTTTCTAAATTGCTTTCAGCAAAAACAAAACATCCCTCTGTATTTACAGAAAGCCGTTCTGCTCTCATTTTAATCTGTATATCTGATTCCTCACCACTGCAATATAGTACAGTTTTTCCCATCTTTGTAAATGAATCACATATTTGTAAAATAAGAGTTGATTTTCCGATTCCCGGTTCTCCACCCCAAAGAATAACGGAATCGGAGACTATACCGCCTCCTAATGGACGATCTAATTCTGTTATTCCCAATTTCACTCTATCTGTATCTTTTATTTCTATATCAGTTAAACTGGTAGGTTCTTTTCCGGATTGAAAAGATAACGTTCGTATGCTTTTGGGAATACTTTCTTCTATTTTTTCCTCTAATGAATTCCATTCTCCACAATTGGGGCATTTACCCATCCACTTAGGCGTTTCTGCTCCACAATTATGACATATAAACTTTGTCTTGGTTTTTGAGTTCATATTCGTCAATCTCTCCCGCAATATAAAATGGACATAGAGATCGTCCCTATGCCCATTATACTACTTTTTACCGATAAGCCTTAGTCTGCATTAAACACCAGATTGTTTTTTTCACCAACATCTACATGGATGGTACTCTTCCCTTTCAGTTTTCCTGATAATAATAATTCAGAGATTTCATCTTCTACTTCTTTTTGAATAGTTCTTTTCAAAGGCCGTGCACCATATTCAAAATCAGAACCGTCTGCAATCAAATGATTGCGAGCTTTTTCAGAAACATCCATTTTCAAATGAAGATGTTCCAATTTCTTTTCAACTGCTTTTAAAAGGAGTTTTGCGATTTCTGATAGATTTTCTGTAGTCAGCGGATGGAAAACGATAATCTCATCAATCCTGTTAATAAATTCAGGTCGAAAAGTATGTTTGACCTCGTCTAAAATCATGGCTTTTGCACTTTCAAAATCTTTCTTGTCCTCATTCTTATCAATAAAGCCCAATTTCTTCTCTTTGCCGCGTAACAATCCTGATCCAAGATTACTTGTCATAATAATGACACAGTTTGTAAAATCAACGGTACGTCCCTGCCCATCTGTTAAGCGTCCATCATCAAGTACCTGTAGTAAGATATTAAAGAAGTCTGCATGTGCTTTTTCCACTTCATCAAAAAGAATGACACTATATGGATTCCTGCGAACGGCATCCGTTAATTGCCCGCCCTCTTCATATCCTACATATCCTGGAGGTGCCCCAACAAGGCGCGATACTTCATGTTTCTCCATATACTCAGACATATCAAAGCGAAGCATATTCTTCTCACTGCCAAACATAGTTTCTGCCAACGCCCTTGCCAATTCTGTCTTACCAACACCAGTAGAACCAAGAAACAGAAACGAACCAATTGGTCTTTTCGGATCTTTCATCCCTGCTCTGGCGCGCCGGATTGCCTTGGCAACAGCAGTTACGGCATCTTCCTGCCCAATAACACGTTTATGAAGTTCTTCTTCCAAATGAAGCAGACGTTCAGAATCCTTCTGTTTCAGATTCTGAAGGGGGACACCTGTCCACTTGGCAACCACCTCAGCTACGTCTTCTTCTGTAACAACTAAATGCTCATGATCACCGCCTTTCCATTCCCCCTTCATCTTTTCAATTTGTCCGGATAGCTCTTTTGCCTGATCCCTTAATATGGCAGCGCGTTCAAAATTTTGAGCAGATATGGCGGCTTCCTTCTCTTTCTGGACAGAGGCAAGATCCTCCTCCTTTTTTTTCAAATCGTCCGGTGTAGAAGAAGCCTCCATACGAACCTTAGCTGCGGCTTCATCAATAACATCAATTGCTTTATCCGGCTGGAAACGATCGGTAATATAAAGAGAAGATAACTCTACTGCTTTTTTGATAGCCTCATCCGTAATTTTTGCTTTATGAAATGCTTCATATCTATCGCGAAGTCCCATTAATATATCAATAGTATCCTTAGGAGTAGGTTCTCCCACCTTTACAGGCTGGAAGCGGCGTTCAAGAGCTGCATCTTTCTCAATATATTTCTTATATTCTTTCAATGTTGTCGCGCCAATGCATCTAATCTCTCCTCTGGCAAGGGCAGGTTTCATAATATTAGCAGCATCCATGGAACCTTCCCCTGCACCGGCACCTACAAGAGTATGTAATTCATCAATAAACAGAATCCAGTTCTCATGTTTCTTTACTTCTTCCAAGACTTTTTTTAACCGCTCTTCAAATTCCCCTCTATACTTTGTTCCCGCTACCACGGAAGACATATTTAAAGAAATGATTCTACAGTTTTTTAAAATTTCGGGAACGTCATTATTGATAATTCGCTGTGCTAAACCTTCTGCAATCGCAGTTTTCCCCACGCCCGGTTCTCCAATAAGAACCGGATTGTTTTTATTTCTCCGTGAGAGGATTTGAATAACTCGGTTAATTTCAGTCTGACGCCCAACAACAGGATCGATTTTTCCCTGTTTTGCCCTTTCATTCAAATCAACAGCAAATTCTCCCAAGTCGCCAAGATTTTCATTCTTTTCACTATCATTTTCTTCCGACATAAATTGTTCAAAAGCACGCTTCAATTTACCTCCTGTTACATTGAACTGCTCCAATATGCGGATCGCCAATCCGCCGCCTTCATGAATAATGGCCAGCAATAAGTGTTCTGTTCCGACATAATTATTGCCAAGTTCATTGGCCTCTTCGACAGCCATTTCAAGAACCCGCTTTGTACGAGGTGCTATATAAAGGTCCGTATTTCTGAAAAAAACTGAATCGTTATACGCCTGCAGGAATTCTTCCAGTGCTGTTACTGTAAGTCCCAACGAATTTAAAATCTTTCCGCCCACACTGTCTTTTTCATTTGAAATACCTATTAAAAGATGTTCT
>ENA-OOYH01000332-OOYH01000332.1-human-gut-metagenome-genome-assembly--contig:-NODE-332-length-9848-cov-3.275911_pt1 | contig 9848 bp, 8 predicted proteins | sample MGYA00241699_ERZ501370 | MGnify/ENA primary metagenome ERZ501370 (study PRJEB25962, sample SAMEA2042655) | human gut metagenome | biome: human gut; feature: human-associated habitat; material: faeces... | reverse complement strand
CATATCTGAAGGGAATGCACTTTCCTCCGGTGAAGCACTACTCCTGAATGGATGGCGCAAAGGGCGTAACATAACATTAGTGTAAGCATGATTTGCAGAACGGTGATTCCACCAACCTGCAGGCTATCCCACTGCATCTCATTGGACAGCTTGCTGAAAAGCAGGAATAGCAGACCGCAAAGAAAGGTCTCGGTGACAATCACAAAGGTCTCGATCAGGTGGTTGTAGGATGCTAATTTGTCTTTCATAGTGGTATACACTTAGCTAAATATTATTAAAAACATAAAACTTTCATACTTACTATATCTACTTCAAGTGCACTCTAAAAAAAACACCTGCCGACAGATATTTACAACGATTCAGTTCTCCTACTAGATTAATGTAATCTTTCCATACGGAATATGTCATACCAAGATTTACCTGATATTTCGGACTATCCGGATTAAATATCAAATCCTCATTCACTTCCGTATAACCAGGAACTACTTCCACCATCAAATTAACTCCATTAACCAATTTATTTATTAAAGACTTACCTTTTAGTTTCAATTGGAAGTTTACACCAATAGCAGGACTGTTTAAATTATTATCAAAACGAGTACTGTAAATCCATGTTAAATGTGCACCCAATTCACCTATATTCTGAAAAATAACATGTTTAGTAACGGCTAAATAATAACGATTCCAATACCCATTACCATATGTTGTTTCTGAAGGATATGCAAAAGAACCACCATTCCAAGAATCACCAATCGCATCATTGGCACCTAACACAATCTGTGGTGTCCACAATTTCCACCATCCTTCCTTCCATACTCTAAGCCGGAAATGAAAAGAGCGATCTTGATTCGTGAACTTGCCGTAAGTGGAAGGGACCCAATAACCTGAATTGTTTCCATAATCAGTGTGGACAGCCTTATGCCCCGTACACAGATAGCCTGCTTCCAACCAAGGAAAAATAGTAATATTGATATAGTAATTCCATGTATCATACCACCACCGTGGCACCGTGACGTGACGACTCAGCCAATTACCACCTGCCATAAAAGTCTTGTCGTGTTGCATATCAGCAGTAGGCATGTTCATCAAGCCGGTAGTGCCATAATTTATTTGAGATTTCACCTGTATCATTCCCCCAAATAGTACAAAGGCTATCCATATAATCCGCTTATTCATATTTTCTATTATAGAATTACTCCTGTTAACTCTCCACCTGTTATAAACTAACCTATTTCAACCAACGTTCATCATTGTCTTCGAACCAATCCCTTATAGCCTCTTCAAAAGACCATTTAAAACGATAACCGCATTGTGTTAATTTTTTGCCGCAGATATTTGTAATTTCTTTACTCTCTTTGGACAGATACCCATCGGGCTTCCCAAACATTTAGCCATTGTGGTGAATAGAATCCCACTCCCACAAGATAAAAATGGATATCAGAATGTTTTTCATGCACCCTCTTCATTGTTTCTACCATTAACAACGGATTTTTGGGGTATGAAGACCTGCCTATAGAAATGATGAACCGTTCATTAGGTAAAATTCCATCAGGTTGTTTCACATCTTGGAACAGGATAGCTGGAATAGCATTATTCCATACAAATGTTCGTTCTTGTTTATACCCTACCACTTTAATTCCTAACTCATGCTCGGATTCCGAGCAAGCCAGCATCCGTGAATTCAAGCGTGCGATTTTCTCCAGAAGAAGGAATCCCCAGCTCTTTTTCTTCGATTCTGCAAAGAGAAATGAAAAAGCGTGAGGAGTGTAAAACACCGGAGTATTTGTGACGAAACCCACAATGCGACCTATCATTCCACCTTTGGCCGAGTGGCAATGTATTACATCAGGCTTCTCTTTCTTAATAATCCTTACCGTTTGCACCATTGCTTTAAAATCCTTAAAAGGATTTAGTGCACGGTACTACTGATTTTGTAAATTTTCAGAGTTTCTCTATTTCGTATGTACAGGGCACTATTATCATCGGCACCACTTACTATGACGAATTCAAACCGTTCATCTGCCAATGCTACTGTGTTTCTTACATATGTGTCGATACCACTCTTCAGATTTCCTAAATGTAGAACTTTCATGCCGCAATCCTCCTTTCTTTGGGGGACTGCATACCAACAAATAATGAGAAGGTTATTTTTTATCCCCTTGCTCACATAATTTAACAATTAACCGTTCATGTTCATTTGCTACACGGCTGACGTTAAAGAATGCATTTACACGCATTGATCCATTTTTTATCACTTTTTCTCTTAAAATATTGTCGTTGTATAATTTGTATACGGCTTCTACGGCTTGGTCAACGTTGTCCGCTTCAACCAAAAGTCCATTTTCATAATCAGTAATCAAATCGGGAATGGCATCTACGTTCGTTGCTACTATAGGTTTTTCCAGTTTCATATATTCAGCCAAAACCAATCCAAAACCTTCCCAACGGGAAAGTAGCAAAGCTTGATTAAACAGACAAGCATAAGCAATCGGATTATCCACCCATCCTGTTATCATTATTCTTCCTTCCAATCCTTCATTCCTAATCAATCGCTCGATATCGGCACGCTGTTCTCCATCGCCAACAATCATAAAATAAGCATCAGGAAGAATATTCTTCAAAGCAGCAGCAACGTGTATAAAAACATCAGGAGCCTTTTGCCGTGAGATGCGTCCTACCATGCCAATCAGATAAGCATTCTCAGGGATATTCAGTGAGACACGTGAGACGATACTCAATTCCACCTCTTTATCCACAGCTTCCATATCGATTCCATTAAAAATAACTTTTACTTTATTTGCTTTAGTTACATGATTCTGTATTGCTGATAACTTTTCATAGTTTGAAATAGTTATATAACGTGTGGTCAATGATGAAAGTAGCCGCTCAATCCATAGATAAACGAAACTTTTTAACTTCGCTCCTTTCATGTTGAAAGCCCACCCATGAGGATTGTAAATGATAGGAATACCTATACCCATATTGGCAATACGGCCTATTCCTCCAGCTTTACTACTATGACAATATATAACATCAGGACGGAAATGCTTAATAAGTTCGCGTACCTTGCGTATTGCTTTAGTATCCTTTACGAAAGACAAGGAATTGCACATCTCAATTTGTATAAATTCCTCCACTAAATCTTGATATTTATCTTCAGAATAATCTGGGGAACAGATAAGTATTTGCATAAAACATTTCTTATCCATGTGAGCCAACAACATACGCAGATAACAATCTACACCACCTGCACATTGTGCGATATGGAGTAATCGGATTTTATTCATAAAAGGGAAAATAAATTATGACAGCATGCTTTATTGCATACGACCTAAAAAGAAAATTGAAAAAAGTTTCTGACTAAATATGTCATGGTAAATCCAAATTCAAATTATGAAGAAGAAAATATACAGGTTCCTCCTCCACTATATTTTATGTAAAAAGGCATATAGATACTGCTATGGATTGAATTTAAATTGTGTATATTAGCAAATGCCTATTGAAGGTGAGCAAAACGCTGGCATGATCTCGAACTTCCTACAAAAAAAAACGTTGGTACAAAGGATATTGTGCAAATATAATTACGTTTCTACATCAACTCAATATAATAAGTCCTGTCACCCTTTCTCAACCATATCTTCCAAACTATTGAGTACAATCTTTGCAAACTTCGAAAAACAATATTTTTGTAATATAACCTCGCCAGATTGTCTAGGCCTATTTAATACGTTATCTAAATAAACATTTGTTTTATAAGGATTAATATAATATGCTGAATCTCCAAAGATTTCAGGAAGACATGAAGACTTAGCCACTATAATTTTAGCCCCAACACTCAGAGCCTCCAATGGAGGAATACCGAATCCTTCAAAAAAAGAAGGAAAAATAAAAGCTTTGCAACACCGCATCAAATACTTGATTTCCCCATCTGAAATATATCCCAAGAATTGCACATTCGGAAAATCGTATCCTCTGTAATTTGTTCCATAAGCTTTCAAACTACTTTTTCCAGCTATATAAAAGTTATACTGCGGATGTCTTTTAGCTACTTCCAAGATCCATTCTATATTTTTATTAGGAGCAAGGCTGCCCAAAGAGAAAAAATATGGTTTTTCAAACAAATTAGGCTTTCGTTCTTTCAAGGTTTTATCTTCTTCCACACGTTGAAAATGTTCCCAACCATTACCTATTACTATTATCTTATCAGGATTTACATGATAAATGTCAATCATCTGCTGCTTTGAATACTCCGATACCGTATAAATAATGGGAGAAAAATGCCAAGCCAACCAATACTGAAACTTATGCCATATTTGAGAAATGCGTGCATATAATGTCTTGAAATAACTAGGATTTACTTTATAACTCAAATCATGAATACATATAATTCCAGGTCTCAATACCGGCATAATAGAACAAAGATTCAAAGATACAGCACCTGTACGAAACAAATAATAAGTAAAATACAACTGCTCCCATAAAGAACCTTTAGCCTTACCAAACTTTTTAATGTTAATATTTTGCAGATTAGGCACATTGGCAGCATCTTGTGGAATAACCAATTCAAAACGTAAAAAGGAATGCTCCACTATTTTGTCCAATTCCAATAGTAATTCAAAAGCAAAGCGCTCTTGCCCAGTAAGCTTACGGTTTGTAAATTGACCGTTTATAGCTATCAGTCTTTTATCCATATAACATTTTTTTTATACTATTGAATATTCCCAATTGCGCCAAGACTTTTTTTACATGAAAACGAACTGGAAGATATTTTGTAAAAAGATTCAAATTCCCATCTGTTTCATTTTGTAAATCCCCAAAAAACTTTGCCCGCAACGGATGTTTTTCCACAGATTTATAAATCATAGGATTAACCTCTCCAACAGCTTTCGCTGTAGATTGCTTCATCACTCCATCCAACCTTTTTATTACATTCTCTCCTTTGGGTGTTAAAGCTATCATACAAGAACATCCCCCATTACCTGCGCCTTCAGTAGAAGCGTAAAAATCACCAACAATAATATCAGCTTGGCTATTGTCTGATTTATAAGGACAGTGCGTACAGCTATTCCGAATATAAAGATTGTCTGTAAATAAAAACACATAAGGATCGGCGAGGTATGTCTGCAAGCAGACATTCCTCGTACCTTGCAGCAAGGTATGTCCTATTTCTTCTCGACATTCATTCTTTGATAGAGAAGTAAAAGTGTATTTACAATAGGATGTGGAATATCCCTCCTTTGACTTATCACGCATGTTCACTCCAACTAGGTGACCTTTGTATTTCACCTCTATTGCCTTCTTATATTTTTCCCAAACCAGCGGTGACGGAACGCCATGACAGATTAGACAAACACTAATAAGTTTTGATATATCTGATTTTCCTAAAAAATGGTGTAGCCCTGCCGTCTGACACGGTGTGCCACAAAACATAACTTCCTTTCCTTCTTTTAAAAGCTTTTTAATTGCGGCAAAACATAATTCCGTATCAGACTGTACATATTTAGAACTTTGCATTCTTCGCAAATCTCTAGCTTTATTGGAAACAATATGATGCGCCTTCATATCAATATTCCAAACACATCCGCAGACAAACCCTCCATCATCTACTATGCGACGTGACAAATCATACACAAAACCTCCTGATGCTGAATCTTTCCTTTCAGACTTCGATGAATAATACAAGTAAGCCTTTTTATTATCAAAATCATTTAAGCTAAATTTTTCAATATCAACTTTTGTATTTTCATAAGGACAAACTTTGTCGCATTTATCACAATTAATACAAATCTCCTTGTTTATTTCAGGCATAAGAAACCCCTCGAAATTTGCCTTCATTGCAATGGCATTTACAGGACAACTATTCTTACAAGAACCACATCCACAACAATATTCATCAAAATTAAAGCTTATCATTTCTCTAATGAATCATATAAATAAGAAAGCGAAAATTTGCGTAACATTTCAATGTTACTTTCCACTTTTGAAAAATCAGTTTCCATAATAGTACTTAACTCCATTCTTTCCGGACTAATCAGGTGATTTTCAAGCCCTAACTGCTTCATCAGAGAAGCCCGTCTAGGATCTACCTCTCCTTTTATGGCAGATATGAATGGTTTCTTATATATCGTAGAAAAGACTGTGCCATGAAAAGAATTCGTCACGATGAATTCAGCATATTTTACTAAACTTAGAAATTCTCTTGGCCCCACATCTAACTTCCTTTGTATACCACAAAACATAGCACGTGGGGGAGGTACAATATAGAATGCCTTACAGCCTAGTTTATCAGACACCTTCTTCGTTATCTCTACAGCTTCTTCCGCCCCATTCCATGAAAATAAAAGGACATAAGGCTCATCTATTATTCTTTTCTCGGCAATTTTGTCATAATCCGTTTGCTCTAACAACAATGTCGGATCAAGTACCCATTCACATGCCATCCCTCTACTTTGTAACATTCTAACCCCACTTTCTTCCCTCATAGAAAGTGCATCAAATTGCTCTATCCAAGGTAGTAATTCTTTTTCTCGCAGGGGAAAGTTCTCTACCCATGATCCAAAGGAAGTTGCATACGTAATACGTCGTTGGACCTTTGGAAAATTCATATAATAAAGAGGTGTCTCATATCTTATATTCGGATCTAGATTCCATGTTTGGTCACTTCCACAAACAATACAATCATATTCAGCACACACTTGTTCTACTTCCCTGTCAGTAGAACAACGGCGACTTAACATTTGCATATTGTTTATAAAATCCTCAAATAATTTTTGTCTACGTAGCAGTTGATTGTAATAGGGTAAACGTGTTATATTCTTAATTATTTCTTTCGGGTGTTTAGGAACTTTGCAAAAAGGATGATTGATATCTATCAATTGCTTAGATTGATAGTCTATAATATCACACTCTGCATATCTTCTCTTTATTGATTGTTGCAAAGCATAAGCCTGAAGGCATGCACCATAATTATAACAGGCGTGATAAGTTAGGATTCCTATTTTCATAATGTGTATACTATCTTTTCATGTATTGTTTAATAGAACCAAACAATTTTATCAATTTCAACTTAACTATTAAGACTTTATAGAAGTTAGGAGTAAACATATAGACAAATATTGGATATTCTGTCTTGATTGAATTACATAACATATCCATTTTATTCACTTCCTCCCCAAACTCTGCGCTTTGTTTAACTTCTTTCGATAAACAATACGCATACACATAAGCACCATAAAGTAATTTTAAACGATAAATTCCCCAATATGGATTTACTATTTCATATTTAGACATATTAACAATATGCTCTACAATAGAGCGAACTTCCTCAAGTCGCTTAGTATGCACAATACTATTCTCACGAATAAAATAATAGTAATATTGCTTATGTATGACAGACAGTTTATTACAATAGGAAAACAACTTATAACTTGTAGCAACGTCTTCATAATTTTGCCCAACAGGAAAAGTTACCTTAGACTTCGTAAACAATTCGCTCCTATATAATTTCCCCCAAGCATAATTTGGTATTCTATTTAATAAAAGTTGAGACAAACAATCTTTTCCTTGATAGCTTGAGACATTGGCTATTTGCATATCCTCCTCAATAACATCATCACTCATAACACGTTTTTCATATATGGACACTATATCCGCATCAGTCTTGATTGCCTCTTTAATCATGACATTAATCATATTCAAATGAATCCAATCATCTGAATCAATAAATAAAATATAATCCCCCACAACATATTTAAGCCCCTCATTTCTTGCTGAAGACAATCCTCCATTCTCCTTTGTAATAATTTGCAATCTATCATCATTGTACGTATTAAGTATCTGTAAAGAATTATCTATTGACCCATCATTTACTACGATTATTTGTAAATTATTATAAGTTTGATTTACAACACTATCAATACATCGCGCTACATATGGTTCAACATTATATACAGGTATTATTATTGAAACTTTTTTCATCTTCTTATATATTTCCAATGTCCCTCAAATTGATTTGTAATGCCAGCCGATACAGCTTTAAGAAACAGATTAAACCCTTTACAATCGAGTCTGCGATTAATCATAAAAAACAATGAATACCTAAATATATAAAAGATCAAATTCAACCAGCCCTTATATGTTTTTAGAACATAAGCAGTATTCCTATATTTACAATACCTTCGTAGTTCAGATTCTACCCAAATAATCTTTTCTCTTCCCAAGAAGTCTTTATATAAAACCAACCTATCTTTAGGGTGCTTATGTATAGCATCTAACACAGTAATAGAGGTAAATCCTCTTGAATAACCCCTAGCTTCATACTCATTCTCATCTCCCCAAATAAACATCTCTTTTTTAGGAAATCCCACTTTCTCTATAAAATCATTTCTAAACAATACACCATTGAACGGATTGGCATGATTAAAAATTATACCATTTTGATATTTATCTTTTAGACTATATACATCAACACTACCTAATGTGCCAAAAGCCAATTTCGAATCATCATCTGTACAAACAACCAAAGGTGATATGTACGGATACTCATCAACATACTTTAAAAGATTACTCAGGCATTTAGAATCCGGCTCTCCATCATCATCCATTACCCATACTGCATCGTATAAATGAGTATCATAAGCTCTCTTCATACCTGTATAAAAGCCTCCTGCACCACCTATATTATGTTCTAACCTTATATAAGTTAAAGGAATAGTTATTTCTAATTCTCTCACATAATCCGAAATATTATCCGTTGAAGCATTATCAACTAGAAATAAATGATCTGGCTTTCTAGTCTGATTTTCTATTGCTTGAAGACAAGACCCAAGCAATATTTTCCTATTGTATGTAACAACAACAGCAGCTATTTTCATTAAAGTTTATATTAAATAATTAGAGTTTATATCAAATAATTGATTAAAGAGTCCTTTGACTTATTTTTGTATTCTAAAAAGATTCAGTTGAGGCAATGTAACAGATTTATTATTCATTACCACATCAGTCTATAATTCTAATAAGATTTGAAACTTTACTAATAAACGCTTGAATATCATTAAAATAATATTTTATTATTTTTTTTTAATGACAACATAAACGAAACAAAGAGTAAAGACAGACAGCAATAAGTTATTATAGTGAAACAATATCCTACAAAAAACACTAAAAACAACATCCCAACATGATAATATCCATGTTGTCTAGATAAAATTAAAGGTTTGAGCATAAGCCCCCAAATAAAAGGGAACGCCCCATATATCCCCATTTCAGACAATAATACTAAACATGAATTACTATTTTCTTTTGTCTGACTATAGAAACCTGTACCTAATATAGTATTTTTCTCAAAAGCCAAAACACCTTTCTGCAAATGCTTCATTCGTGTTCCATACGATTGTTCATTATTGACTTTTTTATCCTCTAGGATAGTAAATATAACTATAAAACTAGCAGATATAGCAATAATAGTAATAATACTGTACCTTGCAAATTTACACACCTCATTTTTATGTAATTTAATATATCCCACTTTTAGCAGGATATTACTTTACAGTTGTTAACTCTTTTAAAGTGTCCGTATCTTCACTCCGATTGCTAAAAATTGTTTTCCTGTTTTCCATCCGATAGCTGTTTCTTGACAGTTGTATAATCTCACAACAGTAGAGCAGTCTGTCAAGCAATGCCGCTGCGACAGCTTCCTCTCCCGGTATTGCCAGCCACTCTGTAAGGGAGTAGTTGGCTGTAACGATAAGCGATGTCTTTTCCTGAAACTCATTCACCAGTTTGAACAGCAACATGACATTTTCTCTTTTCAAGGGAATATCCCTCTTCGAAAACTGCCACTTTACAGT
>ENA-OOYH01000326-OOYH01000326.1-human-gut-metagenome-genome-assembly--contig:-NODE-326-length-9985-cov-2.045519_pt1 | contig 9985 bp, 8 predicted proteins | sample MGYA00241699_ERZ501370 | MGnify/ENA primary metagenome ERZ501370 (study PRJEB25962, sample SAMEA2042655) | human gut metagenome | biome: human gut; feature: human-associated habitat; material: faeces... | reverse complement strand
TCATAAATTCCATATTCAGTTGTAAAACAACTTCTGGTCACAATGTCCAGAAGTTAAGCTGTGATTTCTCCGACATCGCATACCTCATCCACCACATCATTCCCCTTAAAGCGGAGTCTGTTGCGGTTCTTGACGTATTTTTCAATGTCAAACTGTGCCCAGTTGCGGATCGTACTGGTCCATTTCTTTGTAGCTTCAAATGTGGCAAGATACAGTGCCTTTAATAGAGCTGTATCGCTTGGAAATACGCTTCTCTGGCGATTCAGTTTCCGGTAGGTAGAATTCAGGGATTCAATAGCATTTGTAGTATAAATCACCGTTCTGACCGTCGTTGAAAACTTGAAAATTGGAGAGATGGCATCCCAGTTATCCTTCCAGCGTTTCATGGAATTCGGATATTTGGGAGACCATTTTTCAGTTACACGATCTAAGGCTGCCAGCGCTTTCTTTTCATCTGCGGCCTGATAAATGGTCTTCAGATCCGCTGCAAATGCTTTTCTGTCCTTGTCAGGGACATATTTCAGTGTGTTTCTTACCTGGTGTACGATACAGCGCTGATACTCGGTTTTTGGAAAAGCAGCAGCGATTGCTTCTTTGATGCCGGTTAAACCATCTGCACAGATGATTAATACATCTTTGACACCCCGGTTTTTCAGTTCGTTCATAACGGAAAGCCAGTATTTTGCGCTTTCGTTGTCGCCAACGCTGATGGTCAGAACCTCTTTCTTTCCTTCCGTGTTGATTCCAAGAATCACGTAAGCTGCAAGCTTTCGGATCACACCATTATCTCTTACGGAATAGTGAATTGCGTCAATGTAGAGAATGGGATAGACCTCGTCCAGTGGCCGGTTCTGCCAGTCTTCGATCTGTGGCAGGATCTTATCGGTTACATCGGAAATAAAACTCTCCGAGGTCTCAAAGCCATAAATATCTTCGATGGTTTCGGAAATCTGCCTGGTAGTCATTCCTTTGGCATACATGGAAATGATCTTCTGATCAATATCGGAAATATCTTTCTGGCGTTTTTTCACAACCTGTGGTTCAAACGTTGATTTGCGATCCTGTGGCACTTCGATTTCCATCGAGCCATACCGGCTGTTGACCTGTTTCCGCTTATAACCATTGCGATAATCATCATTATCTGAGCGTTCGGATTTTTCGTAACCAAGATGATCATCCATTTCAGCTTCCATCATTTCCTTAATGGTGCCGCCTAAAAGATCCTTGAGCGCATCCTGGATGTCTTCTGCAGACTGGATATCGTACTCTTCCAGGAGCTGATGGATGATGTTTCGTTTTCCTTCTGTCATTTGTACACGATGTACAGGTTTCTTTTGTCTTGCCATAATAAAAGGCCCTCCTAATGATATTTATTGTATCATAGAAGAACCTTATAAACATTATTTTACAGAAAAAGTTTCATACTCTCACTTTCGCAGCCGGAGGATTTCATACCATAGGTGCACTGAAAACAAACCGGATGCTTTATCCATTTGGATTCAAAAAGAAACTTAATGAGTTTGCTGCTTTTTTAACGTCCACACGTTCCAATTTTCGCCTTGTGACAGTGAAAAAACAAAAATATTACGTGTATCGTTATGAGGGAAAACTCAACGGTATTGAAAATGCCGTAGTTCTTTTAAGTTATCCGGAAAAAGCATTTGGAAATCCAAAAGCACTGCGTGCTTTTCTCAGTACAGACGTTTCATTATCATTGGACGAAACACTGTCTTATTATGTCTGCCGGTGACCGATAGAGGTATTTTTTCGCCAGTGTAAGAATAAACTGGCACTGGACAGCTATCAGATACGTTCTGCACAGGGAGTCCGAAGATACTGGCTTCTTATGTCAATGGCACATTTTATGTGTGTGACAGGGACTGGTGAATTCTGTTCTTTTGAAAAAGGCTACCACCGGATTGGAAGCATTATTCAGACAGAAAAGTATCAGTATCTCTTCCAACTTGCAAAAGGAAGTAATGATTTTAAGGCATTTATGAAGTTAGCAGGATAATTTTGTGAAATTTTTCAAATTTGCTCATTTATAGTATATTTCTTAACTTCCTGTAAAATTAACTCTCGTTCCAAATAAATGGCTTATTTATGCGGTTTGTGCGTGTTATATCGTTAACGACACGAGAATTAATTAACTCTCGAGAGTTAACTTATAAAACAGTCACAAATCCATTATTATAAGGTTCTCGTACAGTCGAGAGTTAATTCATCAGGAAGTTAACAATATTATACACAGGATCTGTTAATGTACATATCAGGATAACTGCTTCTGGATTTAAGCTCGAGATGTTCATGGAAAGTTTGTATTAAGAGGGCCTCTGAAAATGAGGTCCTCGATATTTTTATCAGAGTATTATAATTGAAAAATAGTAACGAATTTATGAAGTATCTCTGATTGTGCAGATTATGTACCAGAAGTTTGGGCTGGGATTACTGCTTGCAAGAAAGGGAAAAGACTGGTATCGGATAGGATTAGTATTAAAGAAAAGTTCTTTTATTCGATAAAGTTTTCTACGGACAGAGGATATGCGACGAGCCTTGGTATGAATATATATCTATGGAAAGAGGATATTGAAGACGGAGCGTCGGTGATGACAGTCGAATACAGACCTGTAGAATATGGAAAGGATTATGATGTTGTCAATAATCCTGATATATTTGAACTCTATATAGATGGAAAAGAAGTAAAAGAATAGCAGGGTGAACTTTTAACACCGAAATATGTACGATTTCTGTTATGACATGAACTTATGGGAACGTATTGCGGATACTTTGTGAACTTTATCCTGATACAATGATTATGCTGATGAAAGAGGGCATAGATAACTGAATACAAGAAAGAGACGAAAGCCTCAGTAGTTAAGAAAAAACTACTGGGGCTTTTTTTCGTGCCTGAATTTATCAGCCAATAACTGCGGATGTGTCCCGGCAGGATGAAGGCGGAGCAGGCATGATCCTAAACAAAGGTCCTCCTTCCGAATTTGAAACGAGCAACAAGATTTCAAATTCAGGAGGAACGGATATGTATATTGAACACCCATATTTTTACGAAGGAAAGTATTACGCAAATATTGATGGAGAAATGATCGAGATTACAAAAGAAGTTGCGTATGCGATGAATAATTTTTACAGAAGCAGCAAGGCAAAAAAAGTTGAGATTAAGAATGAACTGGGTGAGGTTGTGGATAAGATGCTGAGAGAAGTACCTTACAGCGGTCAGTCCATTGATGGAGAAGGCTTCATGATTGAGGATTTTCCAGATCTGAACTGTGATGTGGAGCACTGTGTACTGACAAAAATGGAACAGCAGGATATTCACACAGTGATCAATCAACTGAACTCAGAGGAACGCATGATTATTTATGGTATTTTCTTTGAAAACAAGACACAGACACAGATGGCGGAGATTATGGGGATTTCCAGACAGATGCTGTCATACAAGTTGAAATCCACTCTTAATAAGATGCGTGAAATGTATATGAATAAATTTTTTTAAAAAATTTTTCAAAATCTTTTGCATCTGCCAAAGTCATTTGACTTTAGTAATTAGAGGAAGTTAAAGGACTTCCTAAAATGAACCATGATAACTGAATATCCAATAATAACTGACGTGACATTTCATGCAAAGAGCACGAGGAAGATGCCGCTATAGGATTATAAGACAAAACAAAGATTTTTAGTTCAGTCCGTAATGCTGCGAAAAAGCACTGACCGAAGCCAGCTGGCAGGCTGGTGATGCGATGATATGTATGAGATGCGATACACTTGCAGATCCTGAGAAGTCTGTAACTGGTAAACCTATGAACTGCTGGAGCCTGGAAACGAGAGTTTCCGGGTTGTGGTCCGGAGTATGCATCCGGGCAGGTTATTATTCCCTTCCTGCATATGCGGGAGTAACGATTCGGGGTATCGAGGATAAATAGAATCGAGCGAGCACTGTTTAATAATCAAATTGGCTATAGAGGTTATGCGGCAGAGCTTTCCGTCTTGGAAAGGAACTCTGCCGTATTCCTGTGGAGCTAATATAGCGCTATGAATGCTTTACAAATAAAAAAGGATTGGAGAGATGACAAGTGACGATTCGAAGAGGAGATATCTTATGGGCGGATCTCGGTATGTTCCCGACAACTTCGGTTCAGGGTGGAGTAAGACCGGTGATCGTAGTAAGTAACAACAAAGCTAATACATACAGTTCAGTCATTACAGTAGTTCCGCTGACGTCAAGAATATATAAGAAGCGGTATTTGCCAACACATGTATTTATCAGCAAATATGATATGACGGGAATCCGAAAAGGAAGCCTGGCACTGGCTGAACAGGTTATGAGCATTTCTACGAAATGTATTATTGAGAAATGCGGAAGAGTGAACAAGTGGAGCCTGGATCGGGTACTGAAAGCAGTACAGATTCAGATGGGAATGGAAGGAGAAGGGCATGACGGCAGAGGAATATAGAAACTATCTGGAGCAGGATTTCAGTGATGTAGATATCAATGAAATGACTGATCTACGGATGATAAAAGCAGACAGAAATAAATCGCTTCAGGAACGGAGAGATATTTTTCTGAATAAAGTAGGAAATCCATATTTGGTCCGGATCGGCAATATGAAAGTAAAAGTCAGATTTGCCAATAACGGTATATCTATGGAGCAGGCATTTGAGAATATGCTTCTGAGTGTCTGAAAAAGTACTGGCAAGATTGAGGGGACTGTGTTAGAATGTCGGTAAGGACAGATTATGCAGCCCCCTTTTATTACATGGATTTTCTGACGTAATAAAAGGAGGTAAGATATGTATCAGAATATCAATAAAATCTATCATGCCGCCATCTATGTCAGATTATCTAAAGAAGATGGCGATATTTCCAGTTCAGCAAAACTGGAAAGTAACAGCATTTCTAACCAGAAAGCTTTGATTCTGGATTTCCTGAAAGACAAAAAAGATATAGAAGTTGTTTCAGTCCGAGTTGATGATGGCTACTCAGGCTCTAATTTTGAGCGCCCAGCATTCCAGGCAATGCTGGAAGATATCCGGCGTGGGATTGTAGACTGCGTAGTGGTAAAAGATTTATCACGATTTGGAAGGGAATATATTGATTCTGGGAAGTATATCGAGAGATTATTCCCGGCTCTTGGTGTGCGTTTTATTGCCATCAATGACAATTATGACAGTCTCAAGGGAAAGAATCAGGCAGACGAAATTATTATCCCATTTAAGAATTTAATCAATGATGCTTATTGCCGTGACATTTCTATTAAGATCAGGAGTAATCTTGAGATTAAGAGGAAAAAAGGCGAATGCGTGACTCCGTTTGTAGCTTTTGGATACAGGAAGGCAAAGACAGATAAGCATAAATTAGAGATTGATCCATCTGCAGGCAGTGTAGTACAGGATATTTTTAAGATGAAGCTGCAGGGAATGAGTCAGGATGCGATTGCTAATCGTTTAAATGAACTGGGTATTCTTTCCCCATTTGAGTATAAAATCAGCAGTGGCAGTCATTATGAAACAGGCTTCCGGCAGAAAGAACAGGCACTTTGGAGTTCCGTTACCGTCCGCAGGATACTGGAAAACGAGGTTTATATCGGAAACCTTGTGCAGGGAAAAAGGACGACACCGAACCATAAAGTGAAGCAGACTTATGTGAAACCGGAAGATGACTGGATCCGGATTGAGAAAAATCATGAGCCATTGGTGAGTGACCGTGATTTTGAAATTGTTCAGAGACTTCTGGGCATGGATACACGTACTTCGCCTGACCAAAAGCAAGTATATCTGTTGTCCGGAATTGCTGTATGTGCGGATTGTGGTGCACCTATGACAAGAAAGGTTTCTACTGTGGCAGGGAAAAAATATGCTTATTATCTATGTTCCGCAAATAAAGAAACAAAACGCTGTTCTAGTCATAGAATACCGGAAAAGGATCTGGAAGATGCCGTACTGGTGATGCTGAAACAGCATATCCAGAATATCCTGCACCTGAAAAGAGTCCTGGAATTTGTTGGTACTGTGCCATTTCAGGAGATCAATATGAAGAAGCTGCAGGACAGGCTGGAGAAGAAAAAACAGGAGACAGAACGTTGTAAGGAGTTACGGATGATGCTCTATTCGGATATGAAAGAGGGCATTGTATCAAAAGAAGACTATGTAGAGCTTCATGCAGCCTATGGAAAGAGGCTTAGAAATGCGGAAGAGAGTATCCGTGCAATCCAGAAAGAAATGGATAGTGAGCTGGAAAAAGCAGACAATGCCAATACCTGGCTGGATTATTTTGTGAAATATCAGGATATTGAAGAACTGTCCCGCACAGTGGTGGTAGAACTGATCAGGAAAATCAGAGTATATGATAAAAAGAATATAGAGATCACTTTTGATTTTGATGATTGTTATCAGACATTGCTGAATCAATTACCGGCTATGGGAGTTGATACGGTAATAGATGATGATAATAATCTGCAGGTCAAGGTAAAGGAGGTTGTATAAAATGGCACGAAAGAGTAGGAAAAACATTCCGGAAGTAGTCGGCAGTGCAACCGTCCAGACAGAGGTGAGAAGACCATTCCGGGCAGGATTGTATGCCAGAATTTCAATGGAAACAGAAGAAACATTAGAAAGAGGGACGATAGAAACCCAGGTGGAATTGATGAAAAACTTTGTAGCAGATACGGAAGATATTTCGGTTGCGGAAGTTTATAAGGACTCAGACTATTCAGGTACAAATTTTGACCGTCCTGGATTCGTACAGATGATGGAAGATATCAAGCATGGAAAAATCAATTGTGTTATTGTAAAAGATTTGTCCAGACTTGGAAGAAATTATGTCGAAACCAGCAACTATATTGAACGAGTATTTCCGTTTTTTCATGTAAGATTCCTGGCTGTGACAGATGATTTCGATTCCTTCAGAGAGGGTGTGGATCTTACAGTTCCACTGAAGAATATTATCAATGAGTTCTATTCGAAAGACCTTGCCAAAAAGAGCAGCAGCGCAAAAAAAGCTCTTTGGAAAAAAGGAAAATTTACAAGTGCCTGGGAACCGTATGGTTACAGAAAGTCAGAAGAAGACCATCATCAGCTGATCGTTGATGAAGAAGCTGCAGAACATTTGAAAAGTATATTTTCTATGTATATGGATGGCAGGAACTATAGTGATATTGCAAGACAGCTCAATAAAGATGGAGTTTTATCGCCGACTTTACAGAGAAAATTCTATAAAACCGGTGAAAAGCCGCTTCCGGAGTCAAAACCCTGGAACAATTATGAAGTGAAACGAGTTCTTCAGGATGTTCATTGCACAGGTGATTCTGTATTTGGAAAATATCAGCAAAGTGTTTTCCAGGGAAATAAACAGAGAAATCGACCAGAGAGTGAATGGGTGCATGTGGAGAACACGCATGAAGGGATTATAGATAGAGAGTTGTTTCAACAGGTACAATCTAAAATCCAGGAATATACGGAAGCTTATAAGAAGAAACATCAGCAGAACAATGGAGCTATTAGAAACCATAATTTCTATACAGGAAAGATATGGTGCGGAGGCTGTGGCAACCGCATGACGTTGTCCAGAGAAAGAAATGGCACATTCTTTTATATCTGCGGAGCCAATACTAACCATAAATCCGGAGGAAAGCAATGCAAAGGGCACAGAGTCAGAAAAGAATATGTGGATGACGATGTTCTTCGCCTGATTCAAACGCATATGAAAACCGTATTGGATATAGAAAAAATGATTCAGGAAATGAATACAGCTTCCAAAAATCAGACACAGTACCTGCTTTTGGATAAAGAGGTGGGGAAACTTCGACGGGAACTGAGCCGTATCAGTAAGCGTAAATCGGATTTATATGAAGATTACTCAGAACGTTTGATTACAGAAGAAGAGTACATACAGTTTTCTCGGATCTATTCCAATGAAATTGAGAATATCAAGAGCCGTCTGGACACTGTATTGGCGGCACAGGTTCGGTATTCCCAGAATTACCACATTGAAGAAGGCTGGGGAAATGTGATACATACTTATATGTCAAAGCGTAAGCTGACAAAAGAAATGGCAGATGCCTTTGTGGATTCAATTATTATCCATGGTAAGTATGATTATGAGATCAAGCTGGTATATGACGATCAGTTTGCAGATTTACAGAAACTAAAGAAAGAGAAGGAGGCGCAGTCAAGATGACAGATCTTAGAAAAACAGCTGTTTACATCCGTTTGTCTGCAGAAGATGACAATGTAGATGGCAGAGCCAAAAAAGAGAGCGACAGTGTAACTTCTCAGAGAATTCTGTTAAAATCATTTGCAATTGATGAGCTGGGTGTAGCTGAGTCGGATATTCTGGAATATGTGGATGACGGTGTCAGCGGTACTCATTTTAAAAGGCAGGGATTTCAACAGTTGCAGGATGACATGAAAAGCGGAGAAATCGGCTGTGTAGTTGTGAAAGACTTTTCCAGATTTGGAAGAGACTATCTGGAAGTTGGATTTTATATTGAATATATTTTCCCACTTCTACAGATTCGATTTATTTCGATTAATGACAGCTATGACAGTGCAGCAAGCAGCGGAATGACTGGTGGAATGAATGTAGCATTGCAGAATCTGGTATACAATATGTATAGCCTGGATTTGTCCAAGAAAATTTCATCAGCATTGCAGACAAGAACGAGAAATGGTACACGCCTTCCGGTAAATGCCAGATATGGCTATAAAAAAGGAAAAGACGGAAGACTGGAAGTTGATCCGGAGGCTGCAAAAGTCGTGAAAATGATTTTTCGGATGGCAGCGGAAGGAACAAGTTTTGCAGATATTACAAGGGAATTGAACAAACAGGCGATTGCCACTTGTGATGAGCAGAAATTATCAAGAGGGGATCAGGTGCAGTTCCAGAGGTTTGACACGATCAAAAAGAAACACTGGAGCCCTACGACAGTAGCGGCAATTGTACGGGATGAAATTTATATTGGAACCAGAATCTGGGGAAAAACACGTTGCAGTATGCATACCGGTCATAAAGCAGTTCTGAATGATGAAACAGAATGGATTCGCCTGGAAAATCATCATACGGCAATTATAGACAGGGCATTGTTTGAAAAAGCAAATGAAATGCATCCGAAAAAGAAGAGAAGTGTTGCGGAATCACGCACCAATTTTACTCTGGAAAGACGTAAAAAACAGCTGCGCATGGGCTATTGGAAGGAGAAGGTGCTGATATGTGCCAACTGTGGGCATTCTTTACTAAAAGAAACGGAGCATCTGCTAAAATGCTCAGATGCTCGAACCAATGGAGATCCTGTGTGTCGAAGTCTGGTGATCCGACGGGAACCGCTGGAGGAGAATATCCTTGGGCTTGTCCATCAGTATGCAGCGTCAATGTTGGAAAAAGAAAAGAAAGTATCTTCCAACAGGCAATGCGACGACAAAGAGATCAATACCGCAGAATTGCAAAAACAAAGCCGACAGTTGACCTCGGAAAAGATGAAACTCTATGATGATTACAAAGATGGTCGTATAGATCGTGATTCGTATAAGCAGAGAGCTGGAAAGATAAGTGTACAGCTGGAGGAAATAAAACGAAAGATAGAAGATGCGGAGAATAGTAAAAAGCTTCTTGAACAAAATGAACTTTCTGATAAAATAAAACTAAAAGATTTCTTGGGAATTCAGAAGTTCGATACAGAGAAGTTGCGTGAGATTATCAAGGTGATCCGTGTTCATAGTCAGGATGAAATTGAAATCGAATGGAATTTTGACGATATTTTTTCGGAACAGAGGTAACTTGAGCAGGACAAGAAGGACTTATCAGAAGATAATAAAGGTGCTGGGACTACCTGATGGAAGCGTCAGATAGTCTTCGGCAGAAAAAAATAAAATTTTTTTTGTCCTATACTTGACACATCCACATTCTTTGAGACATACTTTTACAACCAGAATGTGTGAAGCAGGTGTAAATATCAAAGCTATGCAGGATATTCTG
>ENA-OOYH01000321-OOYH01000321.1-human-gut-metagenome-genome-assembly--contig:-NODE-321-length-10318-cov-1.710124_pt1 | contig 10318 bp, 10 predicted proteins | sample MGYA00241699_ERZ501370 | MGnify/ENA primary metagenome ERZ501370 (study PRJEB25962, sample SAMEA2042655) | human gut metagenome | biome: human gut; feature: human-associated habitat; material: faeces... | reverse complement strand
TCTGATATTGGGAATGGATTGGAAATAGATTATATTCTGGTATATAAACTTTCCCGATTTGGCAGAAATGCAGCAGACATATTAAATTCATTAGAGTATGTGCAATCCTACGGCGTAAATCTGATTTGCATTGAAGAAGGGATTGACTCATCACAGACAAGCGGCAAACTGTTAATATCTGTCCTTTCTGCTGTTGCTGAAATTGAAAGAGAGAATATTATCGAGCAGACGATGAATGGTCGCAGAGAAAAAGCAAGACAAGGCGGTTGGAATGGCGGATTTGCTCCGTATGGATATTATTTGAAAGACAATCAGCTTTTAATAGAAGAAAGTGAAGCGGCGGCTATTCGCATTATATTTGAGAAATTTGCAGGCTCGGATATAGGGTACGGCGGTATCGCTAAATATCTTAATTTGCAAGGAATAAAGAAAATACCCCGACAGAATGGTACTTTGGAAAATTGGAGTGGTCATCTGGTGAGGCAGATATTAGACAATCCTGTTTATTGTGGCAAAATTGCTTATGGTAGAAGAACAAGGGAAAAAGTTAAAGGCACGAAAAATGAATATAAGCAGGTACACGCCGAAGATTATATATTAGAGGACGGGCAGCACGAAGGTATTGTCAGCGAGGAATTATGGCAAAAAGTTCACGCTAAGCGTGTAGCTACGGGAATAAAGCAACCGTCCAAAACAGGTAAGGATAGGTCGCACCTTTTAACTGGTGTGTTGAAATGCCCTCTTTGTGGAAGCCCGATGTATACCAATAAGCACGCTTGGACAAATAAGGACGGCACATATAAAGAAGTGTACTATTATATTTGTGGCAGAAATAAGCAGGAGCGTGGTCATTATTGTGAGTACAAAGCATCGCTAAGAAAAACAGATATAGAGCCGCTTGTTATCGAAGCAATTAGAGAGTTAGTAAGTGATAAGAGCTTTGCAAAGGAAATTAAAAAACGATTTGGTGTCCAGACCGATACGAGCAAAATAGATAAGGAGCTTGCAAATTATGAAAGTAAGTTGAAAGAGGTTGATTTGAACAAAGCCCGTTTGGAACGGGAAATTGACAATCTTCCTGCTGATGCAAAATATCGGGAACGAAAAATCCACGATATGACAATAAGACTTGATGGACTGTATGACACAATAGTGGAGTTGGAAGAACGAATTGAAGATGCAAAATTGCGAAGAAGCTCTATTGAGATGGAAGCAATCACGCTTGAGAATGTTTACAGAATTATGGAGAACTTCAGCAAACTTTATGCTATAATAAGTGACGAGGAAAAGAAAAGCCTTGTTTCCTATCTGATTAAAGAAATTCAGATATACCCTAACGGCACATCAGACAGGATTTTGAAGTCGATAGAGTTTAATTTTCCGATTTATCGTGACGGACGGGAGATAAGGAAACTTTTGTGGGAAAACGGTAATACCGTTGAGACGGTGTGTTCTTTTGTCCCACAAATCACCAGATAGCCATATTAATGTAACGGTTGAATTTGGAGAAGGCGAGGGAAAAGTACCACTGGATAAGATTGTGGAGCGAGCAAAACAACATCAGCCTGCTCCAAAAGCTACATATAAATTGATACAAGAGTATGTGGAAATGAAATATGGGTTTAAAGTACAGACCGCATATATCGCAGAGGTAAAAAGAGAATTGGGATTGCCGATGTATGATGCACCTAATGCGGCAGAGGGATTAAAGCAAACAAGGAAGCATCCGACACAGGAAAAGGTAAATGCAATTAAAGACGCATTAAATTATTATAATTTGATCTAATTTTTAAAAGAGAGAAAGGAGAAAAACGAATGGGAAGTAAACCAAAAGTGTTTGTTATTACACCATTTAATGAAGACTTTCTGGCATTGTATGATGAATTGAAAAGAATTTTTAAAGAAGATTTTGATTTTACAAATGCAGGAGATTTGGATAACCAACAGAATATATTACAGGATATAGTGGAAGGGATTCATCAAGCTGATGTCATTATTGCTGATTTGACAGGACTCAATGCCAATGTGTTTTATGAATTAGGACTAGCTCATGCTATGAATAAAAAGGTAATTATTATTACACAAGATCTTGGAGAATTACCATTTGATATAAAATCATATCGTGCAAACGAATACAGTTTGCAATTTAATAAATTGCCCAAACTAATAGAAGAACTGAAAAAATTGTTATTTGGTGCAATTGACAATAGTGTGAAATATGGAAATCCTGTTTCAGATTATATACCTGATTTCTACAAATGTGAGAATAGTATTTCTCCTATTAATAACCCGAAAGATATGGCTGATGAAGGCAACGGTGGTATTCAAGGTACAATTGATGATGAAGGTGAAAAAGGTTTCATTGATTATATTGCAGATATTGTAGAAAACTCAACAAAAATGACAAATGAAATTACATCCATGGGGAATGAAATGGATGAAATGGATATATCTATTAATGCTGCTACAAATGAGATTAATCGTGTAAAATCTCAAAGCGGTAATGTGGATGCAAGTTTTGTAAGAAATATTTGTCGAAAACTTTCTAGTCCCATAGATATATTTGCAGGAAAATTAAAAAGTCATGTAAATGAAGTGTCCAAATATTGGGATATAGTTGAAAATAGCTATCTTTCATTATTAGACAATCAATATGCTCAGAATGTGAACAATATTGAAGATCTATGTGAGTCTATGACTGCATTGGGGAATATGCAAAATGCAATTTATGGCTCCAATGAGAATATTGAAGGTTTTATCGGTGTATTACGTGGATGTTTGGGAATGGAGCGAAGATTAAACAAAGCAATTTCTTCACTTATATCTGAACTTGAAGAATATTTACAAATGACAGACACTATGTCTTCATCTGTTGATAGGATACTCAGTAAAGGCGAGATTGTTATAGATACTTTGAAGAAATAGTCGTTAATGTAACTATAATAAATTTTGGATAGATTGTTTGAGAAGGATGTGCGGTGCAATGGGAAAAGTTATTAAAGATACGCCTCATGCAAATGGAATAGATATTTGCATTTATACGCAAGACTTTGAAAATGAATTCATTTCATTGACTGATATAGCCAGATATAAAAGCGAAGATCCGGCCGCAGTAATACAAAATTGGATGAGAAATCGAGATGTTATAGAATTTCTGGGATTATGGGAAAGACAACAAAACAATGGAAAGATGAACATCCGTCTGTGAAAGGAAACATGAGGGATGTAGCAACACTGAATCAACTACTAGTACTTGCGAATTTGGAAAGTTATAATGCTATTTTGATTAATCAGGGGGAAAAGCCAGAAAGAACGAATGGAATTACTGCGTCAATTAACAGTACAGCAGTTGCAGACTTTGGAGACAGTGAGTTTAAATAATCTCCCGAGATTGGGAACAATCTCACAGAAAGATTAGGTTACAATAGGGTGTCTTGTGGGAAAAAGGTAATACCGTTGAGAGTGTAGTATTGATGTCAAGGGTGAAATAGAAACTATGGAAGAATGGCTTAAAATAAGGCTTTCAAGTACTTTTGATACTTGGGTTATTCGTTTATGTCTTATATAGAATGCTTAACTCGGGAACATATCTGTACAGTAAATGTTTCCATTGGAGTGTAGGCTTGAAGATACATTATGGATAAATCGTAGGGTTGTAGCTACGGAATAGATATCATAATGGTTTTGAAGTGAAATCGAAGAAAGAGAAAAGATGCGATGAGAACAATGTTATTAAGTTTCAAGGCAGATGTCTATAAGAGGGTATTGTCAGGAGAAAAAATATATGAACATAGACGTGTTTTTCCTAATGAAACGGTTAAAGCTTATTTATATGTGAGTGCACCTGTTAAGGCAATTGTCGGTATTATGACATTAAGTAACAAGGTCATGATAGAGTCTTGGAAGGAAAAATTTTCGTATGATAAAGCGGCTGTTGAACGGATAGATAATTATTTGAAAATGCATACGGTGGCGATGGAAATTACAAATTTTCAAAATACAAATATGATTCCGCTGGAACAACTTAGAAATGATCTTCCAGGGTTTGTTGTTCCACAGATGTATTATTATATTGAAGATTCCCTGTTACTTGAATATCTTGAAAATAATTTGAAACCAGAAGGTGAGTTGATTAAACATTCTTTTGAAAATATTACAAGTGATATGATATGCACTCACTAAAGTAAACAAATATGTAACTTGAAAACAGATATGAAAAATAGTATAATGGGTCTATAAAAATTTTCGAAAAGGAAAATAGCACAAACCAATGATTGATACTAATAATTTGCTTACTGCAGGTGAGGTTGCAAAAAAATTAAAAGTGACTGTTCAATCTGTGAGACTACTTATAAAAAATGGTATGCTTAATGCTGAAAGAGTTGGAAACCAATGGTTGACATCCATCGAAGACTTAAATGAATACATAGAAAAAAATGACGTGGTAATTGAACCGGATGATCATGAGCGGTTGAGTGACGATATTCCGGAAATAGTCGCATTGAGTTTTTTCTCAGGAGCGATGGGATTAGATATTGGAATGAAAAATGGTGGGATAGATGCTTTGTTAGCTTGTGAGTTTAATAAGGCTTGCAGAATGACTATTGCCAAAAATAAACCTGAAATTGGACTGATAGGAGATATTACAGATTTTACAGCAGAAGAGATTCTGAAAATGGCTAAGATACCAGAAGGAAGAAAGGTTGATGTGATTTTTGGTGGACCACCATGTCAGGCATTTAGTACAGCTGGGAATCGAAAGGCATTTGATGATGAACGAGGAAATGTTTTTCTAAAGTATTTAAGTATTATTTCGGAAATAAAACCAACATATGTTGTTATTGAAAATGTTAGAGGCCTATTGTCAACTCCTTTTAAGTATAAAGACATTGAAGAACCTATTAAAGGGGGCGCAATGATGATTATTCTTGATAAATTGAAAGAAATTGGCTACACGGTTTCATTTAATTTATATAATGCTGCGTATTTTGGGGCTCCACAAATTAGAGAGCGTGTAGTTATTATTGGAAAACTAGGTGGAGGTAAAGTCAGTTACCTTCAACCTACACATAATGAAGAAGGAACTGATGGATTGAAAGCATGGCGTACATTGAGAGATGCGTTTGATGATAATCTTCCAATGAATGTAGAACATCATTTTATTGAGTTTCCAGAGAAAAGATTAAAATACTATCGAATATTAAAAGAAGGACAATATTGGAAAGACCTTCCTTTAGATATGCAAAAGGAGGCAATGGGAAAATCCTTCTACTTGGGAGGCGGTAAAACAGGATTTTTAAGACGATTATCTTACTCAAAGCCATCGCCAACATTGGTTACAAATCCAACTATGCCAGCAACGGATTTAGCGCATCCGACAGAAGATAGACCATTAAGTGTAGAAGAATATGCTTGTATCCAGGAGTTTCCACAGGATTGGCAGATATGTGGTGCTATACTTGATCAGTATAAACAGATTGGAAATGCTGTACCTATTAAATTGGGGGAGGCAATTGCCAAAACTATTCTCGATGATATGAAAGGTATACATTATAAAAATACTGGATTTTCGTATTCAAGATATAAAAATACTGACGAGATTTCCTGGATGAATTTTATGAAAAAACAACTTGAGAAAGCGGCGGAGTAGATGAAACAGGGCAACTGCATAGTGATTTTGCAGTTGCCCTAAATTTTTAATTATTTGTCAGAAATAATGTCCGTGTTTTGTGACGTGATATTACGAAGAAATTCCTGGTAGGAGTCTTCATTCATATTGCAATCAGTAGCAATACCTGTAGTTACATGAGCGTTGATAATATTATTGAGTGAATCCCACTTATATGCAGGAAGCTTCTGACCTGCGACAGTTCTGGTGCCAAGTCTATACCATTTTTCGATGGTAGTGCCTGTTCTGATTGCACTCGATGAGCTGTTCTCTGTGTTAGATTTATTCTTGATCTGAAGTAAAACAGCACCATCAGAGGAACAAAAGTCAATTGCTCTAAGCACGTTTCCGTTACACCAAATCCAACCGTATGGTCGGGTAGAAACACTGATGTATTCCTCTAGAAGATTACCTTGAATATTTTCTGCACTCATAAAAAGATTATGATATGCGGCCATACGTGCAGCAAAAGTTTCATCTGCGTTCATTGCAATTTGCACAATTGTTTGTATTGCGGGATCAGAACAGCTTCCTTTTGGAGAGGCTTTTCTTCGGCTGGGTGGATTTGCAGTGGCATCGGCATATCCCTTTATCCATTTTTCAAGATAGTCCATATATGTAGCAGAATCGCTTAGTTTAATATTAGGGAACAAAGACAGATCAGTTAAGCCAACCTCAAATATAATTCCTAAATCATTCAACTCTGGTTTGTTTCCTGCGAGTGAAGCAAATCCTTGTCTGAGTATGTCGGTGGAGACATTAAAATCTCCTAATGTTTTTGTTAATTGTTTTGGCATAAATTTATCCTCCTGTTATTTTAACGTTGGTTTAATGGCAGAATCGTTCCTGTTGAAATAAAGTTCTGAGTAGGTATTGCCACAGAAAAGTTCCAACATCTGATCCAAGTGCCATAGGTTGTTCTCGGCTTTTCTTAGTTCTTCAAGTGGCATCCAGAATACTTTGCCTTCATCAGATGACTTCAGCTTGCCATTAAATTCATTTGTCTTATATAAAAATACGATGTATCTGGAACCAATGTATTCAACCCAGTCTTTTACTCCACAAAGTTCTACATTTTTAATGCTAAGACCTGTTTCTTCCCGTACCTCACGAATAACAGAATCTACAAATGCTTCTCCTGGTTCAACATGACCGCCTGGGAAGATTAATCCTTTTATGTTATGTACAAGCTTTTCTTCAACGAGTACATTTCCACGGCCATCATAGGTCATACACATATTCGTAAGTTCGACCGAGGTTTTACGATTCATTCGTTCCACCTCAATCCTTTATTGTTTCCATGATGTCTTCCAATTTACAATCCATAGCCTCACAGATTTTGAGAAGAACATCAGTGGTGATGTTTGCGCCTTTGCCTAATTTGGCAATGGACGCTGCACTGATTCCGGCAGCATCCTTAAGATCATTTTTATTCATTTCTTTGTCGATTAACATTTTCCACAATTTGTTATAACTGATTCGCATAATCGACCTCCTTGTTTTATAGCCAAAAATCAAATGAATCTTCTTGCTGGCTATCGGTAAGGTAGTTTCTCAAAAGCTCCACGTCTTTACTGATATCACGTGGCTTGATTCTATTGATTACCTTTTCTTCAACCTCTGGTGTCCAGTAGATTTTCAATTTTTCCCTGGCTCTTGTGATAGCAGTGTAGAAGATATTGTGTGTTACTAGTTCCTCAACTTCATCTGTAATAACTATCTTTACAGAGTCATATTCGAGACCTTGTGCTTTGTGTATTGATACAGCATAAACAATTTGGAATGGTACAACAGTGAATGAGGTACTTTCATCTCCATCTTCGTCAGCACTCTTTAATTTGTGTACACAAAATCTAACTAACGATTTTCCTTCGCTTTCCCAACATTCAAGTAGTTCGAGGTTAATACGCCGGAGATCACTTCCATCTACTACCTTAGGTATCTCAACATCAAACTGTATACGTTCTTCATAAGTGTCTGGGGCTAAGATTTCAATGCCCATTATGATTCCCTTCATATTATTGTGTATGACAGGGAAAAACCTATCCGAATCAAGAAAGAGAATAGGGTCTCCAACTTTATACTGTTGAATGTCCCATTGAACTGCAGGGTTAGGATTACTTTCCTGTAAGAATTGGTTGATGTTGTTGATTCCGTATAAGCCGTCATAATTCAGACAAAGGATAGCCTCTCCTGGTTCAAGAGAAGAGAGTAAGGATTCATCTACTTTTAAGGAGTAGCTTTCTCTTTCGATGACTTCTTTTGCGGTATCATCCATCTGTCTGACCTTATCCCATAGTTCAAGTAATCGTTTATCCTTGGTTCGATGAGGCTGGGTAAGTTCAAATACGGCACTTTCCGGTAAAAATGCTTTTAATACCGAGAACCAATTTCCAAACTGAATTGCATCGATTTGATAAGTGTCCCCAACCAATAAAAGCATTTCAAAGTTTGCTTTTTGTAATACCTCAACCATATCTTTATTACTAACGGTACTACATTCATCGATAACTAATAATTTATATTTTGCAAAAGCAGACCCTTGGCGTTTGAAACTTTCAATTGTTGAGAAAGCTGTATTTTCTGCATCAATCTTTCGCATCAGGTTCTCTTTTGCTGGATTTGTTTGGGTTAGATATAATTTGGCATCATCATTTAAGTAGTGAGAAACATGATTTATAAGCGTAGATTTTCCTACACCTGCAGAACCGTATATTACACCTACTTTTGACTCTGAAAATATACGAGTGATGATGTCCTTTTTTTCATCACAATCAATTTCGTAATCACCGAATAGTAGCCATAATTCAACATCGTCACTGTAATTTTCTATGCCGGATTCTGATAACTCTTGTAGTTTTTCAATTACAGTGCAAGTATCGAGTTTGTAATCGTTTATAAATACTTGATTATGCTCAAGCATTAAATCACTTTCAGGTCTGTGTCCTGAATAAAGGCTATCGTTATACTTTTCGATAAGAATTGGATAATCCGGGAAATTACCCAACTCATCAATATCAGTGAAAAGTTGACCTTTACCTTCTGTGTTATTCCTTATAAATCTTGCGAATAATTCAGGGCGTTTGTCTTTACAAGGAATACAGTCGAATACAGCTCCTAATTTTGGATTATGTCCAACAGGAGATCTGTTAAATGGTAAAGAATCAAACTGCCTGCAACCGTTTGATAAATACAGACCAGAAAGATAACTGTTTCCGGCGTGTATCCATTCTTCATAGTATTTGCTATAGTATCCGTCTGAATATTGGCCTTTAATAATAACGTTGTTCATGTTGTAAAGCAGATATCGTAGCACGTTTTTACCACTTCGGCCTTTTCGTATAAGCTTTCTGCATTCATCTAAAATTGGAATAAACACAGTAGATTTAAGGTTGTTTTTCCATTCGAGAGTAATTCTATAATAGGCGTTATCCGGGAAGTCCATCAGAGCAGTCAAGGTGTACCTTGTTCTAGTAAGGAACACACAGATTAAGCGTTGCTCTGGATACGGTACTCTTTTTTTCTCGCCTTTTTCAGTTTGATAAAATTTTGAAATTCACAGTCACGAATGGATCCCTCCCAGCCGTTAATAATGATGATAGGCATTGTTTTTCCTAATATTTCGATAGTCTCATGTACGAGATGAAACTTTGATGCGTAATTGCTTTTGATTGGTAGTTTAGTAAAAGCAATTACCCTATTAGATTTGGACTTGTTTTTTCTATCATCTATTGGTGTAAATGTGATTTCATAATATATGTGTCTGTTAACAAACAGTGGCTTAATTTTCTGAATATAGTATTTGTCATTTTTTTCAGCTTTGAATTCCACTGGATATCGTTCTATTTTTTCAGAAATCTTTTTATAGTATTCCTGTAAGGTATCATCTAAATGAAGAGGAAACTTATCTAAATTATGCAGTACCTCAATACCAAAGTAGTGCCAGACAAGATTTTTCGCTTCTAGCAGGTACTGGTAATACTTAAGCATTAATCGTTCAGAGCCGTCTTCATCCAATGTATATTGTGTGGTGACTACTTCCAGGTAATTATGGAATTTATATAAAGTGTACAGTTCACTGTTTATCTGTGCAAACTCTATGGCCTTTGCTATGTTTTCGGCAGTGATAGGTATTTCTCTGCCGTTGGCATAAAACTTGAGCATGACATGATTTATGAACTTTGTCAGCTGCTCTAAAATATCTTGAGAAATAGCACCACGAGAATTGTTTTCTATTTCATCTAAATGCCTACATATGACGTTGTCTATTTTACGGATGGATTCATCAATTGATGGCATCAACATCCTCCTTTCCGATTAATAATTTTCTCCATCGTCCCAGTCATCGATAAACGCATCATACGGAAATGTTCCAGCAAACTGGTCGGGATGAAGCTTTACATACAAATTGCGTATTTTGGTTCTGGAACTTCCTAAAAAAGGAGTTGTAGAGCCACTGACTAAAAAGCTGTTGCTTATATTGTTTAATTCGCCAAGCAAACCAAAAACATATGATTTTAAAGATGGATCAGCAAATGTATCTGCTTTTGACATCCATTTGGTTTCATACAAGTCTTTTATTTTACATGGCAGAGTCATGTCGATTAATGATGCAGCATAGTTTTCTCCGATGAGAATAACCATGATTTC
>ENA-OOYH01000313-OOYH01000313.1-human-gut-metagenome-genome-assembly--contig:-NODE-313-length-10533-cov-1.413819_pt1 | contig 10533 bp, 9 predicted proteins | sample MGYA00241699_ERZ501370 | MGnify/ENA primary metagenome ERZ501370 (study PRJEB25962, sample SAMEA2042655) | human gut metagenome | biome: human gut; feature: human-associated habitat; material: faeces... | reverse complement strand
TAACGTTGTATATGGTAAGGCTACAGGATCTCTTCCGGACGGAAGAAAAGCAGGAGAGCCACTTTCACCAGGTGCTAACCCATCTTACGGTGCAGAGCAGAGCGGTCTTCTTGCTTCACTTAACTCTGTTGCTAAACTTCCATACGAGTATGCACTCGATGGTATTTCAAATACACAGACAATCAGCCCGGATGCACTCGGTCACAATGATGACGAGCGTGTAAACAACCTTGTAAATGTACTTGACGGTTACTTCGATCAGGGTGCACACCACCTCAATGTAAACGTATTCGGTACAGAAAAGCTCATTGATGCTATGGAGCATCCTGAGAAGGAAGAGTACGCTAACTTCACAATCCGTGTATCAGGTTACGCTGTTAAGTTCATTGACCTTACAAGAGAGCAGCAGCTCGATGTAATCGCAAGAACTTGCCACAAGTCAATGTAATTTAATAATGGAAAATAAAGAGTTAGTCGGCTATGTCCACTCACTCGAGAGCTTTGGTTCTGTTGACGGACCGGGTGTAAGATATGTAGTATTTTTGAGCGGTTGCGCAATGCGCTGTCAATTCTGCCACAATCCCGACACCTGGCAAATGAGTAAGGGTACACCTTACACAGCAGAAGAATTGCTTAAAAAAGCTATCGCATATCGCCCTTACTGGAAAAGTGAGGGCGGTATTACAGTTAGTGGAGGAGAGCCGCTTTTACAGATTGATTTTCTTATTGACTTTTTTAAAAAGGCAAAAAAGCTCGGTATAAATACAACGCTTGATACAAGCGGAAACCCGTTTACTACAAAAGAACCTTACTACTCAAAGTGGAAAGAGCTTATGCAATATACGGATTTGTTGTTACTCGATATTAAGCATATTGATGATGAACAGCACAAAATACTTACCGGGCATACTAATGTTAATATTCTGCAAATGGCAAGAGAGCTTTCGGATATGGGTAAACCCGTATGGATTCGCCATGTACTTGTTCCGCAGAGGAGCGACTATGACGAGTATCTGTATCGTCTTGCCGATTTTATAAAAACTCTTAAAAATGTCAAGAGAGTTGAAGTGTTGCCGTACCACACACTTGGAGTGTATAAGTGGAAAGAACTTGGCATCGACTATAAACTTGAGGGCATTGATCCGCCAACACGCGAGAGAGTTCTTAACGCAAAGAAAATTCTCGGTTGCGAATAATAACCTAATATTTTTGGGACAGTCTGATGACTGTCCCTTTTTGGTTGGTTGAGATTGTAAATTTGGGGTTTAATGCACCAATTTAAGCGAAATAATTTAAAAATTTAGGTCAAGCCTTTTTAAAGGCTTGCGGGTTTGTGCTCTGCCCAAACCCGCAATTTTTTAAAAAATTGAGTAAACTTTTTTATTTTTTTGCGGATAATTTAGCGTTAGCTAAATATAAATGCCAAACTGATAATGAATACCCTATAATTTACATAAAAATAAAAATAGCTATTGACGGTTGTAATATAATTTGCTATAATATTGCAGGTTCAAAGATTATATAAACTCGTAATACGGACGGGTGTATCTACAAACTGCCTTAAACTGTTTAACTATAATCCCCGAGTAGGGGCATATTATAGTTGTTTTTGGTGGTTTTTTTATTTGCCTTTACGCTTTACTTTTTAACATAAAGGAGAAAAATGAAAAATGATGAAAAAATATGATGTAATTATTGTCGGTGCAGGCCCGGGCGGTATTTTTTCTGCCTATGAATTAATTACTAACAATTCAGACCTCAAGGTTGCTGTTTTTGAAGAGGGTCATTTGCTTGAAAAAAGAAAATGCCCTATTGACGGCGACAAGGTAAAAAAATGTATTTCTTGCAAAACTTGTTCAATAATGAGCGGATTTGGCGGCGCAGGTGCTTTTTCTGACGGTAAATATAACATTACCAATGATTTCGGCGGTACTTTATATGAATATATCGGCAAGAAAAAGGCTATTGAATTAATGCACTATGTTGACGATATAAATATGCGGTACGGCGGCAGCGGTACTAAATTGTATTCAACAGCAGGTTCAGGCTTTAAAAAACTTTGTTTGCAGAACAAACTTAATTTATTGGACGCATCTGTTCGTCATCTCGGTACTGATAAAAACTACATTGTGTTGAATAACATATATAATTTTCTTAAGGATAAGGTCGATTTTTACTTTGACACTCCTGTCAGCAATATTGAAATTTTGGGCGATGATAAAGGATATATCATTAACACCGAAAAAGAAAGTTACGAGTGTGAAAAATGTATTGTTTCAGTTGGTCGAAGTGGAAGTAAATGGATGGAAAAAGTTTGCAATGACCTTAAAATTCCGACAAAATCTAACCGAGTTGACATTGGTGTTCGTGTTGAGCTGCCTGCTGTAATTTTTGCAAATCTAACAGACGAACTTTATGAAAGTAAAATCGTATATCGTACAGAGCAGTTCGAGGATAATGTGCGTACATTCTGTATGAATCCTAAGGGTAGTGTAGTTACAGAAAACACAAACGGCATTATTACAGTAAACGGTCACAGTTATGAGGACAAGGAAAAACAAACGGAGAATACAAACTTTGCGCTGCTCGTAAGCAAACATTTTTCAGAACCCTTTAAAGACAGTAACGGTTACGGCGAAAGCATTGCAAGACTTAGTAATATGCTCGGCGGAGGAGTAATTGTTCAGCGTTTTGGCGATTTAATCCGTGGTCGCAGAAGTAACCCGAAAAGAATTGAGGAAGGTCTGGTTACTCCTACACTGTCGGCTACACCGGGTGACCTTAGTCTTGTATTGCCTAAGAGAATCCTTGACGGCATTATTGAAATGATTTATGCCCTTGATAATATTGCGCCGGGTACAGCGAATGATGATACATTGCTCTATGGCGTTGAGGTTAAATTCTACAATATGGAAGTTGAAGTTGACGAACACCTTGAGTCGCTTCATAAAGGACTTTATATTATCGGCGACGGCAGTGGTGTAACTCATTCCTTGTCACACGCAAGCGCAAGCGGTGTGTTTGTTGCAAGAGAAATTCTCAATCAGTAAAGTCAATAGAGAATATTTTAATGGTTCTCTGTATAACTTTTATTTGACAAATACTTGTGCTGTGCTATAATGTAAGTAGAAAATTTGTGTGAATTTTTCAACAAAGTTTTTTCGTCACACCCTGTGCGGGGTGTGACTTTTTTGTTTTGGAGGAGTTTTTATGGAAACCTGTAACAAAATGGAATATCAACCTATAAACAGATTAATAATTAAAATGTGCTTGCCGCCTATGATTTCTATGTTTTTGCAATATTCATATAATATGATAGACAGTATGTTTGTTGCCTGCATTAATGAGCAAGCTCTTGCGGCAGTATCTTTGTCTTTTCCGATTACAAATTTAATGAACTCACTTTCAGTGTGGATTGGAGTAGGAATAAATGTTTTGATTGCCGGTTATTTGGGGCAAAAAAGGCAGGACAAGGCAAATTCTGTTGTTACAATGGGATTGATTTTGTCGTTATCGGTTGGTATAATTGTTAATATAATTGTACTTTTGACTATGACACCGTACTATTCTGCCTTTACGGAGGACAGCCGAATTTTTGAATACGGCTGTATATATATGCAGATTTGTGCATTTATGCAAGTGCCGAATATGGTACATATTGCAATTCAAAAAATGCTGCAGGCTACAGGCAATATGATTTCTCCTATGTGGTTTCAGATTGCAGGAGTGGTTTTTAATCTTGTGTTTGACCCATTGCTTATTTTTGGAATAGACCCTTTTCCTGAAATGGGAATTAAAGGAGCTGCTTTGGCAACCGTTTTAGGCTATGTTTTGTCAATGTTAATTTCATTATATGTACTTATATTTACTAAGCAAAAGGTAAAACTGAAAATCAAGAGTTTTGTTTTTGATTTTCATATGTTTAAAAATATATTTGGATATGGATTGCCTTCGTTTGCAATGAATGTTTTAAGTTCATTAATGATAACTTTTGTCAATCTGTTTTTAGTCACATATTCTGATACGGTAGTGGCTTTTTTCGGAGCGTATTTTAAGGTACAGCAGTTAATATTTATGTCGGTAAACGGTTTAATTCAAGGTTGTTTGCCGATTATGCGTTATAATTACGGCGCAAAAAAATACGAACGGGTTAATCGGACATATCACAGCGGAACTGCGATAGCGGTGATTATAATGGCTGTAGGTACGCTTTTACTGGTATTGTTTCCGCAACAAATACTTTTGTTGTTTTCCGCATCGGAAAAAATGTGTTCTGTCGGAATACCTGCAATAAGAATAATGGCGCTTAGCTATTGCTTTGGCGGAGTATCTACCATGATTGCCACTTATGTTCAGGCAATGGGTAAAATTGTACCGAGTATGGTTATTCAGGTACTTCGTCAAGGAGTATTATTGTTTCCTCTTATGTGGCTGTTGAACAATAACTTTAATATTATGGGAATTTGGTGGTCTTTTCCTCTGACTGAATTTATTGTATTTGCAATAGCCGTAATAATTGTAAAAATGAATAAATCACAAGTAAAAAATATTTAATCGGAGATTAAAACAGCTATGGCAAAAACAAACATACAAGAAGAATTACGGCTGCTGCACACCATACCGCCTGTGTTTAACCGAAATTCAAAAATATTAATTCTCGGCAGTTTTCCATCCGTAAAATCACGGGAGGCGGAGTTTTTCTACGGGCATAAGCAAAACCGCTTTTGGAAAGTTCTTGCCAATCTTTTAAATGAAAGCGTTCCCGAAAACACGGAAGAGAAAAAACAACTGTTGCTAAGTAACGGCATAGCTTTGTGGGATGTTATAAAGTCCTGCACAATTACAGGTTCAAGCGACAGCTCAATAAAGAATGTTGTGCCGAATGATATTGAGCCGATCTTGCAAAAATCCGATATATCGCAAATTTTCACCAATGGTGCAACTGCTGATAAGCTATACAAAAAATACATATATCCTACTACAAAGAATTCAACAATAAAACTTCCGTCAACAAGTCCTGCAAATGCAGCCTTTACATTAGATAAACTTTTACGGGAATGGAATTTGATTTTAAAATACTTATAAAAAGCACCGCATAATAAGCGGTTTTATGCTTGTTATGCGGTACTAAATTATGATTTAGTTTAGGTTTTGAACGGGCATTGAAATTTTAGCTAACGCTAAATTATCCGCCAAAAAATAAAGAAAGTTTACTGAACCATAATTTATTCAACACTGAAAATCGGCAGCATCACTTAAAAATGATACTGCCGATTTTTTATCTGAACATATAGTGTGCGGTGTCGAGCATGGATTCCATTGTGTGGATTGCTTTGCTGGCTTTTCTTTTAAGCTTTGGATTTTCGTCATACATTTTTCTTCCGCAGCAGCCAACAGCTATGCCTGCCATCATACCTAAGGCAACACCTTTCATAATGTCTGTTATCGGCGAATGAAACATAAGTCTTTCCTCCTGTAAAAATTGTATTTATTATTTGAGCAAGATTGTTCTTGCATTATTATTGTTTACGATTTAAAATAGAATAAAACAGAATTTTGAATTTTTGGAGTGATAAGATTTGGCAAAGCTTAATATTGTGCTGGTAGAGCCTGAAATTCCGCAGAATACAGGCAATATTGCAAGAACCTGTGCCGCAACGGGAGCAAGTCTGCACCTTGTCCGTCCTCTCGGTTTTTATATTGATGACAAAAAACTAAAGAGAGCGGGTCTTGATTATTGGCACTTGCTTGATATTACATATTACGATGATTTAAACGATTTTCTCGAAAAAACAAAGGGAGGCAGGTATTTTCTCTTTTCAACAAAGGGTACTCATATTCATTCAGATGCCGAGTATCCCGATAACTGCTATATTATTTTCGGAAAGGAAACCAAGGGACTGCCCGAAGAACTTTTGATGCAGTATCCCGAAAGCACGGTCAGAATACCTATGATTGACGAGGCAAGAAGTCTGAATCTTTCAAATTCAGTTGCCATTGCAACATATGAAGTGCTAAGACAGTGGAATTATCCGCAGCTGCAGAGTATAGGCGAACTGCATAACCACAAATGGAGCGATGTTTTAAAGTAAATCTCATAAATATTTTGTGCATAAAAAATCCGTAAATTCAATTATTATACGAAAAATTTTTTGGAATTGCTCGAAATTTTTTAGATTTATATTGATAAAACCAATGTTTTGATATATAATATAATTGACTGTAAAAATGCTATATTTTTACATTATTCTTCTATTAGAAAGGATTGTTCAATAATGAATCTTAATAAGGTTACAGTTGATGACATCAATGTAAAAGGTAAAAGAGTTCTCGTTCGAGTTGACTTTAATGTTCCGCTCAAAGACGGCGTTATTACAAATGATAACAGAATTACAGCAGCTCTTCCTACAATTAAAAAGCTTATCGCAGACGGCGGTAAGGTTATTCTTTGCTCACACCTCGGCAAGCCGAAGAACGGCCCAGAGGCTAAATTCTCACTTGCTCCTGTTGCAGTAAGACTTTCCGAGCTCCTCGGCAAGGAAGTTATCTTTGCTGACGACGATGAGGTTGTAGGCGAGAACGCTAAAAAGGCAGTTGCAGAAATGAAGGACGGCGATGTTGTTCTTCTTCAGAATACAAGATTCAGAAAAGAAGAAACCAAGAACCTTGAGCCATTCTCATCAGAGCTTGCATCTCTTGCAGATGTATTTGTAATGGACGCTTTCGGTTCAGCTCACCGTGCACACTGCTCAACAGTAGGTGTTACAGACCACATCAAGGATACAGCAGTTGGTTACCTCATGCAGAAGGAAATCAACTACCTCGGTAATGCAGTTGAAACTCCTGTTCGTCCTTTCGTTGCTATTCTCGGCGGCGCAAAGGTTGCTGACAAGCTTAATGTTATTTCTAATCTCCTTGATAAGTGCGATACACTTATCATCGGCGGCGGTATGGCTTACACATTCTTAAAGGCTAAGGGCTATGAAGTAGGTACATCACTCGTTGACAACGAGAAGATCGACTACTGCAAGGAAATGATTGAAAAGGCTGAAAAGCTCGGCAAGAAGCTCCTTCTCCCCATTGATACAACAATTGCAAAGGAATTCCCCGATCCTATCGACGCTGAGATCGAAGTAAGCGTTGTTGACGCTGACAAGATCCCTGCTGATATGATGGGTCTTGACATCGGTCCTAAGACAATGGCTCTGTTCGCTGATGCGGCTAAGTCAGCTAAGACAGTTGTATGGAACGGACCAATGGGTGTATTTGAGAACCCAACACTTGCAGCAGGTACACTTGCAGTAGCAGAGGCACTTGCTAAATCAGATGCTATCACAATCATCGGTGGTGGAGATTCAGCTGCAGCAGTTAACCAGATGGGACTTGGCGACAAGATGAGCCACATCTCAACAGGTGGCGGTGCTTCCCTTGAGTTCCTTGAGGGCAAGGAGCTTCCTGGCGTAGCTTGTGCTGATGATAAATAAGCCGAAAGCAACTTAATGAAATTAAGCCGCAGGCAAAAAATATTTGTATACAAATACAAGGAGATATAAAATGGCAAGAAAGAAAATTGTAGCCGGCAACTGGAAGATGAACATGACTCCAAGCCAGGCTGTTAAATTAGTAGAAGAGTTAAAACCACTCGTAGTTTCAGATGATGTTGAAGTTGTTTACTGTGTACCTGCAATCGACATCGTACCTGTTGTAGAAGCATTAAAGGGTACAAATGTTGCTGTTGGAGCAGAGAATATGTACTTCGAGGAGAAGGGGGCTTACACAGGAGAAATCTCAGCAGAGATGCTTCTTGATGCAGGTGTTAAGTATGTTATCATCGGACATTCAGAGAGAAGAGATTACTTCAAAGAGGATGACGCACTTCTCAACAAGAAGGTAAAGAAGGCTATCGAGGCTGGACTTACACCTATCCTTTGCTGTGGTGAGACACTTGAGCAGAGAGAGAGCGGTGTTACACTTGACTGGATCAGACTTCAGATTAAGTCAGATCTCGCAGGTGTTGCTGCATCAGATGTTGCAAACATGGTTATCGCTTACGAGCCAATCTGGGCAATCGGAACAGGAAAGACAGCTACTTCTGACCAGGCTCAGGAGGTCTGCGGTGCAATCCGTGAGTGCGTAGCTGAGATCTATGATCAGGCTACAGCAGATTCAGTTCGTATCCAGTACGGCGGATCTGTAAATGCAGGAAATGCAGCAGAGCTTTTTGCAAAGCCTGACATCGACGGTGGATTAGTTGGTGGCGCTTCACTCAAGGCTGATTTTGGAAAGATCGTAAACTACAAGTAATTATTAAATCATAATTTAATATTTGATTTGACAATCACAATAACTAAATGTCACTAAATTCACCAGCTTAGCTGCATTTAGTGGCATTTATTATGTAATGAAATTTTTTGCGGGCTTGCATATGTCACTGTAATAGAGCATTTTGCAAGCCTCATATGAAGAATAGAGGAAATATAAATGAGTAAGAAACCGGTAGTATTAATGGTACTTGATGGTTACGGCTTAAGTGACCACAAAGAGGGAAATGCCATAGCTATGGCAAATACCCCTGTTATGGATAAATTGATGGCAGAGTGTCCTTTTGTAAAGGGCGCAGCTTCAGGTCTTGCAGTTGGACTTCCTGACGGACAGATGGGAAACTCTGAGGTAGGACATATGAATATCGGCGCAGGCCGTATCATATATCAGGATCTTACAAGAATCACAAAGGCAATTGCTGATGGTGATTTCTTCAAGAACAAGGTATTAATTTCTGCAATCGAAAACTGCAAGAAGAATGACTCCGATCTGCATCTTTGGGGACTTCTTTCAGATGGTGGAGTTCACAGCCATATCGAGCATCTTTACGGACTTCTTGAGCTTTGCAAGAAAGAGAATTTTGACAGAGTATATGTACACGTATTCCTTGATGGTCGTGATACACCTCCTGCATCAGGCAAGGACTATATCGAGCAGCTTCTCGCCAAGATGAAGGAAATCGGTGTAGGAAAGATTGCATCTCTTTCAGGACGTTACTATGCAATGGACAGAGATAACAACTGGGATCGTGTACAGAAGGCTTATGATTCACTCACTAAGGGTGAAGGCGTAAAAGCTACATGCCCTGTAAAGGCTATGGAGGAGTCATACGCAAATGACGTTACAGATGAGTTCGTGCTTCCTACAGTTATCACAAACGAGGATGGCACACCGGTATCTGTTGTAAAGGACAATGATTCTGTTATATTCTTCAACTTCCGTCCGGACCGTGCTCGTGAGATGACAAGAGCATTTTGCGATGATAAGTTTACTGGCTTTGAGCGCCCATTCCTTAAGACAACATTTGTATGCTTCAAGGATTATGACGAGTCAATTCCTAACAAGCTTATCGCTTTTGAGAAGGAAGAAATCAAGAATACATTTGGTGAGTATCTTGCAGCAAATGGCAAGAAACAGCTTCGTCTCGCAGAGACAGAGAAGTATGCACACGTAACCTTTTTCTTTAATGGTGGAGTAGAGGAGCCGAATATCGATGAGGCACGTCTTCTTGTAAACAGTCCTAAGGATGTTGCAACATATGACTTAAAGCCTGAGATGAGCGCTCCTGAGGTTGGAATGGATCTTGTTGAGGCTATCAAGTCAGATAAGTATGATGTTATTATCATCAACTTTGCTAACCCTGACATGGTTGGACATACAGGTGTGATTCCGGCTGCTGTAAAGGCTGTTGAGAGAGTTGATTCACTCGTAGGTGATGCAGTTCAGGCAATCAAGGATGTGGATGGAGTATTATTCATCTGTGCTGACCACGGAAACGCAGAGAAGATGATTGATTATGAGACAGGAAAACCTCATACAGCTCATACAACCAATCCTGTTCCTTTCATTCTTGTAAACGCTGACCCTTCTTACAAGCTTCGTGAGGGCGGATGTCTTGCAGATATCGCTCCAACACTGCTTGAGATTATGGGACTTCCACAGCCAAAAGAGATGACAGGAAAGTCACTTATCGTTAAATAAAATTTGTATTATATAGGCTCCGGCGCAGACAAAGGGTTTGAACCGGAGCTTTTGTTTTGATATATTAAAGATATAATAATAAATATAAGAATTACTTATAAATGGCGTAAAATTATTTAAAAAAACTTATAATATACGTTGACTTTACAAATTGAGCTGGTATATAATTTAAAGGTAGCATTTGATTTGTAAAATAAATTACACATAAGATGGAGGACAATCATGCAGGAATTTAAACCATTCAAAGAAGGAAAAGTAAGAGAAGTATATGATAACGGGGACAGCCTTATTATGGTCGCAACAGATCGTATTTCCGCTTTTGACCATATTTTAAAGAATAAAATTACAGACAAGGGAGCCATTCTCACACAGATGTCTAAGTTCTGGTTTGAATTCACAAAGGATGTTGTTCCTAACCATATGATTTCAGTAGACGCAAAGGATATGCCGGAGTTCTTCGGTCAGGACAGGTTCAACGGAAACAGCATGCTCTGCAAGAAGCTTGAGATG
>ENA-OOYH01000308-OOYH01000308.1-human-gut-metagenome-genome-assembly--contig:-NODE-308-length-10653-cov-1.498396_pt1 | contig 10653 bp, 10 predicted proteins | sample MGYA00241699_ERZ501370 | MGnify/ENA primary metagenome ERZ501370 (study PRJEB25962, sample SAMEA2042655) | human gut metagenome | biome: human gut; feature: human-associated habitat; material: faeces... | reverse complement strand
TAATCGTGCCGTCTTTCCCTGCCGCGTCCATCGCCTGCAGTACGATAATAAGCCCGTATGTATTCTGGGCATACAGCTTCGCCTGGTACAGGGACAATTCTTCCAGCGCTGCTGTCATGGAAACTGTCTTCACATACTCCTTGTCCACATCCATATCACAGTTCGTGGAAAACTTTTTCAGACTGATTTTTTCTCCTTCTTTTGCGCGATACCGGTCGATATCAATTTTCACTTTCTTTTCTGTTTTTCCAACTTTCTCCGTATTTATGCGTTCTTCTTCCATTTTTTCCCCCTTAAAGAAATACAACCGTTTCTTATTTTTCTTCTTTTTCCATTTCCTTTCTTATTTCTTCCAACGGCTTGTCCGTTTCCTTTTTTATCATATCCCTGAACCGTTCCAGCTGCTTCTGTTCCTCAGGAGATAATTTCGGAAACTTCGGATCTATCTTTTTCAGCACATCAAGAGTAATGAGCGCCACCACATAACGGGTAAACCATTTATTATCCGCCGGTACAATATACCAGGGAGACCTATCCTTGGATGTATTTTCCAAAAGCTCTTCATAAAGCTCCCGATATTCATCCCAATGTTCTCTTTCATGAATATCACCCATGGAAAATTTCCAGTTCTTTTCCTGGTTAAAAATACGATCGATAAGCCTTTCCTGCTGTTCTTCCTTGGATACGTGAAGAAAAATCTTGACCATGTAAAAGCCGTTCTGGTGAAGATACTTTTCCCAGTTATTAATCTGCTCATACCGCTCCATCCAGATATTCCTGTCAATCAAATCTCTTGGCAGCTGGCCGGTACTGATTAAATTATGAACACGCGTCACAATGACATCTTCATAATGGGAACGATTGAAAATACCGATATTTCCCCTCGGCGGAAGTGCTTTATTGATGCGCCACATATAATCGTGATCCTTTTCTTCCGTTGTCGGCTGCTTAAAAGATGCCACGGAAACGCCGCCGGGATCCAGATTCGCAAAAACATGATTGACCGTACCGTCTTTCCCTGCCGCGTCCATCGCCTGCAATACGATAATAAGCCCGTATGTATTCTGGGCATACAGTTTTTCCTGATATACTTTCAATTGCTCAATCACTTCAGGAAAAAATACGCTCTTTACTTCTTCTTTATCAATATCCACATCCCGCTTCGTAGGAAACTTTTTCAAGTTCACTTTTTCATTTTCCTTTACACGATACCGATCAATATCAATTTTTCCTTTTTTTATGTTTTCCATGGCGTCCTCCTTTACGAAAGATATCTACATCTCTATTATATTCCTTTTGAACCATTTATATGAAATAAAATTGAATTATCTAGTATAATAGAAAAAACAGAAAAGGAGGATTGGATTGATGGAAAGAAAGAATAATGAAAAAAGAACAGGCCGTCTGTCAAACCTGTCGGAAGTATTCCAACTTTCAAAGGAAGGAAAAACTCTCTTTTCCAATCCGTCATTTCGTTTCTGGCAGCTGCAAAACAAATGGAAACATATCGCCGGTTCCATGATTGCACGGGAATCTTACATTTCTTTTGAAAGGAAACAGACACTTTATATTACCGTCACCAATTCCGTCTGGATGAATCACCTCTATATGATGAAAGCGGATCTTCTCAAACGGATCAGAGAAGACGACTACGGAAAAAAGTACACAGATATACGCTTCGTTGCGGGCCAAGCTAAAATCGAACGCCCCCCGGAATCCTCTCTTGCCCCTGTAAACGACCGGCGGGAAAAAGAAGAAAAGATATATTCCGTTCCCCTTTCAGAAGAAGAGCAGAATTCTATCGATAAATGGAACGGCTTTTACATCTCTGACAATAATACCCGCAGCCTTTTTACAAAAATGATGAAAGCCGCCGCGGCAAAAAGGAAAGGAGAAATCCGGGCCGGCTGGCATCCCTGTGTCGTCTGCGGTGACCTTATCCCTCCCGGCATAAATACCTGCACTGTCTGCGAAAATAAAAAAGAACAGTCACAGATCGGGAAAATCATGCTTCTTTTAAAAGAAAGCCCCCATCTTTCCCACAACGAAATTTACAAAAAGATTCCCTGTAAATATACAGCCTACGAAGAAGCCAGAGAAACACTCATACAGAGAATACGGGAAAACATTTACAGGAAAATTGACAGTCCTCTTAACAAACGGATCCTTCTTTCCATGATTCTTCACAAACCGCTGAAAGATATTTCCTTAAGAGAAGCGGAAACCACCCTCCACAATATGCCGGAAACAAAATTTGACATTATCAATAAAAAATAATTATTTGAAACAGCTTTTCTTTCATACCATTTTCATTCCATAATCCCTGTTTCAAACAAAACAAAACTGAGAAAAAAGATAAGCTCCCATAAAGGGCTTATCTTTTTTCTCAGTTTCACGTGAAACACATTATCCTTCTATTTTTATTTCTTTTCCATAAGCACCAAGAGATTCATCGGTCGTTGTGATGATAGTCTGAATTTCTTTCTTAGTAAGATAAGAGAAAAGAGTATTTCTTCGTTCTTTATCAAGTTCACTCCCTACATCATCCAATAAAAGAAGAGGATATTCGCCTGTTTCTTTCTTCACAAATTCCAGTTCCGCCAGCTTCATAGACAGGATAGCTGTCCGCTGCTGCCCTTGGGAGCCATAAGAAGAAATGTCATTTCCATTCATAAGAAAAATCAGGTCATCCCGATGCGGACCGACGGAAGTATGACAGAAACGGCTGTCTTCTTCTCTGGCAAGAGCCAATTTTTCCAAGTACCATTCTTCATCAAACCGCTCTTCCTGATTTCCGCTTTTCCTGTACTTCATTAAAATACTTTCTTTCTTATCAGTCAAAAACGATTCCATAGAAGAAACAATTTCATTCATTTTTTCTATGGTTTCCATTCTTTTTTTTACGATATACGATGCTCTTTTGGCAATCTGCATATCCCATATATCCACATCCGCCATAAATCCATGAAAACGAGCTTCTTTAAATGCTGCATTCCGCTGCTGTACCGCCCTGCCATAATGGAGTATTTCTTCATAGTACCGCGGACTGACCTGGGAAATCTCCAAATCAATAAAACGACGGCGGTTCTGCGGCGCCCCCTTAATAAGCTGGAGCTCATCCGGCGTAAAAAGCACGGTGCGGAACATGCCCATAAGATCTTTTTTTTTCGTAGCCGTCTCATTAATTAAAATCTTTTTTCCTTTTTTCCTGGATAATTTGATTTTGATTTCATGCGTTACACCGCGAACAGTAAAATCCAGAAGAATTGTTCCTTCTTCTTTATCGAGGCGAATCAATTCCTCATCATTGCTTGTACGGAAAGACTTTCCCACAGAGGCGAAATAAATCGCCTCAATGATATTCGTTTTTCCTGCACCGTTTTTTCCTGTAAGGACAGTCATGTTTCCGACAGGCTCAATAGAAAAATCTTCAAAATTTCGTATTTCAATGAGATGAGCTTTTCCACATCTCATTTCTTCGCCTCAATTATTTTATAGACTTCTCCATCAAGAGATAATTCATCTCCGATACGGATTTTTTTTCTTTTTTCCTTAATAATAACTCCATTTACAAAAATTTCATGCTTTTCAATAAAATTTCCTGTCTCGCCACCGGAAGAAATCATATTTTCTTTTTTTAAAAATTGATCCAGCTGAATATAATCTCCATATATTTCTATTTCTTTCATCAGCGGCCTCTCATGGGCGTTACAACATAGCGATACGCCTTATCTTCTTCCTGTTCTACCACCATAGGTCCATTTTTCTTTACATGAAGAATGATCTTTTCTCCTTTTGAATGTTTCAGAATATCTTCCACATAAGTGCAGTTAAAAGTAATTTTCACATCAGCACCGTCCAGCTCTGCCGGAATGGACGTTTCAGACCGGCCGATATCGGGATCTTCCTCAAAAGCTTCCAGAGTTCCATTTTCAAATTTAAAATTGATTGTTTTATAACTCATATCTCTGGAAATCGGACTGACAAAACGGACTGCTTCCTCAAAATCCTTCAGATCCAAAGTCGCATGCAAATCGAAACTTGACGGGAATACTCTCTTATAATCAGGATAAACGCCATTAATAAGATTGGAAAGGAAATATGTCTCCCCGAAAGAAAAAGCAACATGCCGGCTCGCCCAGGATATTTCCATCATATCATCCTCCCCGACAGAAAGAAGACGGATCACATCCTGGAGTACAGAAGCAGAAACAATAAAATTCCCTTTTCCTGTCGGTATTTCTTCAAGAGATATCTCTCTTGCCGCCAAACGATGGGAATTCGTAGCGGCCATAGTAAATACGTTTTCATTAATATCACAGAGAATACCGGTAAAAATAGGATTTTTCGCGTCCGTAGAGGCAGCAAAAGAAACGAGATTCACCATTTCTGCAAAATCTTTGCATTTCATATTTACATGGAACGTATGATCAATTTCCGTAACCAGCGGAAATTCTGCCGTATCTCTTGTGGGAAAATGGGAATTATACTGGCCCGCCTTAAAGAAAACAGTACTTTCGCCTTTTTTCTGTTCCATAACAACCGGACCGGAAGGCATCATTTTGATTGTCGACAAAAGATGGGGAGCCGAAATAAGAACAGATCCCCGCTCTTCCACATCAGCTTCGCAAAAAGTACGGATGCCAATGGAATAATCATTAGCTTGAAATTCGACTTTTCCGTCTTCAGCGGAAATAAAGAAACCATTATTTGTGTTTGATGTGACTTTTGTCTGTGCTGCGCGTTGTACTCTTTCTAAAGCACGGCATAAATCCTGCATTTGGAATGTAACTTTCATGGTAGCTCCTTTACTAATATAAATTACAAAAAATAAAAGCAGTAGAAGTAGTTTGTGTGAATAAGTGAATAAGTCTGTGCAAAGGATATATTTTCTTTCTTTTTCGAAGGGAATAACTTTGTGAATAATGAAAATTTTTATTCACTGAATAAACAGTTTTTTATAAAAAATGATTTATTCACAAGTTATAAACAATTTATTTAACCAAAAAATTGTTTTTTAAACAAGTATTTTACCTTTTCCTTTTGAGAAGAGTTAATATATCTTTAAGTTCTTTTCTCGTCCTGTCATTATTTTTGAGTTCTTTTTGTACTCGTTCGTAAGCATGGACAATCGTACTGTGGTCTTTATTGAAATATTTTTCCAAAGAGGGAAAAGAATCATTCAGTTCTTCGCGGGCAATATACATTGCCATCTGCCTCGGAATGACCACATTTTTGGGACGGGATTTGCCTAAAACCTGTTCTTTCTTTACATTATAATACTTGCAGACAGTATCAATGATTGTTTCGGCAGATAAATGACTGTAAAGATCCACCTTGATAATATCGGCAAGGGCGTCCCGGGCATTTTCCAAAGTAAGGGGAACATTCTTGATCTGGCAATAACCGACAACCTGTTTGAAAGCGCCTTCCAATTCGCGGACACTGGAATTGATATTTCCCGCGATAAAGGAAATCACTTCTTCAGGCATATCAATATGTATGCGTTCTGCTTTTCTTTGCAGGATGATGGAACAAATTTCAAAATCAGGAGGAGAAATATGGGCAATCATACCGCTGGAGAATCGTGTTATTAAACGTTCATGGAAATCTTTCAAGTCACTCGGCGTACGGTCGCTTGTTGTAATGATGTAGTTATCATTGTCAGCAATCGCATTAAAAGTGTTGAAAATTTCCATACGGGATGATTCTTTTGTTCCGTTGAAAAATTGAATATCATCAATAAGCAAGTAATCAACGGTACGGTATTTTTCACGAAATTCTTGCATTTTTCCGCTGCGAATGGATTCAATAAGTTCATTCGTAAAATTTTCGCTTGTTACAAAGAGAACGGAAAGATCAGGACGATGAGTTTTTACATAATTGGAAATGGCAAGAAGAAGATGGGTTTTGCCCAAACCTGAAGGGCCGTAAATGAACAGTGGATTATAATTACTGGCTTTCGGCTTTTTTTTAGAATAATTAGTATCGGGAGAATCCGTATATTCTTCACAGGAAAGAGCGATGGCATGGGCTGATTGGAAAGCAATTTCATTACAGTTGCCATGGACAAAATTATCGAAAGTATAATCGTCGAATTTATAAGAAAATTTCTTTTCCGGAGATTTGGGCGGAAGAGGAACGGCAGAAGGCCTGATGGAAGATGGATTATCTAAAATACTGGGAAGTTTAACTTCTTCCGGATTTTGCGGTTTGATATTCATGAAATCAGGTATTACAGGTTCCTCATAGATTTCCGGGTTTTCTTCTGTCTTATAAGGAGAGAAAGATATATCGGGATTTTCCTTTTTCTCCTTATCGGGTAGAGAAGAAACAGGAGGAATCCCAAAATTTCCGGAAGTTTCAGGAGCAGCAGATGTTTCCGGTACCGGATCAGCAGCGGAAACCTCGCTGTTTTCCTGAGATTGAAGAACCAGCTTTACAGGCATTCCGCTTTTTTCAGAAAGAATTTTCTCCAATTTTGTCTTGTAGACAGCGTTAATCCAGGGAATCATATAAGGGACGGTAGTCATGGCTGTGAAAATACCGTCGGAAAAAGAAATGGGAAAAACAAAACTATAAAAATTATTATAATATTCGGGATTTTTTATTTTTATTTCCTCTAAGACATGTGTCCAGAGTTCAAAAATTTCCATTTGTACATCCTTTCATACCCGGTCTGTTTAAAAGAGGAATAAATCTGTGAATAACTGTGAATAACTGTGCACAACTTTATAAATATGTACATACTCATCAGATTTTATCGGATAAAGTAAGAAAAGGAAAAAATTAATATTCCTGTGAATAATTTTATTGTACCATGTTGTCTTATCGCTGTCATTTACAAGATGTACCCTCCTCGGGATCACTTTATACTATTCAACGGGCACTTATCTATAAGGAAAAAAGCCTGTTGAAGAAAGGAAGAAGAGGGATTATTTTAGAAAATTGCTTGCTTTTTCCGAAGATATTTGTTATTATATTGCAGTCACATAGACAGTATCTATGTGAAAATACAGGGCACGAGTAGCCGTTCAGTTGAAATCTTCGCTGAAATCCTAAACGCTATCACATCTTGTGAAAACGAAAACGAACTCCGTGCGTGTATGAAACTCATACAGGAGCGTTTCCCTGTTTCCTTCAATTCCTGTTTCGTTTACGGCTTCGGTTCAACCCATATGTGGGTGACAGAGCCAGGAAGAAAAGAAAGATTAATATTCGTGGAGTTCTAATCGAACTCCTCGGATTCCACGTATAATTATCAAACATTTTAAACAAAAAGATTATGGACATTACAAAGAAGAAAGTCATCTTCATCGACATGGACGGTACGCTCATCGATACCGTTTCCGGGAAAACCTTTCCGGAAGGAGTCTGGGACATGAAACTGAAAATGGAGGTTTTTGCGCAACTCAAGAAACTCCATCCACAGGCTGTTCTTATCGTATCTAATCAGGGTGGAATTGAACTGGGACACGTTCATCCCGCTATGTTCCAACCGAAATTCATCTACGTTATTGCGTGCCTTCAATCGTACATCGGTTTGAATACGCTTGTTGCCGGACAGTTCTGTCCCTACAATGACAAGAAGCATCCGAAGCGTAAACCTAATCCGGGAATGCTTGAGGACATGCTGGCTGAATTCACTCACAATACAGGTATCACAATCTCCAAAGAAGACTGTCTAATGATAGGGGATGCCTCTGGTCTGGAAGGACAGTTCAGCGCGACCCACAAGGGTACGGCTCTGGTAACAGTCATGCCGGAACAGATTCAGTCCCCCTCCATGACGGCGGATTGGGAAGAAAAATTGTTGCTCATTGAGAAAGGCGAATATGCCAGCGAGGACTTTATGGACGAGATCAAAGATGTGATTGCCGGTCTGATTCAGAACTATGAAGTAATCCGTGATTCCGAGGTTCTGATGTCGAAAGAAGCCAATTCTATCGGCAAATGCCCTCTCTGCGGCAGTGCAGTAGAGGACAAATCCAAGGGATACTTCTGCTCTAACCGAGGGTGCAGCTTTGCCCTTTGGAAAAACAATCGTTACTTTGCGAGTATCGGCAAGAGCATGACTTCTGCCACGGCGCAGAAACTGCTCGGTTCCGGCAAGGTAAAGCTCAAGAATTGCAAGTCCGAAAGAACGGGCAACACCTTTGATGCCACCGTCTTTATGGAGGTATCAGATGATGGCAAAACGAAGTTCAGTATGGAATTTGAAAATGGAGGAAAGCGCAAATGACAAATGAGTACAACCCGGATGGTAAGGAAATCCGATTTATCGACAGCCATTATAAGGATTTGTTTCATATCCCCGATGGCAGCTGTGTGCAGATTCACTACCCAGATGAAACGGTTGTAAAGCCCTGCACGTTCATTGACGAGTACCATACGCAGATCGGATACAATGTGTTTCATATTTGCCAGTTTGCAGAGATTATGGAGTGCAACGGCGCAAGCTATATGCCGGAGCCTGAGATTATGGGCGATGAAGCCGCATGGAAGGTCGGAAAGGATAGAATCCTTGCGGTGCAGACCTGCGAAGATGGTTATGACTACACCCTGTTAGATGAAAACTACAATGAGATTGATGGCGGTCAGGTCGATAACCCTGAACTGTCCATAATCGAAGTCCGCCAGGATATTCTGGAATCCTTTGGACTGGAGCGCCGGGAGCTGCGAGCGATGTTCTATGAGGATGTCATGGAGCAGGCTTTTGAAGTCGGCAGACAGGCGGTAGATGCACCCGAAAAACGAGAATCCGTTATGGAAAAGCTGATGCAGACCGGAGAAAAGGCTGCACCGAGCAGCCATTCTCATAAACCCAAAGAGCCTGAACGATAAGGAGGACACGGATATGAAAAACGAAAAATGGGATGATGTTCACGGAAATACCACCCCGGATGACAGAATGGTTGCTTTTCTGGAAAGCCCCACGGATTCCTATGCGATTCTTCAGCTGCGGGAAGATGTAGACGATAATATCCCGCTCATGTTTGCAAATTACAGCTACCTTCAGAAGAAAGAAATGGAGCCTGAGATTGACCGTTACGAGGTGGTCTATCACGGCTCCATTTCTGTATCCGAGGATGTGGATCGTCAGCTGGAAGATTTGTATGTGAAGTTCAATATTGACCACCCGAATGATTTCCGTGGTCACAGTATGTCGGTCAGCGACATCGTGGCCTTAAAGGTAGCCGGTGAGGTATCCTTTCACTATGTAGATTCTGTTGGGTTTCAGAAGCTGGAAAACTTTATGAAGTCCGAAAACTACCTGAAAAACGCAGAGATGGCAATGGAAGATGATTATGGGATGATTGACGGTATCATCAATAACGGAAAAGCGCCTGGAGTAGAGGAACGCCCTTCGGTATTGGAACAGTTAAAGGAAAAGCCCGTGCCGGATGTTGCCCATAAGCCGCCCAAGAGCCACCCGGAAAGGGAGATTGAATGATGAATTTCACACAAGATGAGCGGAACATGATGATGCTTTACAGTCCTGGCACAAGGTCAGGGCTGTGTGAAGCATTGACACTGATGAAGGAACAGCTTTCGGAGGACGAGTCAGAGCTTTTTGCTTTGGCAGACTCGGTTCTCCGTAAAGTTTCAGCCATGGACGATGCCGCCTTTGAGAAGCTGAACCTTTATCCGGATTGATAGGATTGGAGGGATACAATGAACGCAAAAGAGCGATTTTATTCTGGGTTAGCAAAAGAAACGATTGGCAAAATCACCTCGAACACAGATAACTGGACTTCGTTTTTGAGAACGATGTCCCGCAACTATGAGTTCACCTATCCGGAACAGGTGATGATTTATGCTCAGCGCCCCAATGCGACCTTTTGCAAGCCCTATGAGGACTGGAACGCTGAAAATTACCGCAGATATGTAAAGCGTGGCTCTACCGGCATTGCTCTGTTTGTGATGAACAGGGATAAACCGTATCTGCGCTATGTGTTTGATGTGGCGGATACCGGCGTTCGCCGTTCTTCCCCGGAACTGAAACCGTGGGAGGTGACGCCTGAAAACCGCTCCTATATCATGGAAGCGATGGAGCGTACCTTCGGTGTTGCCGCTGACGGGGTACTGGAAGCACAGCTTGAAGATATTGCATCCGCACTGGCGGCTGAGTATTGGGACGATTACAAAAAGCAGTTCCTCGACATCGTTGCCAACAGCTTCCTTGAGGAGTATGATGAACTCAACATCGAAGTAGCTTTCAAAAATGCGGTGGCAAACAGCGTATCCTATACGTTGTATTGCCGGTTCGTGGAGAGTCCCGACAACTACTTCGAGCATGAGGATTTCCAGAAGGTGTTTGATTTTAACACCAGGCAGACAGTAAATGCCCTTGGCACTGCGGTGAATGCCATCAGCACAAGGATGTTTCAGGAAATCGAAAAAGCGATTGGAGAACATGAGCAGATTAAAGCTACCGAAAGGAGTGCAGATTATGAGCGAGATGACTTACAGACAGGCCGGAGATTATCAGATTCCGAACCTTCAGTTGGAGAACGAGGGAGAGAAACCTCTGGGCAAGTACGGCAGGATGCGTCGAGCATTTTTGGAACAGAACAATCCGATGCTCCTGAACGACATGATTCTGACGGAGAGCCTGTTCCCGCACCTGTGGGAGATCGAGGAAACAGCGAA
>ENA-OOYH01000305-OOYH01000305.1-human-gut-metagenome-genome-assembly--contig:-NODE-305-length-10687-cov-1.484857_pt1 | contig 10687 bp, 8 predicted proteins | sample MGYA00241699_ERZ501370 | MGnify/ENA primary metagenome ERZ501370 (study PRJEB25962, sample SAMEA2042655) | human gut metagenome | biome: human gut; feature: human-associated habitat; material: faeces... | reverse complement strand
TTGCCGCCACTTTGGTGGCAGTATCAGCCATATGGATAGGTATTGTCAGATATAAGCAGATGAAAATGGGTAAAATGGTGGACACTCCACCACAATCCACCACTAAAGAGTAAATTTCATATGTATTTTATAAAAAAGGCGCAAAGTCCACGAAAAGACTGAGCGTCTTTTTTGATGGTTTTTTATGGGAATTTGGCTTAAAGCCTTGATTTTGTAGGCTGTTAGGTGTAATATTGTAAACAAGTGGTGGAAAGTGGAGCGAAATACCATATAAGTGGAGTGAAGTGGTGGAAAGCTTCAAAATGAGGAAAAGGAGGATGGATGCCATGTTCATGGGCGAATATAATCATTCAATAGACGCCAAGGGTCGTATGATTGTCCCGGCGAAGTTCCGTGAACAGCTTGGTAATGAGTTTGTAGTTACCAAGGGCTTAGATGGCTGTCTGTTCGTCTATTCCAACGAAGAATGGCATCGCATTGAGGAAAATCTTCGCGACAAACCACTCACATCAAGAGAAGCAAGAAAATTTATGAGATTCTTTTTTGCAGGAGCAGCCACCTGTGAGGTGGACAAGCAGGGCAGAATCCTCTTACCGGCGAACTTAAGAGAATACGCAGGTATAGATAAGGAAGTAGTATCTGTCGGAGTATACAGCAGAGTAGAAATCTGGAGCAAAGACAGATACCTTGAAAACTCTGATTTTGACGATATGGATGAGATAGCAGATCATATGGCAGAGCTTGGCATAGGAATTTGATTTTAAATGGAGAGACCACATGGAATTTAAGCATTATTCAGTCTTAAGGGACGAGACAATTGAAAATTTAAACATCCGTCCTGACGGGATATATGTGGATGGTACTCTCGGAGGAGCCGGGCACTCATATGAGATAGCAAAGAGACTTTCGGACAAGGGCAGACTGATAGGCATAGATCAGGATGCAGATGCCATAAAGGCGGCAGGAGAAAGACTTGCGGAGTTTGGAGACAGGGTAACGATAGTCAGAAGCAATTATTCTGATATGAAGAATGTGCTTCATTCACTCGGAATTGAAAAGGTGGATGGTATTATGCTGGATCTTGGAGTGTCATCCTTCCAGCTTGATACACCAAAGAGAGGCTTTACCTACAGGAGTGAGGATGCACCGCTTGATATGCGTATGGATGACAGAAATGCCCTTACTGCAAGGGATATAGTAAATACCTACAGCGAAAATGATCTGTACCGTATCATCAGGGATTACGGTGAGGACAAGTTTGCAAAGAATATTGCAAAGCACATTGTAGCAGCAAGACAAAAGCAAGAGATAAAGACAACAGGAGAACTCAACGAGATAATAAAGGCAGCGATACCAAAAAAGGTCAGAGCTACCGGTGGTCATCCGTCAAAGAGAACATATCAGGCTATAAGAATTGAACTGAATCATGAGCTTGATGTGCTAAGGGACAACCTGGATGACATGATAGATTTACTTAATCCTGGCGGCAGGATATGTATAATCACATTCCACTCGCTTGAGGACAGAATAGTAAAATCCAATTTCAAAAAAAACGAAAATCCATGTACATGTCCACCGAGTTTTCCGGTATGTGTATGCGGTAATAAATCGAAGGGAACGGTTATCACAAGAAAACCTATCCTTCCGTCAGAAAAGGAACTTGAAGAGAATTCACGCTCGAAGAGTGCAAAGCTTCGTGTGTTTGAAAAGAATGAATTGTAGAATGACAGCAAAAGGAGCAGCTAAATGAATAAAACTACTTATTATATAAATGGGAATGCCGTAAGAGAGCTTGACGAGGCAGCACCGGTCAGAAGACCACAGAAATCGACAAGAGAGCTTGAGGAAATAAGAAGAAAGAAAAACAGAAGAACATCTGCAAGAAGAAATCAGGAGAGAGCACTCTCAATGAACAGGGCATTTGTAGCCTTTCTCACAGCGTGTGTGGCAGCTTCAGCCCTTGTATCTGTTTCACTTATTCAGATAAGGTCAAATGTGACACAGCAGATGAAGGAGGTTGCAGCACTTGAGAGCCAGATAAATGATATGAAGGCTGACAATGATGCCAGATACAAGCAGATTACTACATCTGTCGATTTAAATGCAATCAAGGATGCAGCTATCAACAGACTTGGTATGAAATATGCTTCACAGGATCAAATAGTTTATTACTCAGTTGATAAGAACAACTATATGGATCAGTACAGTGATATCCCTGAATAAATTGGAGGAATCATATTGGCAGCCAGGACAAGAAAAAGACCGGTAAGAAAAATCGGACGCAAAATGAAAACAAAGCTGTTTGCGTTGTTTATGTTAATAGTTGTAGCCATGCTTGGACTCATTGGCAGGCTGATGTTTATTGAATATACAAGCGGAGACGCATATACTAAAAAGGTACTATCATTACAGTCATATGACAGCAAAACAATACCGTTTCAGAGAGGAAATATTGTAGATTCAAACGGCACAGTGCTTGCTACGAGTGTGGCTGTTTATAATGTTGTACTTGATTGCTCGGTTATGACCAGCAAGAAAGAGTATATAACTTCGACGATAGATGCACTGACACAGTGCTTTCCGGATTTAGACAGGGCAACACTTGAGGATTATGCAAATAACAGCAAGGATAACAAATATATTGTACTGTTAAAAAAGCTGTCATATGATGCAATTCAGCCATTTGTACAGCTGCAGGATGCAACTGACGAAAAGGGCAATCTGAAGAACCCAAACATCAAGGGTGTGTGGTTTGAGACAGAGTATCAGAGAAATTATCCGTTTAAAACACTGGCAAGCTCAGTTATCGGTTTTACCTCCGCCGGAAATGTAGGTACAACCGGGCTCGAAAACTATTACAATGACACTTTAAATGGTGTAAATGGCAGGGAGTACGGCTATCTGAATGCAGACAATGATTTCCAGAAGACAGTAATTGCTGCACAAAACGGAAATACACTGTACACAACTATAGACGCAAATATCCAGTCGATTGTTGAGAACAAGATAAAGCTGTTCTCAGATACTTATGCAAATAATGCAAGAGAAGGACTTGGCGCAGAAAATATTGCAGTCGTTATAGAAAATCCTAAAAATGGTGAGATACTGGCCATGGCGAATTATCCGAATTTTGATTTGAACAATCCAAGGGATATGAGTGCATATTACAGCGAGGAACAGCTTGCGGCATTTAAAAAGGACAGTACTCAGGAGATGGATGCACTAAATAAGCTGTGGCAGAACTTCTGTGTTACACATACATATGAGCCGGGGTCTGTACAGAAGCCTTTTACCGTGGCATGTGGACTGGATACAGGCACGCTCACTACTGATATGACATTTTTATGTGATGGATACGAGATGTTTGGCGGTGAAAAGGTATCATGCGTCAACCGTAGCGGACATGGCATAGAGACACTTGAAAAGGCACTTATGGATTCATGTAATGATGCACTCATGCAGATGTCATATAAGATTGGTGCAGAAAATTTTCTGTACTATCAGAGTGTATTTGGCTTTGGTCAAAAGACAGGTGTTGACCTGCCGGGTGAGGCTAATACATCAACGCTCATGTATACACTCGACAATATAAAGCCTGTCGATTTAGCGACAAACGTATTCGGACAGAACTATAACTGTACCATGATAGAGATGGTCAGTGCATTTTCCTCACTGGTGAATGGCGGCAATTATTATCAGCCGCACGTAGTAAAGAAAATCGCAGATGACAACGGCAATACAGTAAAGACAATTGAGCCTACACTGCTAAAAAAGACAGTGTCAGAGAATACAAGTGCGACACTTAAAAACTACCTGCAGAACGTAGTTGCAAACGGAACCGGTAAGGTGGCAAAGGTTGACGGATACTCAATGGGAGGCAAGACAGGAACAGCGCAGATGTATGATGAGACAACGCACCTTAGAAAGAGGGGCAGCTATCTTGTATCATTTATAGGCTGTGTGCCTGCGCAGGATCCGCAGCTTGTTATTTACACTGTAATCGACCAGCCGAATGTACAGGATCAGCCTCACAGTAACTATGCACAGAACCTGACCAGGGAGATATTAAAGGAAGTACTTCCGTATATGAATATATACCCTGATGAGGAACAGACCGGTGTAAATGCTGACCTTACGATAACAGGCACAAATCCTCCGACAGGAGAAAAGGTCACCCAGGAGGGTGAGCAGGGCGAATAGAGAATAGCCTCAATATTTTTTGCATATATTAGTGTAAAAATATTGAGGCATTTTTGTTTATGATACTTAACAATACGCGCTACAGAAGAAAAATATGCGTATTTTGCAGTATACTGACAGCTGTTCTTATCGCCTTGTGTTTCAGACTGTTTTATCTCATGATAGTAAAAGGCGATTATTACAGTAAAAAGGCAAGTGCGCTTCAGGAAAGAGAGCGTGATATTGCAGGAATACGCGGAGATATAGTGGATAGAAATGAAAGGATAATAGCGACAAATGAAACTGCATATAACATAAGCGTTATACACAATCAGATAACCGACAAGGAAGCAGTCATCTCTGTTTTAAGCAGTGAGCTTTCGATTGACGAAAAGACTATCCGCAGTAAGGTGGATAAGGTTACATCCATTGAAAAAATAAAGAATAATGTCTCTAAAAAAACAGGCGATAAAATACTATCATATGGCTTGGCAGGGGTAAAGGTTGACGAGTCAAGTGTCAGGTACTATCCGCTTAATGAGTTGTTTTCAAAGGTTATAGGCTTTGCAGGAGCAGATGGTCAGGGTGTTGTTGGGCTTGAGACCACATATGATGAAATTCTGCGTGGCACACCCGGGAGGATATACACTGTATGTGATGGCAGAGGTGTGGAGGTGAAGGGCTATAAGGAGAGAAGAGAAGCTCCCCAAAAAGGAGACACACTTGTCACTACACTCGACATAAATATACAAAGAGTATGTGAGAAAAATGCAATGATGGCATATGCACAAAACCTGGCAGACAGTGTGAGTATAATTGCATTAAACCCTAAAAACGGAGAAATATATGCCATGACCGACTACCCGGAATATAATTTGAATGATCCTTTTTCATGTGAAAACAATGATGAAGCCTGGAGAAACGGCTGTGTAAGTGATACATATGAGCCCGGTTCCGTATTCAAGATAATTACGGCAGGAATCGCACTGGAGGAGGATGTGGTGAGCCTTGATGACCGCTTTTACTGCCCGGGATATATTACTGTGGAGGACAGACGCATACACTGCCATAAGAGAACAGGACATGGAAGTGAGACCTTTGTGCAGGGAATACAGAATTCATGCAATCCGGTCTTTATTGATTTAGGCCTTAGAATAGGCAGTGAGAGGTATTATGCTGATTTTATGAGGTTTGGTCTGCTTGATAAGACAGGTATTGATTTGCCGGGAGAGGCCGCTACCATAATGCATCAGCCGGATAAGATAGGCCAGGTGGAGCTTGCAACAATTTCATTTGGACAGTCATTCCAGCTCACACCCATCGAGCTTATGACAACAGTATCATCGCTTATAAATGGTGGTAACAGAATTACTCCTCATATAGGTAAGGAGATTCATGGCACCGAAGGCACGGTAAAAGAGGTGCTGTCCTTTGAACAGACGTCAGGTATATGCAGTGAAGAGACCTCTGATACACTGCGAAAGCTTTTGGAGGGCGTGGTAGCAGAGGGCTCAGGAAAAAATGCAAAGGTTGAAGGTTATGCGATAGGAGGAAAGACTGCTACATCGCAGACACTTCCGAGAAGTGACAATGTATATATAGCCTCGTTCCTTGGGTTTTATCCGGTGGATGATCCGGCACTTATGGTGCTTGTGAAAATAAATAATCCAAAGGGCGGTGCATACTATGGCGGAACAATCGCTGCACCGGTTGCAGCTGAAATATTTAGGGAAATCATACCGTATGCACAGGAGATAGGAGTGTTTAACTGATTTACGGGCTCTTGCGAAATAGAACTAAATAACGTATACTATAATTTAATGATTAAGGCAGTCGTTTGGAGAATTTGATTTGTTAAACATATCCATACGGATGGCTGCAATAAAAGATGGAGGAATAAAAATGAGCTTACAAGGAAAAAAGGTACTTGTTGTCGGAACAGGAAAGAGTGGCATTGCAGCGACTGAACTTTTGTGCGCAAATGGCATCGATACAGTATTGTTTGATGGAAATAAAGAACTGGATTCAAAAACACTTTATGAGAAAGCACCAAAGCTTAAGGAGGTGCCGCTTATTTTAGGCGACATGACAGATGAACAGATTGATGAGTTTGATGTGGCTGTGCTAAGTCCGGGAGTACCAACAGACATTCCTATGGTCAATTCCTTACGTGACAGGGGCGTTAAAATATGGGGTGAGATAGAGCTTGCATACACATTTGGGGCAGGTGAGATCATCGCTATCACAGGAACCAACGGAAAGACGACCACTACAGCCCTGACAGGTGAGATAATGAAGAATTACTTTAAGGATGTGAGAGTGGTAGGAAATATCGGAATCCCTTATACATCAATGGTCACAGGAAGCACAGGTGAGACAGTAACGGTTGCAGAGATATCAAGCTTCCAGCTCGAGACGATAGATACCTTTAAGCCACATGTAAGCGCAATTTTAAATATCACACCCGATCACCTGAATCGACACCATACTATGGAAAATTACATCAGGGCAAAGGAGGATATCACAAAAAATCAGACAGCAGATGATTACTGCGTGTTAAATTACGAGGACGAGGTGCTTAGAGATTTTGCAGCAGAGTGCCCTGCCAAGGTTATATTTTTCAGCAGTAGGTCTGAGCTTTCAGAGGGCTTTTATCTGGACGGAGATATCATCATATACGCACACGACGGTGTACGCGATGAGGTAATTGATGTAAACGAGCTGAATCTCCTTGGAAAGCATAATTTTGAGAATGTAATGGCAGCGTGTGCCATGTCTATAAGCTTTGGGGTACCGATGGATAAGATTGTCGAGGTGCTTAAGGAATTTAAGGCAGTTGAGCACAGGATAGAGTACGTGACCGAAAAGCGTGGAGTCAGATTCTACAACGATTCAAAGGGCACCAATCCTGATGCAGCCATTCAGGGTATACGTGCCATGAACAGACCGACACTTCTCATTGGCGGTGGATATGATAAGCAGTCTGAGTATGATGAGTGGATAGAGGCCTTTGACGGCAAAGTAAAGGAGCTTGTGCTTATCGGTCAGACTGCAGATAAAATCGAAGAGTGTGCACACAGACACGGATTCATGAATACTGTAAAGAAGGATACGTTTGAGGATGCAGTAAATTATTGCTATGAGCATGCTGTTTCAGGTGATGCAGTGCTCTTATCACCTGCATGTGCAAGCTGGGGCATGTTTCCTAACTATGAGGAGCGCGGACGTATCTTTAAGGAAATAGTAAAAGGATTTAAGGAGTAAATATTTTGGCAGGAAAGCGTAGAAGAAGTAGCAAGAATAAAGAAAAAAAAGAAAAAGGAATACCTTATTTCGACTACAACCTGTTGTTTATAGTTATATTTCTGCTCTGCTTTGGTCTTGTTATGCTATATAGCTCGAGTGCATACACATCGGCCATCAAAAATCATGACAGCATGCACTATCTTAAGCTTCAGATACGAAATATTGTACTGGGACTTATACCTATGGTATTTCTGGCAAAGGTCGACTACAGATATTGGAAAAAGCTTGGTTTTTTTGCGTATATAGTATCGCTTATACTGTGTGTGCTTGTGTTTGTGCCAAAAATAGGCTCAAGCTCACATGGTTCATCGAGATGGATTGGCATAGGACCAATACAGTTCCAGCCTTCAGAAGTGGCTAAAATTGCGGTCATACTGTTTATGGCTATGATTATAGACAAGATACCCAAGCAGTTTGATAAATTTTTAAGTCTGGTAAAGGTGCTTGCTATGCTTATTCCGCTCATAATAGTTGTTGCAATCAGCAATCTGAGTACGGCAGTTATCATCATAGGCATTTCGGTCTGTATGTTGTTTGTCGCAAGCCCAAAGTATCTGCAGTTTATTATTGTAGCAGTGGCGGTAGTTGTGTTTGCGGTGGCGTTTGTCATGCTGGCAGGCTATAGAAGTACACGTATTGAGGCATGGCTGCATCCGGAGACTGCGGGAACAGACGCAGTATTCCAGACTATGATGGGACTTTATGCGATAGGCTCGGGCGGATTCGAGGGAACGGGTCTGTGCCAGGGACTTCCGACATCGATACCGGTCGTGTCCAGTGATTTTATATTTGCTGCGATATGTGAGGAGCTTGGAGTTATATTTGGACTCTGCCTGCTTCTTATGTATCTGAGCTGCTTCATATATTTCATCAATATATCGATGAAGATAAGAGATGCTTTTTATAAGAATGTAGCCTTTGGTTTTACAATATGCTTCATATTCCAGATATTCCTGAACGTTGGCGGTGTTGTGAAGTTCATACCATCTACGGGTGTGACGCTGCCACTTGTGAGCTATGGAGTGAGTTCGGTTGTCAGCACACTCATTATATTTGGAATAATTCAGGGTATATGTGTATTAGAGAACAGAGGAGTTGATAAAAATGTCAGACAGGAAAGTATCAGCAGGGAAGAGTGGACAGAGACCCCAGTTGCGGTCAGGGGCCAGTCAAACAGCGGTGAAAAACAACGCAAACAGAAAAAGCCAGTCCAGCGCAAAGCAAAGACAGGATACGACAGGAAAGAGACGAACTCAGATGAATTCTGGGGAGAATAGTGACATTCTGGACAAGAAGACAAATGACAAAAAGAATGTGCCTGTTCTGGTTATAACATATTTTGTTGTCATAATCTTTATCTGTATGTTTGCATATATTATCGTGTTTATGGTGAGGGATTCAAGAACATTCATCGCCAATTCATACAATGGGAGACAGTCTCTCTATGCGGAGAAGATAAAGAAGGGAAGCATCATATCCAGCGATGGAAATGTCCTTGCGGAGACATTGACGGATGATGATGGAAATGAGTACAGAAATTATCCATATTCCAATGTGTTCGCACATGTTGTCGGATATGACAGCAACGGACAGGCGGGACTTGAGATGAGCTCCGCGTACTATCTCCTGACATCAAACCAGAACATAATCACGCAGACATACAACAAGCTCAGGAATGAGAAGAGTCTGGGAAACAATGTCATAAGTACACTGAATACCACGCTGCAGAGCACGGCTTACGATGCACTGGGATATAATGACGGCGCTGTTGTGGTTATGGAACCGGATACTGGAAAGATCCTTGCCATGGTCTCAAAGCCTGATTTTGATCCGAACTATATAGACAGTGTGATAGAGGATTCACAGGATTCTGACAGCTCTTATCTGTTGAATCGTGCAACACAGGGTCTGTATCCACCTGGTTCAACCTTCAAGGTACTCACGGCTCTGGAGTATATTCATGAGAACAGCAATTATCAGAAATATTCGTATGAGTGCGAGGGCGAGGATATATTTGACGGAGTACAGATACACTGCTCAGATTATGCGGTTCATGGAACTGTGGATCTGGCGGACTCACTGGCGAAATCTTGTAACACTTCATTTGCCAATATAGGAATGAAGCTCAACAAGCAGTCGTACAAGGATCTGTGTGAGAAGTTCCTGTTTAACAAGGATCTTCCTTATGACGGATATTACAGAAAATCAGTATTCGAGTTAAATGCAACCTCAGATGATTCGGAGATACCGCAGACAGCCATAGGACAGGGCGACACACTTATAACACCTCTGCACAGTGCCATGATCATGAGCACCATAGCAAACGGAGGAGTCATGATGTCCCCATATCTTATCGACAGGATAGAGACATGCGATGGCAATCTTGTAAAGACATTCAAGCCGAACACCTACGGTAAGATCATATCTGCATCTGACGCAAGACTTCTGAAGGATCTGATGCTTGGCGTAACATCATATGGTACGGCATCGGATGCATTTGCAGATTGCTCATATACCATAGCCGGAAAGACAGGTACTGCGGAGTTCAACGACAACATGGATTCACATTCGTGGTTTGTTGGATTCTCAAATGTTGATGATCCGGATATAGTCGTATGTGTCATAGTTGAGAATGCAAGCTCAACTGGAGCTTCAGCAAAGTATATTGCCAGACAGCTCTTTGACGCATACTATAATTATGTGAAATAATTGCACAAAATGATGCGTATGCCATTAATACGTGATCATATTTACTTTAAAAATAATTTGACATATGATATACTGACTTCAAGTTTTATTTACACACCCGGAAGAAACAGGAGGAATTGCAGTGATAGAAGCAACAAGCTGTGGAGGGGTGGTAATCTTCAGAGGAAAAGTATTGTTGTTGTATAAGAACTACAAGAACAAATACGAAGGATGGGTTCTCCCCAAGGGAACTGTTGAAAAGGGCGAGGAGCACGATGAGACCGCCTTGCGAGAAGTGAAAGAGGAGACAGGTGTAAGCGCATCTATAATCAAATACGTGGGAAAGAGCAATTACACTTTTAACACGGCATTTGATGTGGTAAATAAGGATGTTCATTGGTATCTCATGATGTCTGACAGCTATTACAGCAAGCCACAGAGAGAAGAGTATTTCGTGGATTCCGGTTACTACAAATACCATGAAGCCTACCACCTTCTGAAATTTCCTAACGAG
>ENA-OOYH01000298-OOYH01000298.1-human-gut-metagenome-genome-assembly--contig:-NODE-298-length-10869-cov-1.295728_pt1 | contig 10869 bp, 10 predicted proteins | sample MGYA00241699_ERZ501370 | MGnify/ENA primary metagenome ERZ501370 (study PRJEB25962, sample SAMEA2042655) | human gut metagenome | biome: human gut; feature: human-associated habitat; material: faeces... | reverse complement strand
CTGAACTCGAGCAATTTCATGCAGAGACAGTTTGGAGAGAGAGTTGCAATGAATTCACCTATTCAGGGTACAGCAGCCGATATCATAAAGATTGCCATGATACGTGTGCATGACAGGCTTCTTGACGAGGGCTTAAAGTCAAGACTTATCCTTCAGGTGCATGATGAGCTTTTAATTGAGACAAAGGAAGCTGAGAAGGATAAAGTGATTAAGCTTCTGGAGAAAGAGATGCGTGGTGCGGTGAACATGAAGGTATCCATGGAGGTGGGCACCGAGTGTGGCTATGACTGGTATGATGCGCATTGATGACAGAAAAGGAAATAGTATGATTTTTATAGGAATAACAGGTGGTGTAGGTGCCGGAAAATCGGCAGTGCTTAGCTATCTTAAGGAACTTGATGGCATAAGGGTCATGCTCTCCGATGAGATAGCACATGAGCTGATGGAGCCGGGAAGCGACTGCTACAACAGATTAAAGGAATTGTTTGCAGAGGAACCGATATGGCTTGAGGACGGGCATTTTGACAGAACGGCACTTGCCGGAGTGATTTTTTCGGATGATAAAAAAAGAGAGCTTCTAAATGAAGTAGTGCATCCTGCAGTAAAGGAATATGTGCTTAATGCAGTTAAAGAGGCAAAAAAAGAAGGTCTTTTCATGCTTGTGCTTGAAGCAGCACTCCTTATAGAGGAGGGATATGGTGAAATCTGCGACGAGCTGTGGTATATTTATGCAAGTGAAGAAGTCAGAAGAAAAAGACTTAAGTCATCAAGAGGCTATTCAGATGAGAAGATTGACAGTATCTTTGCAAGCCAGCTTAAAGAAGCTGAGTACAGAAGGCACTGCAAGGAGGTTATCGATAATGATGGAGATATCGAAAACACGATAGCTTCAATAAATAAAGCGCTTAGCAAATACAAGGAGTAGTGGAAATGAATAATGTATTCGGTTTGGATATTGGTACAAGAAATGTTGTAGGAACTGTCGGCTATCAGACTGATGACAAGGAATTTGTGGTTACAGCACAGTATGTCAGGGAGCATGAGACCAGAGCGATGCTTGACGGTCAGATACATGATATAGGCAGGGTGGCAAAAACCATTAAGGAAGTAAAGGACGAGCTTGAAAAACAGACAGGACAGCCACTTGAAGAGGTGTGTATAGCAGCCGCAGGACGAGTATTAAAGACTGTCACGACGCATGTGGAGTATGAGTATGCGCAGGAGTCTGTGGTGACCGGCGAGGATGTCCATACGCTTGACCTGCTTGGCATAGAAAAAGCACAGGAGGCACTCAAGGAGGTTAACGATACAAGCTATAAGTTTTACTGTGTGGGATATTCTACAGTAAAATTCTTTTTGAATGATGAGGTGTTTATCAGCCTTGAGGGGCATAAGGCAAACAAAATAGGCGAGGATATCATAGTTACATTTCTGCCGGAGGATGTGGGAAGAACTGGCAGAGCTTGGCGCAGCAGACAAGAGATTATGCGTTGTGACGGATTCCACCGTAGACGGACTGTATGCGGCAGTGGGACAGGCCGGGCTTAGTGTAGCCAATATGACATTGGAGCCTATCGCCGCTATCAATGTGGCAATTCCGGAGAACTATCGTATGCTTAATATCGCACTTGTCGATGTGGGAGCCGGAACGAGTGATATCTCAATCACAAGAGACGGAAGTATCATAGCCTATGGCATGATACCGCATGCAGGAGATGAGCTGACAGAAGTTATCGTGCAGCATTTCCTCGTGGATTTCAATATGGCGGAGAGCATCAAGCTTCAGTCTACGACAAGTGATACGGTTACATACAAGGATATCATGAGCATCGAGCACACAATTCCTGCACAGGATGTCTGGGATGTGGCAGCACCTGTTGTTGATAATATTGCACAAGAGGTATCGACTAAAATCAGAGAGCTAAACGGTGACAAAACAGTGAGTGCCTGCTTTGTAGTCGGAGGTGGAGGCAAGATACACGGCTTCACGGAAAAGCTTGCGGAAGATCTTGACCTGCCGGAGGAAAGAGTAGCTCTAAGAGGTGAGGAAGTGCTTGGCGATGTGACCTTTGAGCAGGAGGATATTAAGAAGGATCCACTTCTTGTCACTCCAATTGGTATATGTCTGAATTATTATGACCAGAGAAATAATTTTATTATGGTCAGATTCAACGGTGAGAGAATAAAGCTCTATGACAATAACAGGCTTACAATAGTCGATGCGGCGCTTCAGGCGGGATTTCCAAACGATGAGCTGTTTCCAAAGCGGCACCCCGATAAACTTTACTGTAAACGGTGTGGCAAGGCTTGTAAGAGGCGAGGCCGGAGATGGCGCAGTAGTGACCATGAACGGAAAGCCAGCAAGCATCAACACACCGCTTGAGCCAAACAGTGAGATAGTCATCGAGCCGTCCACAGCAGGAGAGGCAGCAGTGTATAAGATATCGCAGCTTGATGAGTACAATCATTCTGTCATTACTTTTATCATAAACGGCAGAAGGGTTTCATGTCCTAGGTTTGTCCAGGTAAACGGAGAGCTCGAGCCGGAGGATTACAGCATCAGGGAAAACGATGTGATTGAGACAAGAAATTACTATACAGTGCGCCAGATTGCGCAGTTTATGGACCTCGTTATTGACACAGACCAGATGATATTTGTAAACAATGAAGAGGCAGGTCTCGACACTCTTGTATACGAAAATTTCTCTGTTGAGTGGAAAACAGATGAATATGGTGTTGCAAGAATCGACAATAACACTTATAATGACACACAAGAGTCTGATACAGATGAGGCTTCGGTCTTAGCTGAGCAGGATGCAAACAGTACAGAGTCAGACAACACAGTGGCCAGAACATCAGAGCAGATGATGAATCAGGTGCTCGATGAGCTGCATGATGATTTTGCTAAAGAAGCTGAAGCATCTGCTGTGCCGGAAAACGAACTGCCGAAAAATGAATTGCCAAAAAATGATATACAGGAAGATATACAGGAAGATATACAGGAAGAAGACTCATCAGAAAATACAATTACAGTAATTGTAAACGGTGAGCCTGTAGAGCTGTCCGGCAAGGATACATATATATTTGTCGATATATTTACCCATATCTCATTTGATTTACAGGCAGGAAAGGGCAGGGCAATAGCCACTGTAATAAATGGCAGAGATGCCCGGTTTTCCGAGGAGCTTCATGAGGGAGACAAAATAGAATTATACTGGAAAGAGAATTAACATGTTAGAATTATGCAGCATTGCCAGCGGCAGCAGTGGAAACTGTATATGTGTGGGTACGGATGATTGTCATGTGCTCATAGACGCGGGCATCAGCGGTAAGAAAATAGAAAACGGACTGAATGAATTTGATATGACGGCCACAGATATGCAGGGGATTCTCGTGACACATGAGCATATAGACCATATTGCAGGGCTTGGTGTCATGGCAAGACGCTATCATATTCCGATTTATGCAACAAAGGCCACAATCGGGGCCATAAAATGTACCAAATCCGTTGGAAATATAGATGATGAGCTGTTTCATCCTGTTGAGGCAGGCGTCGATTTTACAATAGGCGATATAGAGTTTGAGCCGCTTCACATATCACACGATGCGGCTGATCCTGTCGCGTACAGATTTAAAAACGAAAATCATGCGATGGCGGTCGTGACAGACCTTGGCACGTATGATGATGCACTGGTTTCAAAGCTTCAGGACCTGGATGGGCTGCTGCTTGAAGCCAATCATGATATAAATATGCTCCAGACAGGGGCGTATCCTTATCCGCTCAAGCGCAGGATCATGGGTGACAGCGGACATTTGTCGAATGAGAGAAGCGGGCAGTTGTTATGTCAGCTTCTTCATGATAAATTTGGCTCAGTAATACTGGGACACCTTAGTAAAGAAAACAACTACGAAAAGCTGGCGTATGAAGCCGTCAGGCTTGAGGTTACAATGGGAGACAATCCATATAAGGCAAGTGATTTCCCTATGTATGTGGCTAAGAGAGACAGGGCATCAGACCGCATAGCCGTAGAATAAGAGAACAGGAGAATAAGTTGTTATGGATAACACAAAGAACAAAGTAATCATCACAGTTGTCGGAAAAGACACAGTAGGAATCATCGCAAAGGTATGTACATATCTGTCAGAGGGCAGTGTAAACGTGCTTGATATCTCACAGACTATCGTTTCAGGCTATTTCAACATGATGATGATTGTGGATATGGCAAATGCTACAGCTTCATTTGCAGAGATTTCTGACCAGCTTGATGCACTTGGAGAAGAAATTGGTGTAACAATAAAGTGTCAGAAGGAAGAAATCTTTGAGATGATGCATCGAATCTAGTTTAGCATATAAATGTCATACACAGTTAAAGGAGAACAGCAAAATGATAAATATTGGTGAAGTAATTGAGACCAATGACATGGTGGAGAAGGAAAATCTTGACGTGCGTACAATCACACTCGGTATCAGCCTGCTCGACTGTATAGACTCAGACCTTGCAAAGGTAAATGAGAATATCTACAACAAGATTACAACACTTGCAAAGAATCTTGTATCAACAGGAAAAGAGATAGAGAACAACTACTGTATCCCTATCGTAAACAAACGTATTTCAGTTACACCTATCGCCCTTGTCGGCGGTGCGGCCTGCAAGAGCTCAGAGGATTTTGTTACCATAGCAAAGACACTTGACAGAGCTGCCAAAGAGGTCGGTGTCAACTTCATCGGTGGATACTCAGCACTTGTGTCAAAGGGCATGACAAAGGCGGATGAGCTTTTAATCAAATCCATCCCTCAGGCAATGCTTGAGACAGACCTGGTATGCAGCTCTGTAAATGTTGGCTCTACAAAAACCGGAATCAACATGGATGCAGTAAAGCTGATTGGCGAGATGATAAAGGAGACAGCAGAGGTGACAAAGCACCTTCCTGTATCAGGCTGTGCCAAGTTTGTAGTATTCTGCAACGCTCCTGATGACAATCCGTTTATGGCAGGAGCATTCCATGGTGTGACAGAGGCAGATGCCATCATCAATGTAGGTGTCAGCGGACCCGGAGTAGTAAAGACTGCTCTTGAAAAGGTAAGAGGCGAGAACTTTGAGGTGCTCTGTGAGACAATCAAGAAGACAGCTTTCAAGGTTACACGAGTAGGACAGCTTGTGGCAAAGGAGGCTTCAAAGAAGCTTGGAGTGCCATTTGGAATCATAGATCTTTCACTTGCACCTACACCGGCTATCGGAGACTCTGTAGCCGATATTCTCTGTGAGATAGGCTTAGAGAGAGCCGGAGCTCCGGGAACAACAGCTGCACTTGCACTCTTAAACGATCAGGTGAAAAAGGGCGGTATCATGGCATCCTCATATGTCGGCGGACTATCAGGTGCCTTTATTCCTGTATCAGAGGATCAGGGAATGATAGATGCCGTAAACGATGGTGCACTCACTCTCGAAAAGCTTGAGGCTATGACCTGTGTGTGCTCAGTGGGACTTGACATGATTGCAATCCCGGGCGATACAAAGGCCACTACAATTTCAGGAATTATCGCAGATGAGATGGCTATCGGTATGATAAACCAAAAGACAACAGCCTGCAGACTGCTTCCTGCAATAGGAAAGGATGTAGGTGATGTGGTAGAAATCGGAGGACTCCTTGGATCTGCACCGGTTATGCCGGTAAATAGATTCTCTTGTGATGCATTTGTAAACCGTGGAGGAAGAATCCCGGCACCTATTCACAGCTTTAAAAATTAGTAAATAAGGGAATTGTTTACAAGCATGTACTTATAAGAATAACTTATAAGTACATGCTTATTTTAAAGTGGTACTTGACAATGACAAAAATACATGATTAAATAAAGACAGTTATATGACTGACGGAAGTGGATAACCACATGGAGTATAACAGTTGATTGCCGACCGTCTGGGCGCACATTTATATAAGTTTCCTGCAGAGCTTTATATTATTATGTGTGTTCAGACGGTCTTTTTTATTCCGGCAGGCCCGAGTAATTTGGGGATGCAGACCACATTATCAGAAAACATGGAGGATGACATGGAAAGAGTATCATTAGCAAAGGAATTATCAAGCACAACATACCCTGGCAGAGGTATCGTAATCGGCCGCACAAAGGATGGTAAGAAGGCTGTAACAGCATACTTTATCATGGGCAGAAGCGAAAACAGCCGCAACAGAGTATTTGTAGAGGATGGCGAGGGCATCAGAACACAGGCATTTGACCCTTCAAAGCTTGAGGATCCAAGTCTTATCATTTACGCACCTGTAAGAGTGCTCGGCAACAAGACAATTGTCACAAATGGTGACCAGACAGATACTATCTATGAGCTGATGGACAAGCAGCAGACATTTGAGCAGGCCTTAAGGACAAGAGAGTTTGAGCCTGACGCTCCTAACTATACACCTAGGATTTCAGGAATCATGCATATTGACAATGGTGAGTTCAACTATGCTATGTCAATCTTAAAGAGCAACAACGGCAATCCTGATGCATGCAACAGATATACATTTGCATACTCAGCACCGGTTGCGGGAGAGGGACATTTCATTCATACATATATGGGCGATGGAAATCCACTGCCAAGCTTTGAGGGTGAGCCTACATGGGTAGACATCGATGGAGATATCGACGAGTTTACCGATATGGTATGGGAGAACCTTAACGAGGACAATAAGGTATCACTTTTTGTCAGATATATTGATATCGCAACAGGCGAGTATGAGAGCAGAATCGTAAACAAAAACAAATAAAACACTATATAAACGGTCAAATATACAAGATAAGCAGATAAAAACAGGAGAACAGAAAAATGCAGGAATACGAATTAAAATACGGATGTAATCCAAATCAGAAACCAGCCAGAATATTTATGAAGGAAGGAGAGCTTCCTATAAAAGTGCTTAACGGCAGAGCCGGATATATCAACTTCCTTGATGCCTTTAACGGATGGCAGCTTGTAAGAGAGCTTAAGAAGGCAACAGGTCTTCCGGCCGCTACATCATTCAAGCATGTTTCACCTGCAGGTGCAGCAGTAGGACAGCCACTTTCAGATGTGGAGAAAAAGATTTACTGGGTTGATGATATGGATATTGAGTTTACACCGCTTGCAAATGCATACATCAGAGCAAGAGGAGCTGACAGAATGTCATCATTTGGTGATTTTATTTCACTTTCAGATGTATGTGACAAGAGCACTGCACTTGTAATCAAGAGAGAGGTATCAGACGGTGTTATCGCTCCGGGCTACACAGACGAGGCTCTTGAGATTTTAAAGGCTAAGAAAAAAGGCAATTACTGTGTTATAGAGATTGACCCGTCATATGAGCCGGCACCTATCGAGAGAAAGGATGTATTTGGCATCACATTTGAGCAGGGCAGAAACGAGCTTCATATTGATGATGATTTCTTCTCAAATATCGTGACAGAGAACAAGGAGCTCACAGAGCAGGCTAAGATCGATCTGGCAATCTCAATGATTACTTTAAAGTACACACAGTCAAACTCTGTATGCTATGTAAAGGGCGGCCAGGCAATCGGTATCGGAGCAGGACAGCAGAGCCGTATTCACTGTACCCGTTTAGCTGGAAATCAAAAGCAGACAACTGGTGGCTTCGTCAGTCTCCACAGGTGCTTGGACTTCAGTTCGTGGATGGTATCAGACGTGCAGACCGCGACAATACTATTGACCTTTATATCGGTGAGGATTATATGGATGTGCTTGCAGAGGGCGAGTGGCAGAAGTTCTTCAAGGTAAAGCCTGACGTATTTACAGCAGAGGAGAAGAGAGCATGGCTTGACAGAAATACAGATGTAGCACTTGGATCTGATGCATTCTTCCCATTTGGTGACAACATTGAGCGTGCTCACAAGAGTGGCGTGAAGTATGTAGCCCAGCCGGGTGGATCTGTGAGAGATGACCATGTTATTGATACATGTAATAAGTACGGTATGGTAATGAGCTTTACAGGAATCAGACTTTTCCATCACTAATCACAAGGTATAGCGGTTATTAAGCTGAATTAAAGCACAATAAGTAATTCAATAATAGGGGACTTCATGATATAATTACAGTATACATTTTACACAGTAGTTAATCATGGAGTCTTTTTATGTCATTACAGTTTATCACAGGTAATTCAGGAAACGGAAAAACAAAATATCTCTTTAACAGGATAGTGAAAGAGGCAAAGGCAAACCCAAGGGACAATTATCTTGTAATAGTGCCTGAGCAGTTTACAATGCAGACGCAGAGACAGCTTGTAGATTTGTCGGAGAATAAAGCTATCATGAATATAGATGTGCTAAGCTTTAAGCGCTTAGCCTACAGAGTGTTTGATGAGCTTGGAATCACAAATCTCACGGTGCTTGAGGAGACAGGTAAGAACCTTGTACTCAGAAAGCTTGCGGCACAGGAGGCGGATAAGCTTGGCGTAATAGGCAGAAACTTAAACCGCATCGGCTATATAAGTGAGGTAAAGTCACTGCTTTCGGAGCTTGTGCAGTACAATATATCACCTGAGGAGCTCGGAAGATATATTGCCTCAGGAAGGCTATCGGACGCACTCTCAGATAAGCTCAAGGATGTGCTCGTGCTCTACGAAGCATTTGAGAAGTTTATGCAGGACAAATATATTACTGCAGAGGAAATACTTAATGTGCTCTGTAATGTGGCGGAGGAGTCTGCCATTCTTAGAAATTCAGTCATTGCATTTGATGAATTTACTGGATTTACACCTATACAGAACCAGCTCATCAAAAAGCTCTTTGTCATTTCAAAGAAAATATATGTAACGCTCACAATAGACTGTCGTGAGGATATCTTTAAGAGCAGAGGCATGCAGGAACTGTTTGACATGCCAAAAAGGACAGTGAAATCACTCACCGAAATGGCAGCGTTTTATGGCATAGAAGTCGAGGAACCTATTATCCTTGATAAAAACTACCGGCTTGCAGAAAACGAAGAGCTAAGCTTTATGGAACAGCAGTTTTTCAGAAAACGAAGATGCTCCTTTAAAAAAGTACCAAAGCACATTCATATAGACTGTCTGCGTGACCCGAAGCAGGAGCTGACAAAGATAGCCAGAAGAATTAATGAGCTTGTAAGGAACGAAAATCTGCGTTACCGAGATATTGCTATAGTCACAGGAGATGTGAATATATATGCAGGTTATGTGCGTGAAATATTTGACAAATACAATATTCCTTACTTTATCGATGCCACACAGGAGATACTTTTCCATCCGTTTATTGAGTTTATCAGGTCAATACCCGATATTGCGGCACAAAATTTCTCGGCAGATGCGGTGTTCAGATTTTTGCGGTGCGGCTTTAGTGAGCTATTGGACAGTGAAATAGATGTACTTGAAAACTATGTGCTCGCCTGTGGAGTAAGAGGTAAAAGCGCATGGGACAAAAAGTGGGTCAGGCTGCCAAAGCATAAGGCAGGCTATGACATTGAGCTTTTAAACCAAAGCAGGGAGTATATAATGGAGTTGCTCAAGCCGGTATATCAGGTGTTTTCCGATAAAAAGTCAACGGTAAAGGACTATGTGCTCGCTATATATAAGCTGATAGTTTTGCTTGATATACCTGATAAGCTTGCAAAAAAGGAGCAGGCACTGCTTGATGCAGGGGACCAGACCGCATCAAAGGAATACGGACAGATATACAAAATAGTCATGCAGCTCTTTGAAAAATATGTGGCGGTGCTGGGTGATGAATGCATGGATGCAGAGGAATTTACACAGATACTGGATGCAGGACTGGATGCGGCAGATGTAGCAGTCATACCGCCGGGATACGACACTGTGACCATCGGAGATATTGAGAGAACGCGTCTGACCAACATAAAGGTCATGTTTTTTGCAGGCGTAAACGATGGGATTGTTCCAAAGGCGGCAGGAAGAGGAGGCATTATATCACAGTATGAGAGAGAGGCACTTAAGGAGCTGGATATAGAGCTTGCGCCCGGGGCAAGAGATCAGGCATTTATACAGAGGTTTTATCTGTATCTGAACATGACAAAGCCATCCAAGGAACTTTATATCAGCTATACGAGGCTTGACAGTGAAAAAAAGGCTGCCCAGCCATCGTACCTCATAGGTATATTAAAGGGGATGTTTCCGGAGCTTGTCGTGACTGAGACAGAGGATGTAGAACAGCTTTTGGATATATCAAGCAGGCAGAGTGCTCTGGATTATCTGCTGTCAAATGAGGTGGATGACAGATGGTGCGAGATTGCAGCAGCGGTGATGCTCTATGACGCATCAGTCAGTGATGCAGGGGACGGTAATGAAGTAGACGATAAAGAATTTGCTCAAAAAAATTCCGTGGAGCGGCTCATCAATGCAAGGTTTGAGCATTATTCAAAGGATCCGATTAGCCGAAATGTGGCAAGAAGCATATACGGCAGGCACATGGAGGGCAGTATCACGCGCTTTGAGCAGTTTGCCAGATGTGCATATGCGCATTTTTTAAATTATGGATTGAGGCTTACAGAGCGTGAGGAGAGCGGCTTTACATCTCTTGATATGGGTAATATATACCATGAAGCACTGGAAAGATACAGTAAGAAGCTTGATAGGGAGAGTACTGACTGGTTTAGCGTGACAGATGCAAAAAGAGATGAGCTTGCGATGGAAGCAATAAATGAGGTGATTGATGAGTATGCAGGCTTTGGCATATTTGATACAGCGGAAAGCAAACATTCGATATCACATATGAAGGCTGTCTTTAAGCAGACAGTATGGGCACTCACAACCCAGATACGAAGAGGCAGCTTTGTGCCTGAGAGGTTTGAGTTTTCCTTTTACGAGAGCCTTGATATGGCAAATGATGTGACGGTTGATATAAAG
>ENA-OOYH01000287-OOYH01000287.1-human-gut-metagenome-genome-assembly--contig:-NODE-287-length-11161-cov-1.846930_pt1 | contig 11161 bp, 6 predicted proteins | sample MGYA00241699_ERZ501370 | MGnify/ENA primary metagenome ERZ501370 (study PRJEB25962, sample SAMEA2042655) | human gut metagenome | biome: human gut; feature: human-associated habitat; material: faeces... | reverse complement strand
TTTCCATATCATTCATCAATTTATCAAAATCACTTTCATATAGTGAATCCTGTATAACTCTGTATTTCTCAAATTCGCTTTCTGCAAATTCCTTTGCAATAGCTGCTGTTACTTTCCCTTTATCCTGAAGTACTTCTGCATCATTAAATCTAAGAAATGCGTCAAGCTTTGTTTTCCAATCTTCCATAGTCATAGGAATATGTCTTCGTGCCTGTCTTGTTGCATAATCAAGATACATTGTCACAATCTCATTTAATTCTGCAAGTTCTTCTTTTCCTAAGTAGTTTTTTGCAATTGAAACATCTGTTTTTACTATTTTACCATCAGGCGCATTTTTCCATGATTTAAGTCCCATATGTTCCTTATTATGATCAGCTCTTGCCACTATCACTTCTGCCGCTGTATTACCATGAACTGCATAATGCATCTTATTCTGAACTGTTGCATAAAACTCTCTTGTCACCTGTGAATTCTTATCATAATCAACTGCTGTTGCATATATATCTGTAATTTTCTGGTAAAATCTTCTCTCACTTGCTCTGATTTCCTGAATCTCAGCAATAAGATGCTCAAAATAATCTTCGTCGAAAATCTGTCCATTAATCAATCTGCTTTTATCAAGAACATAACCCTGCTTTGTAAATGTATCCAATACCTTTGTTGCCCATGTTCTAAACTGCATTGCCCGTTCTGAATTAATGCGATAGCCCACAGCAATAATAGCCGCTAATGAATAGAACTTATAATTGTATGTTTTTCCATCATCCGCAGTTTGTGCAAATTTTGCACAAACTGAATTTTCATCTAATTCTCCCTCTTTAAAAATGTTACTCAGATGTTTTGTAATCACACTTCTATCTACATCAAAAAGCTGCGAAATTGCTTTCTGCGTAAGCCATACATCGCCATTCTGAACCCTGACTTCTATTCCGTCTTCTCCTGCATCTCGTGTGAAAACCAAGAAATCAACAGTGCTATTTCTTATCTGTAATCCTTTGCTCATAAACGCATTCCTTTCTCTATTCTCATGAAACGTCTTCTTTACATCTTATGGAATCCATATGTTTTAGTCCTATTCAGCTCAACCATTATCTCCAAATGTAATTTCCATCAATTCACTAGCTATCTCTTTACTCAAAACCCTCATAATACTGTCATCAACCTTATCCTTCGCCAAAAGATTAATATTTCCATACCAGACAACTTCCTGATCTATAACAGCAAATCGTTCACATGACTCTTCTACTGTTTTAATGTAGAAACCAGCTTTGCGCATTTCTTCATGTAGCTGCATCCAGTATGATGCATCTCCAAATCCATAGGAATCCGGTGCCCATGTTACTATCGTAATCTGAACACCTGATAACTGCTTTTCTTTTAGCAGGTTAATAAGTTCATAAACTTTTGTCCCACTAATTGCAGGGCTTGAAATAATTATATTTTTATTTGCATCCAGTAAATCTTTATGATAATTTTCAGCATAATTATCACCGTCATATATTGCATTAGCTGTCTGTTTATCATTATGCAAACCACCTGCAATCTCATATCCAATCTGTTTATATGCTTTAAGTCTCTTCATATACATGTTATTAAACATTGTAATATGGTTGTCTACATAATCATATATTATTACATTTTCTTTACCAGCATAATCACGATTCAATCGACCAGCATACTGTTCAACAACTCCTCGAAATGATACAGGTGTTGCCATAAAAAGTGTATCCAGTCTTGGAAAATCAAACCCCTCTCCTACAAGTGAACCTGTAGCTATTAATATCAGAGACTCCGCCTTATCAACCTGATGCATCTGTTCCAAAATCTTCTTATGTTCTTTCTTTGAGTTGTTGCCTGTCATTAAAAATACATGGTCTGCATAATCTTTCAATCGCTCGTACAGTTTCTCTGAATGATCCTTGTATCGTGATAAAACAACTGGGGTGCGACCTGCTGATACGCAATTCTTCACATCTTCAACAATCTGTTCGTCTCTGATATCATTATTATGAATAATCTCATAAGCTTCATTTGGATGCATCTTACCGATAAGTACACCTCTTGGTGGAACAGTTCTGGTAAAACGCGGATATACAAGATGTTGTATCCCCTGCTCCATAGCCTTTTCCTTTGCTGTGTAACTATATCTTATAGGTCCTATCAGCATATAATTGATTTTTTCCAGTCCATCTCCTCTTTTCGGAGTTGCTGTCACACCATATACATACCTTGCTTTTACTTCTTTTAGCACATTTGCTATTGTTTCAGAGGCAGAATGATGACACTCATCAATTATCACAAGTCCATAATCATTCAGCAAATTATGAAACTCTCCCTTTTTGCAAAGTGAGCCGACCATTGCAATATCAACAATCCCTGTCATCGAATCATGTACTCCCTGCAATGTTCCAATCAGACTTTTTCTAGTTCTTAATCTTCCAGTTTTCGTTTTGTACTGGGGTAGTTCTTCATCTATAATTAAAAATTTGTTTAGAGCATCTTTCCACTGTTCTATAAGTGCAGATGATTCAAGCAGGATCAGAGTATTCACTTTCTTTTCTGAAATTACTGCACTGCATACAACTGTTTTCCCAAATGCTGTTGCAGCATGAAGTATTCCATTATCATGCTTAGTCAGTTCCTTTAACGCCTTGTTCTGTTCAGGTCGTAGTTCTCCATTGAATTCTACATTAATATTTCTTCCCTGCTGCCTCTCATCATCAATAGTATATTCAATTCCTGCCTTATCAATATTTGCTATTAATTCATCCTGTAATCCTCTTGGAATCTGTATGTACCCACCAAGATGGTCTTTTCCAAGATAAATCCACCTCGAAGTATCATAATTAGATGTTCCAATCGCACGATTTTTATAAAATACTGGGTTACTAAAGGCTGCCATTCTGCGAATCTTATTTTGCATCGCAGGCTTAAGATTCGTGCTGTCGACATATATACCATTTGATAATGTGATGTCCATTTTCCCATCAACATCTGATTTTGCAAAATTTTTCATTCTATCCCATGGCTTTTCCCTATTTTCTTCATCACTGGATGCTTCAAGGTCATCTGCTGTAAATATCCATTCCCTTATTTTATTCTCCAGAAATTCTTCTGAAAGCTTAGGTTTACTTAATAAAGCATTCCATTGGTCAGGATAAGCATTCCAGTTACTATCTACAAATGCACTATTACCATCTTTCAACGCCATTCCCTGTAATGGCAATGCAATCAGGTTTCCTATTGCCACATTTTCTAAGGAATCCTGTGCTGGCAACATTCTATCATAATAATTGAATGACTTTAAATTCACCTGCTCTGCACCTTTATCTAAAAGTGCAAAGCCAAATTTACGAACCAATGCCGCCGATATTGGCTTGTGAAAGAATATCCATATATGTGCACCTTTTCCTGAACGAGAACGTTCTACCAAAGGTTCTATCCCATTTAACGTGCAGATATCTCTCATAGCTTCGACTTCTTCAATCCATGTATCATCTGTATTTGCAAAATCCTTTTTTTCTGCATTCTTCTCATGATTATCAAAGTCAAACACCAGAAACCTACATGTTCCATCACTAAATAATGGATATACACCGATTACATCTTTTGCAGCATAAGAGTTTCCCCTCAAATGCGTCAATATAGTTGATAAATCTAATCTTGTATACGAACAATATTTGCAATCCTTACAGTCTATATGTGTATTTAATTTCCTATGGCAATTATCTGACCAGAAATTATCACACTGCGGATAATATGCCGCCTCTCCGTTTTTATTTACATTTCTTTTCGCATATACATCTGTTCTTCCCCAAAAGAATGAGAAAAAGAGCTTTGCCATCCTGTCTGTAATCTCTTTTGGGTGCACAATCCTTTTACCCTGTTCTGGATCAAAATCCTCTTTCTTTTCCGTTTCCCTTATACTTGCCAGTTCATTTTGATATGACAATCCTGCTTTATCCAATATATTCTTTAATACCTGATTCTCCAATTGCAGATTATTTAGCTGCTTCTGCAATCTCGTCACATTCTCTATTGGATCTCGCATTGGTCATACCTTCCTTTCCGTAATTATCTATACATCTCAAGTATTCTTTTTACTTCATTCTGTAATTCATCACTAAAGTCTGATAAATCATTATATGTAATTACTTTCAGTCTAATAAGACGAACAATATCCCATATCACCTCTGACTTACTCATCTCCATGATAACACCCGGATGACGCTTATCTTCTTTTATCCGTTTTTCAAGTTCCCAGAATTTCTCTGATGCAGGCTTTTTATCATCATTCAGAAAATTTGCATACTCTTTAACAAGACCTTCCATATAATTTTCCTGCCAGCCTGATAATCTTTCTCGAAATAATTTCCAATCCTTTTTGCTTATGTCCATGATTTTGAACCTCCTCAGTCTCATGTTAGTCTCAACAAACAACTTCAAAAATGAGACTGACCTGAGACTACAACTTTATAATTCACCTGCAACTACCGATTTTATCGCATTTTGCTATATCATAGAGTCTCACTCAGTCTCAAATCTAGTGAGACTTCGTTGAGACTAACTTCGGAATATTCTTGAGTAAAAGTTTGGGTGTCACATTGAGTGCCATATTTACTGTCATTTACTTACCTAATTTTCCATCTTCCACCATTATCTGGACCTTTTCGTTCTATGATACCTTTATCCTTTAATTCTGATATATATCTAGCAATTGTTCTATCTGTGACATCTAATGCTATTCTTAATTCATCAATAGAAATATTCGGGTTTTCCGAAATCATTTTCAGAATCTCATATGCTTTAGCAAGCTTCTTCTTAGAATACTCTGGCATTAACTTCTTAATTTTTTCTTCCGAAATTTCTATGACATTTTCTATGACATTTTCTATGACATTTTCATTCACCTGTGTTGCATAATTAGTGCCATAATTCAGATTATACAAAGTCAATGTAAAATCATCATTATCTGCATCAAAGACAGGCATCTTGGACTCATCAAATTCAACCTGTCCCTCGTAGTCTGCCAATATTTTCTTAAATCCACTACCTCTACGCTCCATGTACTTCAAGCGGCTGAATATATCAGCTAATATCGGATTTCTTCGCTTTGATGGAATTTTTAATAAATCTTTTCCCTCAAGAGATATTCCACTTACCATTCCACCGGGTGAATATATTTCGATTCTGTCATCGAACATATCTATATGAACTTCACTGCCTATCTCCATATAGTTTCTATGAATTAATGCATTTACCACACCTTCAAGCACTGCCCGATCCGGATAATCCGGCATTTCAATTCTGCCGTCCCCAACCTTACGCCATGCCTTCTTAGAGTTATTTCTTACAAAATCTGTTCCATCTTGTAATAATGTGACAAGACTGCCAGTATATTCCTTATCATCAAGTGCATCTACAATTCCAGATGCCTTAGTAAGTCCATTCCATCTAGTGCAAAACAATCTGGAATGACGCACAGGTGATTCATCTGCCAGAAGTGCTCCTGCATTCGTCAGATTGCCTTTCTCATCAATCAAACCAAAAGATTCATAATCTGTATCTTCAAATGCATTTCCTGTTCTTTGCTTATATACCGATTTTAATTTTGTGAAAGACATATTGCTAAAATCATATCTTGACTTCAGACTATCATAACTTTCACCACTTCCACGAAGTACCAACTCTCTTAACTGTGAAGGTGTTGCTGGAACACTTTCATTTCCAATACGCATAAACGCAATAAGTTGTCCATCGCCTTCATAATAGTATGGTGTCTGCTGCCCTTTCATAACTTCTACAATAACAAAAGTCTTGTCCCCATCTTTTTCAAACGAAAGCTTAAACTCTGGTATTGGATTCAAATGTATTTTTATTGCTTCACTAATTTTCTCCGCATCACTTTCTGCATCAGCAAGTCCCACTAATTCACTATTGTTAGATACACCAAATATCAACTTGCCACCAAAACAATTAGCAAACGCACTGATGCTCTTGCACCAACTTTTAGGTTTCTTCTCTTCAAGAGCAAGCTTTTTGTCATAATCTGTGGTTTCACCAATTAGCAGCTTTATGTCCATGAATTCACTCCTTCTTTATTTTATGATTGATAAAACTATCTCAATATATAATTAAGCTTTTTCGTATTCAAAAACAGATTCTATCATTTATTGTTTTATGTTTACTATCAATTAAATTCACAAGCTCATTCAAAGTGATAAACTTATTCTTTAACTACATTATATATCCTTATTTATCAGATTTATTATTCTTTTTCATGCTTATGTCTTCATACATTTTATATAAATCATCATTATATCTTCTTGCTTCTGCAAGCAAATCCGAATATGATTTAATAAAAATACCCTCTTTTTCTAATCCTTTTCTATACTTATTTGCTCCTGGTTCATATGTCATATTATCAGATATCAAAAATCCCTTCACATTTCCCTGTGTTTGCGGAGACTGTGTTTCTATAAACTCTACATACTCGCAAATTTGCTGTATCTCTTTCATTGTCAATTTTATCCTTGGTCTTTTTAATTCTATAACATGAATAACACCTGCACTATTTGTACACAAAAAATCCAATCTTCTATTACTTTCTGGTAATATAGATTCATCATTAAATTTTTGTTTCAATAACTTTGTATAGGTAATTTCTCTTTCAAACTTTGACATCTTTGCATCTAACAGCCATGGAAATTCTTCTAGAAATTTTTGGATAACATCTCTCTCAGATGCATTAGTCTGTATAAATTTTTCAAATTGTTCAATAGTCTTTACTCTACCTATAGCAATCTTGGCATATTCTTTCGCTTCAATAGTGTTCCAGTCTGTAAGTAATTTTATAGCATGCTCATTATCTAATTCTTGTAATTCATCTAACTCTGCAGTAAATTGTTTAAATCCCTCAAAGCTATACATATCTTTAATACATCCAATATAATCTGCTGCTATATCCTCAGCAATATCATCATTTTCAATAATTGCATTTGTTAACTTCTGTGCTAAAGGTCTTTCTGCTGGATTGAGAGCTTTTATCCATTCGTCTACATCATAACCATGAGAAGATACTTTCCTTTTCTTTTCCGCTTTTCTTTGCTCCCTCCACTTCTTTTGAGCTATAGACACAAGTTTCTTTATAAGTTCTTGTAATTTAAATAACTCCTCATTCTCATCTATATCCCACGCAAGAGATTTTCTATCTGTAGAACAATTATCAACGTCAAAACTATTGTCTATAAAATCCACATCAAAACTTCCTGACATATATTGAAAAAAATTATCGTTTGCTCTATCATCAAATGAACTATGTTCCTGAACAAGTTTTCCTCTTGAAAATAATACTATTCCTTGAACATCCTTATTCAATGGTGTTTGTGATGTATATATCTTTCCTTGTACTCCTTTAACTTTGCCAAATTCGAATAAATCTTTGAATTTATAAGTTTCCGTATCAAAATCTTTTTCAAAATCTTCTGGAAATTTCCATATAAACTGACATTTATCCTCCGGGATATCATTTGAATTAATTTCATATTTTTCATCATCATTTATATGTACAACAAATTTATCTGAATAAATATGGAATCTAGTTTGCAAATTTCTATGTAGTCTTTCAATATCAAAATCCGACTTTCTTGATAAATGCTCAATAAAAAAAGAGGTTCCATTTTTTTCGTCAGTTTTAATACAATAATCAATAACTGTAGGCTTATATACATTTCCCTCACAATCTTTTAACTGCTCATAGTCCATTACAAAAGTATTCTTGATGCCAGACTTAACAGTTGAAATCGTAATTTTTTTACCTATTCCAAACATTGACAGCTTTCCAAGCCCCTTTTTACCTAACACTTTTCTTCCACCATCAGTTTCATCTTTATGCATTTCAACTCTACGATTTCTTCCAATTTTCAAAAAATAATCATTTAATTCAGAAAATGTCATTCCAATGCCGTCATCAGAAACAGTAATAGTCTTCTCACCTTCATTTTTAAAGTTTATATAAACATTATTTGCATCAGCATCCCAAGCATTTGATACCAACTCTGCAATCATTGGTGGAATCGTTGAATATAGTTTTACCCCCAAGTGATCTATTGTATTTATATCAAATGTTACCTGTAATTCTTTCTGCTCCATCCTATGACACCTTCTTTCTCATTAATTATCATAATAAAAATGATATATATTATTTGTATAAATGTTTATTCCCTTTTCTTTATTACATTTACTACACATCAATTGCATATTTGATACATCATTGAGTCCACCATCTTCTAAAGGAACAATATGATCGTATTGATTCTCATATTGTTCCTCAATATCCATGATTCCGGATAGATCCTTTTGACACATAACACATTTGCAACGGTCTCTATATTTGACTGCACGTTTTACCCATAGTGGAACATTTTTTCTATCTGACTTCCCTAGGAGCACATCTGACATAAATATATTAAAATGCATCAAAAACTCTCTGTTCTGAAACAGCAAATAGACTACTTCGTTCTTAATACAATCAATCACATCATAATAATTGTCCTCAAGATAATTAGTATATTGTGTGGCAACATCCAAAGCTTCAAACTCATCTGGAGTTATATTTTTTGCAATCCAATCTTCCATTTTTTCAATGCATCCTTGATAATGCATAATCGCCAATTCGAATGTAGTGTATTTGTATCCATATCTATAGAATACTTCATGTTTTTTACCAATTACATTTTCAAATCTATCTGCATCAATAGCACTTTCAACATCTAACGCCATATACTTATTTTGTTCGAAAAGAATTCTTTCCACAGCAAAATCTACAAAGCTATGAAGATACGATTCTTTAGAAAAATCTTCTCTTTCACATTCACTTAACGGATCTGTAAATTCTGCCAATGTTCTAGCATAATCCAAGCTAGAGTCCTCAATAATATATTGAATTATTGAACAAAAATAGTATGTGTTAAAATATTTCATTTCTAATTTTCGCAAAACAACACCTACTCTCTTAATTTTGAGAATACTTTCATCCTTACCATTTTTTTCATAACTTCCTCTATCTGTTTTGCCTTATCATGGGATTCAATCAAGAATCCCATTTCAATATTTCCTTGCATTCCGTGATATGAAAGATTCGCCGATGACACTAGTGACCTCTTTACATCTGATACAATGAGTTTGGCATGTAAAGCCGCCATCTTGTCATCTTCTTGCTTTTGATATTCATATATCTGTAAGAATCGCGAACGATATGACATCAGTCTGTCAAGCACTTCCTTCTGCTTTTCTGTATCATTTACATATAAACGAACATATACTCCTTGCTGGCTTTTTTTAATAATAACATCAAGCATTTCGGTAAAATAATCTGAGATTGAATAACCAGTTATAGTAAGACTCTTTTCTGTATTCTCTATCAGATTACGCATTATATCTTTGGTTCTTAATGTTTTCACACGGAATGAATCTGGTGCAGTAAGGACAAGCTCTGCGTGTTCAATTCTATTTGACGAATACATTTTCATGCAAAGGCTGATTATATCTGTTATCTCCTCTTCCGAACAATTAGTAAAATGTTTTCTAAGTTCTTCAATCACACGATAAAACTGCGCACTCTCTCCATTAACAGAATAATTTTCAAGTGCATCTACAATCAGACCTGCGATATATTCGATTTTTACACTTGTATTCCACATAAATCTCTCACCAATTCTCTGAAATATCCCATTTCCTCATGCTCCGGTACTGGTACAACTAACGCTCTATCAAGTAGGCGGTTACCATTTTCACATGCAGTTTCTGATATCATAGTACAAGAATGACAGGCAGCCCCATTTAATCTCTCACTTGTCGGATTCTTCATAAAGCATTCTGGATCTGTTGTACATGTCAAACCATTCTCTAATGCCCCTTTTAAAAGCGGTAAAAACTTATTCATTCCACCTAGTTCAACAAGTCCACCTAGTGAGCCTTCCTTATCTGCCGCACCTGTATAAATTAAAATTCCACACATTTTTTCACTACTATAAATGCGCTCATGTAATGCAGATGACGAATATCCTGACTGCATAGACATTTCCTTAATCAGCATATGTGAAAGTGTATGTAACAACACATACTCTGCATTTCTTGGTTTAAAATTCTCCCATCCTTTTTTCTGACAATATGCTGCATAACATTCCTCATATTTATCAGAACGAGATTTCACAGTCTCTATCTGCATCCACTGGTTTATTTTTTCCTTATTTAATTCAATGAATACACCTTCACCATTGATTTCGACTGCCGGAAGCCATTTTTCTCCCGAAGAGCACTTCAATTTTACAATATGTGACTGCTCATCCACTTCTGGTTCTGGTGCTTCCAATCTTGTAAAACCTGTCAAAACTCGTACTTCACGTAATCTATGTATTTTAATAATCCTAGAAATATACTCTTTTAAGCTTTCACTCAAGGCTACTTCTTCTGCTTTGAAATATTTAACATCATGTTGATACTCGACATCCTCATGATGCGTAATAGCTGCATACTCCATTTCTTTAAGTTCAGTAAACTCTTTAATATTTTGGCTTAATCTATCATAGGCAGCTTTAAAGTCTTCATAAGAATATTTATCTCCAAAATACTTCTGATAAGCAAATGAAAGACCTGCCTCTTCTCCCATAGCCTCTACCAATGTTTCAATAGTTGCTCTTTGTGTACCCATGATATCATTAATAGGATTTGTCCAAGGTGGAATTGATATTGCATTTCTTGTGACTGTAAAATACACATTAGATGCACCACGCTGGCTAGGTATTACACTCTTCTTACAAATTTTCGCCTTTGCTCCTGGTCTATGCGGATGGTTTCCTGAACAGCATAGACCAGCAAATTTTTCCTTCTGCATTGCTCCAGACATAACTCTCCTTGCACCGCAATTACACTCAACACGGAGTTCTGCAAGTGATGAAGTATTGCCCATTGATTTTAGGTACATATCCTCTTTACAACTTGTTTCTCCATGATGTACCCACCATCTCCAAGGGAAATCGTCCATATGCCCATCTTCGCATACTGTTATAAATCTCGAAGGGTATGCTGGAAATCCACACTTAGGGCATTTCACTTCACCTTGATTCTTTTTGTACTGGTCCATATCAAAGTAATCTCTCAT
>ENA-OOYH01000284-OOYH01000284.1-human-gut-metagenome-genome-assembly--contig:-NODE-284-length-11222-cov-1.668667_pt1 | contig 11222 bp, 8 predicted proteins | sample MGYA00241699_ERZ501370 | MGnify/ENA primary metagenome ERZ501370 (study PRJEB25962, sample SAMEA2042655) | human gut metagenome | biome: human gut; feature: human-associated habitat; material: faeces... | reverse complement strand
GAGGACAGGGATGTTAGCATCGGCCAGCACGTTCTGGAAGTTGGTGATGAGCGATTTGCCCGGCAGCATCGAGAAGCCTTTCTGGATCTCGAAGTGGGTGCGGGTGGAGTTGACGATCAGAATATAGAAGAAGAACAGGCACAGAAAGCTGATGAGCACCAGCACCAGATAACACCACGCACGGCGCGCGGACAGGACTGCTTTTTCGGATCGTGTTTTCGGAGCGTGTGCCATATTCACTTACCCCCTTTTGCTGCCTTGGCAGCAACCTTTTTTGCAGCTTTCAGCTCGTTGTGCTGGGCTTTGGTCAGGCCGTCGTCCTCCTGGGTGAGGGAGAAGTAGACCACGACACACAGCACGGCGCACACCAGGAACAGGACCACGGAAACGGCACCGGCCATGCCATAGTTCTTGCTGAACAGGTGGTTGTTCAGATACATGATCATGGTGGTGGAGGTGCGGTTGGGGCCGCCCTTGCCGTTGGTCAAGATCTGCGGCACATCGAACATCTGAAGACCGCCGATCAGCGAAGTGATCATAACGTATACGAGTATAGGTCTGATAAGAGGAAGAGTTATCTTCCAGAATATCTGTGAGCTACTTGCACCGTCGATTTCAGCAGCCTCAATAACAGATTCGTTGATACCCATCATTGCCGCCATCAGCAGAATTGTCGTGTTACCGAACCACATAATGAAGTTCATGAACGCTACAAGTCCCATCGTACTGCCCGTATAGCTGAGAAATCTGAAAGCCTCGCCGCCGGTAGTGTGCTTGATAAGCTCGTTGATAGGTCCGATATCGGAGAATATTGAGAATATCAGCATTGCAAATGCAGATGCCATGATCAGGTTTGGCAGATAAATTACTACCTTAAAAAACTGTAATTTGTGAATTTTTAATCTGGCATCAGTGAACCAGTTTGCTAAAACAAGTGCAACCACAATCTGTGGAATAAATCCGATAACCCAGAGGATAAGAGTATTCTTACCATATGTGATCATATCCGATTTAAGAAGCTCGGCATAGTTAGCCCATCCCACAAAATTCGGTCCTATTTGTTTGATTCCGGATCTATAGTATTCAAAAAAACTAAACCTTACCGTATCTACTAACGGAATCAGAGAAAAAATTAAATATGTTATGAAAAACGGAAGAATAAAGATATATCCCCATTTTGCATAGCTTACGCTCTTTCTTTTCTTCTTCATGAGCCAAATTCCTTTCTACCAGAGTCACCTCTGCGAAGCCCAAAGGCTCCGCATGGTGTTTTATTTATCTTATTTCGGCCATGTAACCTTTTCGATATCAGGATAACGCTCTTTAATTGCTGTCTCAAAGTTTTTCTTAGCCTTATCATAATCAACCTTACCCTGTAAGTAATCGCTGAATGAGTTCTGGATAAGCTCTACACATCCCTGATCATATGCTGAAAGAGGTGCAATCTTGATATTCTCAGCTACCGGTTCAAAGTAAGCAAATGCGTTCTGTCCGCCAAGGAATTTTGATGCGAATGAATCATCTTTTGCTGCTTCCTTCATTCCTGATTTTGTATTTGTGAAATCAGAGTAATCCTTAGAGATCTTGAGTAAGTTGTCTTTATTTGCTGTTAAAGCAAGGATGATATCCTTAACATGCTTAGGGTTATCTGTTCCTGTTGCTGCGTGGATGTAAGATCCGCCCCAGTTGTACTCCTGTGGTGGTGTTGTAACAGCCCATGATCCTTCTGCTCCATCCCAGTTTGGTGCAAGTGTGAAATCGATTCCCCATGCTGGGAAAAGGAATGCAAATACCTTTGACTGAGAACCCATTGCTTTGTTCCAGTCATCATTCCACTGGCCTTTAATGTTAGCATCAACATATCCTGCATCAAGCCACTCTTTTGAATCATCTACCCAGTTTGTAATCTTCTTATCCACTACAACCTCATCTGCTCCAGGCTGTACCCATGAGTTGTCGATTGAGTTTCCATATAAACGGAATGTATCAGCGTAAGAAGAGAATGTGTAGTATCCCTTTGCCTTAAGTTCCGCTGCTGTAGCCTTTAATGTATCCCAGTCCTTTGTCTTCTCACCGATTGCTTCAGGATCATCTGTTCCGAATACATCCTTTGCAATATCGCGACGGTAAACTAAAAGTCCAGGACAGCACTGCCATGTTGAACCTCTCTGTATTCCGTCTGAATCAGAAGCTGTTTTTCTTGTGAAATCGAACTGATCAGCAAACTCTTTGTCACAATCAATTCCAAGATCCTTAAGAGGCATTGCTACGTCTGCATCTTTATCTGTATATTTGAATACATAATCTGTCTCTGATAAGAAGAGATCAATCTTGTCATCTGCTGCTGCATCTGCCTGTTTTGAAAGAGCTTCATCAAGCTTCTGCTGGTAAACACCATCCTGGTTAGGATTTACTACCCAATGGATTTCTGTGCCATCCTTAAGATATGTAATTGTACCGTCTTTAGAAGTTTCTTTAACCTCCGGGTAAACAGCCTCAACTCTTGTTCTGAACTCGTCGTTCCATGAATAGATATTGATAACCTTTCCCTCTGCTGCATTAGAAGCTCCACCTTCTGTTCCGTTTCCTGCTGTTGTTCCACATCCTGCAAGGAGTGTTGCCCCCATAGACAGTAACAGCATTGTGCTAATCACTTTCTGTTTCATTTTTCATTTCCTCCCTAGAAACTGCTTTGATATCTTCTTATGAATTAATTTGATATCTCGTTTACAGTTGTAATATTACTCCTTAACCGTTTTCGTTTATATTAAATCAATTGTAAAAATATCAGATTCATGTCATAATAATAGAAAGATGACATAAATCTAATATTTTGTTGCAAAGGAGAACCTTTATGGCACTTTCAAAAGAATGGTATGACGCAGAATTTGTTGACAGCGAGAGCGAATCACTGCATCGTGCTCCAAGTATTGAATATAGTTTTTATAACGCAGTCAAAACCGGGGATATGGAATATGTAATAAAAAACTGCAAAGAAGATGCATTTATACACCTTGACGGAACAGGTGTATTGTCCAGAAATACTTTACAGAATATCAAATATCACTTTGTTGTCACAACCGCCATGATCACAAGATACTGTATTGATGGAGGACTCGAGCCTGAGCAGGCATACCGTCTGAGTGACTTCTATATACTTAAGATGGACAGCTGCTCCACCGTACGCCAGGTTGCTGACCTGCATCACGAGATGGCAAAGGATTTCACAGGTAAGATGGTGCTGCAGAAGAAATCGTCTATCCTCTCAAAGCCTGTTACCCAGTGTGTTGACTATATATACAGCAACATAAAAGAGCGTATCACAATAGCTGATCTGGCTGCATACACAGGGCTTTCCGAGAGCTATCTTTCAAGGGTATTCAAGCAGAATCTCGGTGTTTCGATAAGTGATTATATAAGGGAAAAGAAAATAGAAAAAGCGACTCACCTACTCAAATACTCAGATAAGCCGATTATAGATATAGCCAACTACCTGTCATTTTCATCACAGAGCCACTTTATCCAGATATTCGAGGGTTTTACGGGGCTTACACCAAAGAAATATCGCGACAGGTACTACAAATCCATGTGGTAGCCTGATGCCAAAAGCCTTGTACTACGCACAAAAAATTCCCACGCAAACATGCGTGGGAATTTTATTTAGCTGATACCCAATGATACGATATCAAACGCTATTAATTTTATAAACTATCACTCTATGTATATCTCAACCGTATGACATTTATCTGTAGAAAGCATTTCAATAGCATGCCTTGGAATACGCACGCTGTTTCCTGTAACATTTTCCACTTTTACATCATCACAGAGTGCTCTTTTGACCTGCGCATCCCCAGGTTCGAGCTTATCAGGATTATGAACTAAAATATCAAATCCATGACCTGCAAATTCTAACGAAACTTTTGCATCACCTTTTTCGTTATACTGCTGTGGCATGAGTGCAGGCTCAATAACAAGATCTCCAAGCTCTCCATGGACTCCGTATACAGATGTTATCATAGTAAGCATATACCAGCTTGCGGCACCTGTAAGGTATGAATACAGACCTCTTCCATCATTATCAAAATACTCCGGTACTCCCGGATACATCCTGCTTCTGTCAAAGTCCATCGCAGTATCAAGAAGCGTCTTTAATACCTTGTAACCCTCTTTTATAAAGCCCTGTTTATAGAGCGCATTGGCATACATTACAGCCATATGTGAGAATACAGCACCATTTTCTTTTTCACCATATGCAAATCCAAACATTCTTCCAAGATCAAACTTTTCTTCCTTAAAATCAGTGTTTAGTCTGTAGCCACCGGCTTTTTGATCAAACAGATATTTGTCTGCGCTATTACAGATTGCCTTGATCTGTTCTTTTTTTGCGGTTCCACTCATGATGGCAAATACCTGTCCTGTAAGCATCATGCGTACATCTCCACTCTCACATCTTTCCACCGGTCTGCCGTTATTGTCATAATATCCGTTGAACCAGCCTCCATCCGTGCCATCTGATATCCATTCGTTTTCGCGGATGTTTTTCATCATCCACTCAGCCTTATGCTCCAGGTTTTCGCAAATCGCAGCTATTGGGATAAGAGCAGTGCTTCCGCTTGTGCAGTTCTCACATGCCTTTGCATAGCTCATGAGAAGCTCCTGCTTTTTGTCAGGGCAGTTGTAAAGTATTTCGTCATCAGCAAGCAGCAGCTTAAGCTCATCTAACACCTCAATCCTGTTTATTCCGCTTATTTTTTCCACATTTCTTAAACACTTTGCTATATCAAGCAGATTTCCGGCATATGCACATGTAAATGCAACACTTTCGCCTTTGTCCCATGCCATATCGAGCGCATCGTTCCAGTCTGCACCGTGCAGCTTCATCTCGTTGTGCTCCCCAACATCATAGAAAGCGCACAGATTTTGGATCAGAATATGCTCTAAAACCGTTCCAAAATATATCTGACCGCCTGCCGTCTTTTGTTTGTTACCATATGTAGTATTCCATGCTTCATCATGGCTTGTGCCTCTCATGGACTGGTAATCCTTAAAGTACGTCGTATGCTCAAAAAGTACATCTGTATCACCGGTCTGGTCAATATAAAGCTTTGTGGTTACAAATGGCCAGAATGCGTGATCCATCCATACACGTGTGATGTTATTTCTGTCAGCAATAAACTCGCCAGGCTCGTTTCCTATAATAGTCGCATTGGTTCCATCAATTCTCACACCGCCATAATTGTTTACAATCATTCTGCGGACATCCGAAGGTTCCATCAGTAAAAGTGCAAGACAGTCCTGCCATAGATCTCTCCAGCCTCTTCCACCTTTTCCATAATCATGATGTGGAAGGAATGAACAGCCGTATATTCTTCGTAAGATAGGTTGAAAACATATCCATTTAAGATAATTGTCCTCCTTGGCATTTCCTGTCTCAAAATCAATATTTACCTTGTCTATCCAGTGTTTCTTGACGGTGTTTAGTTCTTCTTTTACTTCAAGTACACTGCGGTACCGTCCGGTAATGGCATTTACGTCATTTTCTTTTTCCGTAAGACCTGCAAGCATGATATAGCTTACCGTCTCCAGCGGTTTTATAATACGGTTTGCAAATTTTATTGCTCCGACTGCTTCTTTTCCCTGAAATTTTTCTCCGGCCTTTGCACCTGTTTTTTCAGTTCTGACTGCCTCAGGAATAAGGAAAGAGCCTCCCTCTCCTATAAACTGCTCAACGGTAGGATAGAAACTCTCAGGACTTTCTCCGTTTCCGGATGATCCATATACGAAGTAGCTTATATCATTTTTCCGGTGTCCACGCTCATCAAATGAGAGGACAGGTGTAACCTCAATGCCGTATTGTGTGGTTTCTATTCTGTGCAAAAGTGATGTCACATGCCTGTGATCCCTGATATTGTCAGCACTTCTGCCATAGATTGGGATTGCCCCGATTGGGACTATCTCCATAGCCTCATCTGTCTTGTTAGTAATCTCCACAAGCATGACTTCCATGCTTCCATCAAGTGTGACAAATGATGTCGTGTCGGCCTCTAACCCATATATCTTTGAAGCACGGTGCAGCTTCTGCCACATTAAACCTGCCTCAAGCTCACTTTCATCCTGATTACCTGTAAATCTGTCGGCCTCCTGCTGTGCAGATGATCCGCATACTGACCAGAAGCCCTTCCCAACAATCCGACACCAGAAATTTCTGGTGCCTTTATTGTTGTGAAGATTTTCTATACTAACAGGTTCCAGAAGAAAGGTATTCTGGCTTGTTTTACTGTCTCCGCCGAGAGTTGGTGTAATGCTTGATTTAAGCCCTTTTTCCCCTGCAAGCGGCAGATAAAGTCCACTGTAGTTTTCGGGATTTTTGATCCTGAAGGTTCCATATTTGTCTATAAAATCTATATCTTTCATATTTTCAATCAATCCTCTATACAATTACAAATCAAATTTTCACACATCATATACAATCCTATAGCAGTCATTATCCCACCTACGGAAAATTTACATGGTAAGCTCAATCTCTGTCTGCTCGCTAAGAAGCTCTTTTGGGATATAGTCTCCCTCAACCGCCTGTCCGTTTACAAGAAGGCTCTTGCATCCGCTCTCAACATGATCAGGATTTTTTACAACTATATGAAGATGGCATCCCCTGAAATCCTTCTCTATCTCAAATCCATCCCAGGCTTTTGGAATAGACGGAGCAATATGAAGTCCATAGAAATCAGGACGCATACCAAGTATTCCCTCTACACATCCAACCATGACTGTTGATGCAGTTCCTGTGAGCCAGTGTACATGTGAACGTCCAAAGTTTGGACTTGCTTTTCCTTCAGTAAACTGTCCATAGCAGTACGGCTCAAGTCTTCTTATCTCTGCTCTGTCATTCTGTGCGGCAGGAGCATTTTCAATAAAATACTTAAAAGCTCTGTCTCCATGTCCTTTAAGTGCCTCAGCAAGAATTATCCAGCCCTGTGACTGTGAGAATATTCCTGCATTCTCTTTAGTTCCCGCATTGTATATCACTGCGAGTGCTCCGTCGAATGCGTGTGCATGATATGGAGGATCCATAAGAATGGCGCCATACTCGGTATTGAGTCTTTCATATACCATTTCAAGAGCCTTATCAGCCTGCTCATCACTTGCAAATCCACTTATAACAGCCCAGCTCTGTGGGTTGAGCCACATATTTGCCTCAGGATCATCACGCTTTCCGATAACCTGTCCATCCCCTGTAAATCCACGGATAAATCTGTCCTCGTTCCAGCAAAGCTCCTGAATGATCTTTCCGAGTTTTTCCTGGCTCTCATCAAGATATGTGATATATTCATCATCTTTCTTATAGGCTGCAAACTCTTTTAATATAGTCATTGCATAGTAGAACTGAAGTGCTACGAAGGTTGACTCTCCATCTTTTCCGAGTCTTAAGCAGTCATTCCAGTCTGCGTAAAGTCCTGCAGGCATTCCATGTTTTCCGAGGTGGTTCATCGAAAAATCAATTGCTCTCTTTAAATGCTCGTAAACCGTTCCCTCATCCTTGTTGGCGAATGGAATGACCTCATCTATAAATGCTACATTTCCTGTCTCTGATACATATTTGTATACAGTTGGGAAAAGCCATAATGCATCATCAGCTCTGTAAGCCGGATGTCCTGTCTCCTGTACATAGGAAGCGTCGTCAGGAGTATCCTCATGTCCCGGATTGTGTGTAAACTTGACAAGCGGAAGTCCTCCACCGTTATCAACCTGTGCTGAGAGCATGAATCTGATCTTTTCAACAGCCATCTCTGGTGCAAGGTGTATAACACCCTGAATATCCTGGACCGTATCACGGTATCCGTATCCGTTTCTGAGTCCACAGTATGTAAATGATGCAGCCCTTGACCAGATAAATGTCATGAAACAGTTATATGCGTTCCATGTATTGATCATTGTGTTGAACTCATCACTTGGTGTATTAATCTGGAAATGTGATAACTGTCCATGCCAGTATGCGATAAGCTCCTCAAGTTCTTTGTCGCAGACAGCTTTTGTATCCGTGTAAGAAGCAACAATCTTTCCTGCTGTCTCATTATCTATCATTCCAACTAAGAATGCTATTGTCTTTGTCTCGCCCGGTGCCAGCTCCAATACTGTTGTGATTGCTCCACAGCTATTCTCGTTGTAGTTGCCGTGGTTGTTAAGCTTTCCGCTCTCTACTCCGACAGGATTGCCATATCTGTGATATTCTCCGAGAAATTCTCCCCTGTCACCGCACCAGCTGTCAACAGGTGCTCCTGCAAGTCCGATAAATCTGTTTACCACATCCTTGTTGTCAATTTCCTTGCCATCCTCGATGCGGTCAAGATTGGCATGGATCATCTGACGCACTCTGTTCTCCACAAATACTGTCTTTGTAATATACTGTGAATACTGCAGATTCACCTGATCCTGCTCATAGTTGCTGTTGTTTGTAAACTCAGCGTAGCCTGTAATATTAAGGCTTCTTGCCTTATCAGAATTATTCGTCACGCTCAAATTCCACACTTCGTATGTCTTGTTCAGCGGAACATAGTATCTTACTTCTGAATGAATACCGCTGTAATCGGCCATCATCTTTGTGTATGCTGTTCCATGATGACACTCACTCTTGTATTCATTCAAATCCTTTCCTACAGGCTGCCACGAAGCTGACCAGTAATCCTTGCTGCCGTTGTCTCTGATATAAATATATCTGCCAGGCTCATCGAACTGATTAAACACATATCTCAAAAGCCTTCCGTTTGCACCTGACTTTGCAAAGCTGTATCCACCTGCATTATTGGAAACAATTGCTCCATATTCCGGCGATCCAAGATAGTTTACCCATGGTGCCGGTGTGTCAGGTCTTGTAATAACATATTCTTTTTTTGATTCATCAAAATATCCGTATTTCATATTCATTACTCCATTCTCTACTTAATTATGTGATCTACGGTTATAACTGCCTCCAACGTATATTCAGCAGTGATCCATTTTCGTAATATAATATACATTTTTGCAGCAATGTATTATACAAAATTATTTCTTAAAATATCAGATTCATGACATAACTAAACTTATTTTACCGGGGCGTTTAACATCTTCATCGTAGCTATCCTTCTGGTATACACGGACATAATCGATCACATATGGATTATTCTCAAAGCTTGTCTCATCGTTTGGATTTCCAACCCAGCTTCCACCAACAGCAAGATTTAAGATAATGTAAATGCAGGAAGGTATCCATGTCCCTTTGGAACCTTTGCACGGCATTCAAATCGTCCATATGTGAAAGTCTGCTTATTCTGTGTTGAAACTCTTCCTGATGTATATGAAGCTGCTTCTTTTGTTGAGCCGGTATCACCATTAAACTCATCGCTCCACACCTTTTTGTAGCCATCATAGCTTAGTTTGCCTGTCTGCTGCGCCTCATCCAACGCTCCCTCTTCAAACGTCTGTGACGGCATGGCTGATAATACTCTTTTTTTCATAAAGTACCCCTTTCATTTATAGTTATTTGCTATCTCGCATCATGTTACTGTCCACACCTTTCAGCGTAACACGTAACCATAGCATTACTATAACGATTAAGTGTCCTTAAAATATACAAAAAAAAGCACAAAAACATCAAATTCATTGCATTTTAATTTTCCTGTAATTTCCGCAATTCCCTCGGTGTCATGCCAAACTGCGCTTTAAACATCCGGCTGAACACCTTATAATTCGTAAATCCATTGTGCTCCAGTATGTCCGTGATGGAATCCTCAGTTGCCAGAAGCTCCTCATGTATGTGATTGATTCTTACCTGATTGACATACTCGAGAAATGTAACTCCCATGCATTTTTTGAACATACGGCAGAAATAATCCTGATTGAGCGAAGCTATGTCTGCCGCCTCCTTTAATGCTATTGGCTCCTGATAGTTTTTCGCCACATATCTAAGGACATCCTTAAGGCGCGCTATCTGTCTGGATTCTTTTCCCGCATTCATCTCTTTGTACGAATAATTTGTAAACAAAATATATAGGAATTCGTTCACTTTTGCCATAAGCCGAAGCTCATAGCCCTTGCCCTTTTTCCGGTATATATGCGCTATCGACTTAAGAAGAGACTTCATCTGCTCATATTTTCTGCTGCCATGCTCGGTCTCATAGCACTCTCTAAACCTTATATGTCCATAATCGTCTATGTAGCTGTCCAGATATACATACGGTATCTGCACCAGAAGCACCTTGACTCTTTCATAGCTTTGCGTGCCATGTATCTTATTTGAGTTTATGACAAAAAATTCATTTTCTTGCAATGTATATTCATTTTCACCGCAGACAACCTGCAGTGAGCCGGAAACTACATAGATTATCTCTATATGGTCATGCCAGTGCCTCGGTGAAAACTGCCTGTAGTCCTCGTATCTGTCGCAGTAGATTGGAAGATGTGGTATTGATCTGACGTTTTCGTGTGTGTATTGCTGCATAATTTTCTCCCTGACTTACTAAATCAAACTTCGTATTTAATGCTATATTAGCCTGAGCCTATCCAATTATTCCGAAGAAAACAATATTCATAGTTTGAAATTCTACCTTCAAAATATACTCCTCTCACGCAAAAAGTCAATATCGACCTAAAATAATGTCATTATCACAATTGTATATATCGCTTTTATAATTTACAATCATCTTGTACGAAAAGAACAAGCTCCCGACATATTAATGTATGGGAAGCTCTTTAAATAATAAAAATATAAGAAAGGTAATCTGCTATGAACAAATGGTCACGATTCAAATTCACTCCTAATCTTCCACTTGGGGCAAATGGTGAAAGAGTTACAGGAAGCAAGGCTCACATAGAGCTTTCAAAGGAAGCAGCCAAGGAAGGCATGGTACTTCTCAAAAACGAAAACAACGTACTCCCTCTTGCAGCGGGTTCTAAGGTAGCCCTGTTTGGAAAGGGTACTTTCGACTATGTAAAGGGCGGTGGCGGAAGCGGTGATGTAACCGTTGCATATATCCGCAATCTCTACGAAGGACTTAAGCTTCAAAAAGAGAAAATAAGCATATTTGAGGAGCTGTGCGATTACTACCGCAACGACATTAAAAAGCAGTATGCAGCCGGTGCTGTACCCGGCATGACTATAGAGCCGGATGTACCGGCTGAGCTTTTAAGCAAGGCACAGGCATATACCGACACTGCTATCATCTCAATCTGCCGCTACTCCGGAGAAG
>ENA-OOYH01000274-OOYH01000274.1-human-gut-metagenome-genome-assembly--contig:-NODE-274-length-11388-cov-1.744728_pt1 | contig 11388 bp, 7 predicted proteins | sample MGYA00241699_ERZ501370 | MGnify/ENA primary metagenome ERZ501370 (study PRJEB25962, sample SAMEA2042655) | human gut metagenome | biome: human gut; feature: human-associated habitat; material: faeces... | reverse complement strand
CAGAAGAAAATGCACTTGCTATTATATATAATGCAAAGGCAGATAAGACAACTACCTTCAATATGACAAACCACAGCTATTTCAATCTGAACGGTCATGCATCAGGAAGCGTATACACTCACACATTGCAGATAAATGCTGAGCATTACACACCTGTAAAGGATTCCAAGGCTATTCCTACAGGTGAGATTGCACCGGTTGAGGGTACACCATTTGATTTTACAGAGGCTAAACCAATCGGAAGAGATATCGAGGCAAATGATACACAGCTTCATTATGGAAGCGGATATGACCACAATTTTGCAATAGACAAGACCGCTCCGGGAGTAGAAAAGGTCGCAACAGCATACTCACCTGAGAGTGGTATACAGATGGAGGTATACACAGACTGTGTCGGAATCCAGCTTTATACTGCCAACTTTATCGTGGGACAGGAAGGCAAGGGCGGAGTCAAATACAATAACCGCGATGCATTCTGCCTCGAGACACAGTTCTATCCAAACTCAATAAATGAGACTAACTTCAGTACACCTGTTACAAAGGCTGGCGATACATACCACACAGAGACAGATTACAAATTCTCTGTGAGATAAAATGCCAACATAAGAGAGATACAGAATAGTTAAAGCCCACCATATTGATGAAATTTATCATTAATATGGCGGGCTTTCTTAAGCTTTGTTTAATCAAATACTGATACAGTGGTTTTATTTCCGGAAATGTGGTATAAATATATTTATATGTATGAAATGAACGTATGATTACATTTATAAATTGCGCTAATACTATTATGTTAATGCTATTATGCTAGATAATTTGTTAGTATTTAAAGCAAGCTGTATTTTTAGTAATCATAAACATTGGCAAATAAAGATTAAAATTGTCAAATAACAATAAATAGTGATAAACATTGATAAATATAGATAATTATTGAGATGACTTCGCACACGCAAAACTGCATTATCGCTGGCATATGGTGTGTTCCGAAGAAATATATGAACTGCCACAAGGTTCCATTAAACTTCGGTGACGATAAAAAGCAGACTGATAAAACAGACTATCCGGATGCATTTTTTGTGGCTGACTTCATATATTTCTGAGGAATATACCATATGCCGGCGCACCATCACAGCCTGCCGGTGCGAAGTCCCCTAAAAATAGAAATTAAAACAAATAAATATATAGCACAGAGGAAACAAACCATGAAAATAGTATTTTTAGATTCCAAAACAATTGGTGACGACATCGACCTTTCAGAATATGACAAGCTCGGGGAGGTTGTCAAATATGATTTTTCGACAATAGAGGAAGCAGCGGAGCGCACAAGGGATGCTGATGTGATTGTTTTAAATAAGGTCGAGGTAAATGAAAAATCTATAGGACAGGCAAAAAATTTAAAGCTCGTATGTGTGACTGCAACAGGCACAAACAATCTGGATAAAGAATATCTGGCAAAAAGAGGCATTGAATGGAGAAATGTCGCAGGGTATTCTACAGAGACTGTGGCGCAGCATACATTTGCACTGCTATTTTATCTGCTTGAGAAGCTGAGATATTATGATGATTATGTGAAGAGCGAGAAATATGTGGGTGATACGTCGTTTACGCATTTTTCTAATGTGTTTCACCAGATTAGCGGTATGACCTGGGGCATCGTGGGGCTTGGAAATATCGGAAGACGCGTGGCTGATATCGCAAAGGCTTTTGGGTGCCATGTGGTTTATTATTCTACATCAGGAAGAAATTCGCAGCCGGGCTATGAGAGAGTGGATTTTGATACTCTGCTTGCCACGTCTGATATCGTGTCGGTGCATGCACCGCTTACGGATGACACACTTGGTCTGATGGACAAGGCTGCGTTTGAAAAGATGAAAAAATCTGCGATATTTTTAAATCTTGGCAGAGGTCCTATAGTGAATGAAGCGGATCTGGCACAGGCGCTTATGGATGGAGAGCTGGCGGCGGCAGGTCTTGATGTGTTGGCGCAGGAGCCTATGAGTGAGGACAATCCGCTCCGTGCGATAAAGGATTCAAACAAGCTGATTATCACACCGCATATTGCGTGGGCAAGCGTTGAGGCAAGAACAAATCTGATGCACATTATATACAGTCAAATTGAGGACTTCTTTGCTAATTAGGAAATATAATTTAAAATCAAATCGCAACATTAAGAGAAAGCACTAAGAGAAAGCCTTAAGAGGAAGCATTTAGAGGAAGCATTAAGAGGAAACATTAAGAAGCAGCATTAAGAAGCAATATGAAGAGGCAGAAATGAGCATCAAATTTGAGATAACAAAACAAAACAACATACATTTTGGAATTGCAGCAGTGGCGGCCGCGCTGGTAGGTTACTTTACATCGGCAAGCTGGTGGGTGATTCTTTTGTTTGCGGCAGTATATTTTGGACTTGTAAATGTGAAGCTTGAGCTTCCGGTGAAGCTGTCGTGGCTTTGGGCTGCGATATTGCTTGTCATCGGAGCGATACTATCTGTTTTTTCGGTGCAGTATGTGCTGCTGACGGATGAGGACTTTGTGAAAACCACCGATATGGTATGCGTGGTGAATATGGTTTTGGCGCTCGCCATATATCTGGTGATACTTTTTATCACAAACAACACGAGGCTGACATGTACCATAGCATCAATTGCCATACTCGCGTTTGGATTTATAGATTACTTTGTCTATGAATTCCGTGGTAATGAGTTTACGTATGCGGATTTGAAGTCAGCGGGAACAGGACTTTCCGTCGTGACAAAATACAAATTCGTCATAGACTTCAAGTTTTTGTATGTGATTCTGGCGGCTGTTTTGTATATAGTGCTGGTAAGGCGCATAGAAGTGCAGTTCGAGTCGGCTATCCATATGAGAATTATTTCGATTCTTCTCACAATAATATGTGTGCTGTATGTCATTATGAATTCCATGTCACTGAACACCGAGACCTGGGAGAAAAAGGGCACGTACAGAAACGGCTATCTGCTGAACTTTGTGCTCGGCATAAGGGACAGTTTTGTGAAGGCACCTGATGGCTACAGCAAGGCAGCAGTTGACAAGATAGCAGACAATTTCAAGGAAACGGACGGCTCATATTCGCAGTCTGATGCGAAAAATCCGACAATCATTGTTATCATGAATGAGTCGTTTGCGGATTTGTCGGTGGTGGGAGATTTTGAGACCAACACGCAGGTCACACCGTTTATGGATTCTCTGAGTGAAAATACGCTTAAAGGCTATGCTCTTTCGTCCGTGTACGGTGCGAAGACGCCGAACTCTGAGTGGGAATTTGAGACAGGAAACTCGATGGCATTTCTGCCGGACGGCTCGGTGGTTTATCAGCAGTATATAAATGATGACCCGACCTCCATAGTCTCAAACCTGAAGAATATCGGCTATACGACGGTTGCGATGCATCCGTACTATGCGACAGGCTGGAGCAGGAACAAGATTTATCCGCATCTGGGCTATGATGAGACTTACTTTATAGATGATTTTGACCAGACAAAGATACTCAGGGAATATATCACTGACCAGGAGCTCTATGATAAGATTATTGACCGCTACGAGAAAAAGAGCGATGACGAGAAGCTTTACATCATGGGTGTCACGATGCAAAACCATGGTGGCTACGGTGAGAGATATGACAACTTCAACCAGGAGGTTTACAAGGTTGGAGCGTCATACACCGATGCGAACCAGTATCTGTCACTTTTGAATGAGAGTGACAAGGCACTCGAAAATCTCATCACATACTTTAAGGGCGTGGATGATCCGGTAGAGATTGTATTTTTTGGAGACCACCAGCCGGGATTATGCAATGATTTTATCAAGCTTTTAAATGGCAAGGGCAATTCCGGACTTACGGAGCAGGAGCTTGAGAATCTGTACAAGGTGCCGTTTTTCATATGGACCAATTACGAGACGGATGCACAGAAAGTTGATGTGACGAGCCTCAACTACCTGTCCACACTGACGCTTGAGAGAGCCAACATAGATCTGCCGGCATACAACCGGTTCCTCGCAGAGCTGATGGAGAAGATTCCGGCCATAAATTCAAGGGGCTATTATTCGAAAAAGAATGAGTGCTTTATGCATGTGGATGACGCAACAGGAGACGAGGCAAAATGGATAAAGGCATACAATATCCTGCAGTACAATTCGATGTTTGACGAGAAGGACAGAAGTTCGCTGCTGTTTCCGTACCTGAAATAATGTGATGATTTGAAGCAGCCATAAATACACATATGAGAAAATGAATTAATATAACTATTCAGGGAGCTAATAATGAAGCTAAGTGATTTATTACAATTTGATAACATAATTGTGCAATGTCATGATAATCCGGACGCAGATGCACTGGCAAGCGGCTTTGGGGTCTATGAATATCTGAGGATGAATGGAAAAAGTCCCAGACTTGTATACGGAGGCAGGAATATCATACACAAGAGCAATCTGGTGCTTATGGTAGACAGTCTTGGCATACCGATAGAGCATGTGGATTTTTTAGACAATCCGCAGCTGCTTGTGACTGTCGATTGTCAGTACGGTGGTGGGAATGTCACATTTTTCAAGGCAGAAAATGTAGCTGTCATAGATCACCACAGAGTATCGGGAGAGCTTCCTGATATGAACCGTGTCATGAGCTATATGGGCTCATGTGCGACAATTGTGTGGGATATGCTGCGTGAGGAGGGCGTAGAGATAAATCGAAACCTGGCAACAGCACTGTATTATGGACTTTACACCGACACCGGAGAATTTACCGAGATAACACATTCGCTTGATAGGGACCTGCGCGATGAGGCGGATTTTGACAACACTATAGTGGCCAAATTCCGAAATGCCAACATGTCACTTGAGGAGCTGGACATAGCCGCAACAGCATTGCTGGGGCGCGATTATATAGAGGAATATCGTCTGGCGATCGTAAAGGCAGGGGCATGTGACCCGAATGTACTCGGCATCATAAGCGATTTTGTGCTGGAGGTGGATGCTATTGACATATGTATGGTATTTTCAGTGATTAAGAATGGAGTGAAGCTTTCGTTTAGAAGCTGTATAAAAGAGGTGAGCGCAAGCGAAATGGCGCAGGAAGTGTGCAGGGACATAGGCTCAGGCGGAGGGCATTATTACAAGGCCGGTGGATTTATTCCGATGGATCTGCTGATAGACAGCTATAATGTCTACTGCAAAGAAAAAGACGTGACACCAAGATTTCAGTACAGCAGCGATGGTACACACAAACGTCCTTCGGATTCTGCAATCAAATCATTATTGGAAGAGAGGATTTTTGATTATTTAAACGATACAAAGATAATTTACGGAGAAGATTTTGATACGAGTGGCTTCAAAAAAGTGGATTATAAAAAACGCCCGATACCGATGGGATGTATCATTGCAAAGGATATACTGCCTGTGGGCTGCTGCATGGGAGTGCGGACAGCTAAGGGGGATATCTCCACACCGGTTAGTGAAGATACGGTAGTCATAATAGGAGAAGACGGCAGTGTACGGATTTTAAATCTGGACAGGCTGAACAAAAGCTTCAGGATATACAAGGACTGGCGGTTTACTGTGAAACAGACAGATTATGTCCCGAAGTTCAAGAATAAGGATACGGAGACTATAGTGGATGGAATGGCACATGCCAGAGTGTGCATACCTGTTGAGGAGGATTTTTCAAGAGCATTTGTGCTAAAGCACAAGGTAAAGCTATTTAAGAATAAGGATGACAGCAGTTATATATCAGGCAGACCTGGAGATATTATGGTTCTGCCAAATGATGACAGGAATGAGGCATATATGATAAGCAAGACAGAATTTGAAAAGACACATATAGCAAAGGGTGAGGAGGAAAACCGTAAAAAAGCGGTCGTTTTCGACCTTGATGGAACACTTCTCTATACACTTGAGGATTTAAAAAATGCAACAAACTATGCATTAAAACAAAATGGCATGCCGGAGCGTACACTCGACGAGGTGCGCAGATTTGTGGGAAACGGTGTAAAGCTTCTGATGGAGCGCGCAGTGCCACAGGGGGCAGACAATCCAAAGTTTGAAAAGACATTTTCGGATTTCAAGGAATATTATGAGGCTCATTGCAATGACAATACAGCACCTTATGATGGAATCATGGAGCTTTTAAAGGAGCTTAAATTAAACGGCATAAAGCTTGCTATTGTTTCAAACAAGCTTGACCCGGCGGTAAAGGAGCTCAATCAGCTTTATTTCAAGGAGTATATGACATCGGCAGTCGGCGAGATGGAGGAAGAGGGTATACGCAAAAAGCCGGCACCTGATATGGTGCAGAAGGCACTTAAAGAGCTTCAGGTGAGTGCAGATGAAGCAATCTATGTGGGGGACTCCGATGTGGATATCGCCACAGCGAAAAACTCAGGTCTGGAGTGCGTATCTGTCACATGGGGCTTCAGGGACGTAGAGTTTTTGAAGGAGCATGGTGCAACAAATCTGATAGATGAACCGGTCGAATTGTTAAATTACGTATAATCAGGAGAACTTTGATTTATGCTTTCAGAAAAGGGATTATTGATAATTGAAAAGCTGGCAGAGCACAACAATGAGCTTGTCACATCAAAGGCTCTTGCTGCGTCCACAGGTATGTCGGAGCGAAGTGTGAAGACATATCTGAAGGAGGTGGCTGATTTTTGTGAGCAAAACTCTATGACGCTCGACAGAAAGCCGGGCAAAGGCATGAAGCCGTGCTTTAGTGATGCGCAGATAGGAAAGATTCTGGATGTGGCAGGGCGGAAATCGGCAGCAGTATCGCAGAAGAAGCGACAGAACTACATATCGTATATTCTGCTAAGTGGCTGGGATACATACACGTATGCGCTTTTTTCGGAGGAGTTAAACGTCAGCAAAAATGTCATCATGGATGATATAAATGAGCTTGACGCAGAGCTTCTGCTCTTTGGCATTAAGGTGCACAGAACGGCGGGTTACGGAATATATGCGACAGGCAGTGAGCTTGATATCAGAAAAGCCATGAGGCATTTCTGCAGGTATCCAATCAGTGATAAGCAGGTTATCAAGACCGATGACCACAGGCTTTCAAGACGCGCGGCCGAGGTGATAGCCAATAATTTCAGAAGCGTAAATCTGTCGATGGCAGTTGACATGATACATCATGTGGAGAGACGCTTTGATATCATCTTTACGGATTACACATTTCAGATGCTGGCAGAGTATATAGCCATTGCACTTTTCAGGGTGGATGTGGAGAAAGAGCTGAAGCCGGATGAGTTAGATTTGTCAAACCGAATGCGTGATGATGCAAATGATGGGGATGCGGGCACCGAAACAGAGCAGCAGGTACAGAAAAATGGATTCGTAATGACAGAGCATGAGAACATGGCAAAGGAAGCAGCAGGCTTTCTGGAAAGATATCACGGCATCAGCCTCTCACAGCCTGAAATCATGTATCTGGCAATGCTTTTTTCCTGTGCCGAGGGACAAAACCGCGTTGTCATGTCCTGTGAGGAGGCGCTTAGCATAGAGGATGAGATGATAGTGTATCTGTCAAATCTTCTCGCTGCCAATCTGATTGAAAATGAGCTTCTGCGCGAGAGCATGCGAAGCTTTTTACCGGGCTCCATTGCGAGGACTCATTTTGGCATAGAGATAGACAATCCGTTTCTTTCTGATATCACACAATCTTATGCCAGTCTTTTTACGGTATGCTTTACTGTATCGAGATACTACGAAAAGTACACAGGCGCCATGCCGAGCGAGAATGAGATAGCATTTATTGCCTTGCAGGTGGGAGGAGCCCTGCACAGAAATCCTATGACAGTGCGCGCAGTGTTAATTGGTGCAGCAGGCTATGCGACCGGCAGCATAATAGCGGGCAAAATAGAAAACAGGGTGCCGGATGTAAGGATAGTAAGCATTTTGTCGTCAGACCGCATAGAGCATATTGACGAGTATGACTGCGACCTCATACTCTCGACCATAGACACACAGGCAGATATCCACAAGGATATGAGATTTCTGTATGTTTCTCCACTAATCAGTGCGCAGGATGAGAAAAATATCAGAAACAAGTGCTTTGAACTCATGACCGGACAGAGCGCGGAGGTCAGCGAGTTTTCACAGATGCTGTCGGAGGAATTTATCATATTTGAGAAAAAGGCGAAAAACCGCAAGGATGTTTTAAAGCGCGCGTGCCAGCTTCTCATAAACAAAGGAATAGTGCAGAGCGAGTTTGCGAGGGATGTACTGGAGCGTGAGAAGGTGGAGGCAACCGCTGTGGGCTGCAATATAGCCATACCGCACGGAAAGCCTGAGCATGTAAACCGCTGCCAGATACTTGTTATACGTCTCGACAAGCCGATAGAGTGGGGCGAGAGGATGGCAGACATGATATTTCTGCTTGCGATAAACTTTGACAGTGTCAACACGACAAAGGCATTTTTCCATGACTTCACGAAGCTTCTGAATGAAAATGGAGCGACTGACAGGCTCAGGGAGGCTGCTTCACCTCATGAGCTTTGTGCAGCTATCCGGAAGGAGCTGGGATGGAACTGAAGTTGTAGAACGATTTATTAAAATAATCAGCAATGAAATTATAATGAATGAAATTGTGATAAAAAAAGTGATAAAAAAATTATTTATATCTATTGACAATATGAATATAAATATATATAATTATGACATAAACAATTTGGGCAAAATAAGGGAAATCTTATGACGCAAAGCTAGAGTCTAAAACATTGTTGTTATGACAGTTCGGTTGCAATAAAATTTTAATTTTATTGCAACCGTTTTTATATATGGGAGTATATTGAAATTTTTAAATCTTATTTATGAGGTTATGAAAGTGTATGTAAAATTAATTTACATAGATAAGGAAATGGTCATGAACATTTCAACATAAGAAGAATGGAGGGAATGCAGATGATACATGTAATCGTAGGCGGTGTAATTGTTGCAATTATTATCGTTGCATCAAAAACAAAGGTATATTAATTGAAAAAGGGGGCTTTTAAGCCCTCTTTTTTATATCAAAAAAATTAAAAGTAATAAGAAAAAGTAGGTGATAAAAATGAGCATAGTGGTAAATGTAAAAGACTTAAAAAAAGAATTTAAAATATCGAAAAGGCAGCGAAAAATTCAACAATGCAGAACAAATATTGCATTAAATGGGCTTTCTTTTGAAGTTAATAAGGGAGAAATATATGCTCTTTTAGGAACAAATGGAGCAGGGAAAACAACAACATTAAGAATTCTATCAACTTTACTAAAACCAGATGATGGAAAATGCTATATTGATGGTGTGAATGTATCGGAAGAACCTGATAAAATTCGAAGTAAGATTGGTTTTCTTACAAGTGAATTGAAATTAGATGGCTTTTTTACACCAAATTATTTATATGATTTTTTTTCTGATTTATATGGTGTTAAATCAGAGTTACGTATAGTGCGTAAAAAGGAATTATTTAATACTTTAGGTATTGATAAATTTGCAGAAGTGAAAGTTTCTAATTTGTCTACAGGAATGAAACAACGAGTTGCAATTGCAATATCATTAGTACATGATCCAGATATAATTATATATGATGAACCAACAAATGGGCTAGATATTGTTAGTTCGAAAATGGTAATTGATTATTTAAAAGAATTAAAGACAAATGGAAAAACTATTATAATTTCAACACATATATTTGAAGTGGTTGAAAAAGTTGCTGATAGAGTAGGCATTGTAATAAATGGTAAATTGGAATATGAAGATAGTATTTCAAGAATAAAAAAAGAAAAATCATTAGAGGATGTTTTTTTTGAAGTGTATTATAGTAAAGAAGGAGAACACTAATGAGTAAAATATTAATTATTGTTAAAAAAGAATTATTACGAATACTAACGGATAAAAGACTATGTTTTACGACTATTATTATGCCGGGATTGATGATTTTTATAATGTATGCTTTAGTTGGAAATGTGATGAGTAATACATACAGTACTTTACAGAATAGTGAATATACTGTAGTTATAAATAATGTTCCGAATGACATTAAAGAACTATTATTAAAAAATAAAATTTCATTTAAAGAAAAAAATAAACCCCAAAATTATTATATGAATAAAATAAGAGATAAAAATTTAGATTTATATATAGATTTTGATAAGAATTTTGAAGATAATATTTTAAATGGAACAGAAAAAGGTGTTCAAGTACCTAGTGTTTCAATATATTATAACTCACAAAGTAATTCCTCGAATACAGGATATATGCTTTTGTCATCAATATTAAATGAATATAAAGATTGCATTCGAAATGTATTTTATGTAAATTCTGGAAATGACCTATATGATTTAGCTACAACAAAAGATTCAACAGGTCAGTTTGTATCAATGATATTACCAATGTTACTTATTACCATGCTTTTTAGTATTTGCGCATCGGTGGCCCCTGATTCAATTGCTGGAGAAAAAGAGAGAGGAACAATGGCTACACTACTGGTTACACCTATTAAAAGAGAGCAATTGGCAATTGGAAAAATACTTGGATTAAGTATTATTGTTGTGTTAGGGGGAATTTCAAGTTTTATAGGTGCTATGTTATCACTTCCGTTTTTAAGTATTGGACAAGATGAGATTGATACATCTGTATATTCAATCAATGATTATTTGGAGTTATTTATAATTGTAATTTCAACAGTTTTAATAATGATATCATTAACTGCAATAGTATCTGTATTAGCAAGATCTATTAAAGAAGCATCATCATCTATGGCTCCGCTTACAATACTGGTTGCCCTTGTAGGAATTTCAGGGATGTATAATCAAAATGGTAGTAATAGATTAATACATTATATAATTCCATTGTATAATAGTGCGCAATGTATGAATGAGATATTTTTGTTCAATGGCAACATAAATCATGTTATAATAACCGTAATATCAAATTTGTTATATACAATTATTTTGGTATACATTTTATCTAAATTATTTAAGAACGAGAAAATAATATTATGAAATCAGATTACATTTCAGACTTGATTATTATAGCTCTGCTTTGTGTTGGGTACATATATATAAATAATCGTATATCAGAATATCAGGGCGAAACATACTTGTGGAAAAAACTGCTTGGTGAATCGGAAAAGAAAATAATAATTGAGTTTAAAAAGAAAAACATATTGGTTGAGAGTCTGTTTTTGTTGGTATTTGCAGTGATAAATATATCAGGTGATATTTTAAATTGGCTGATAAGCATTATTAATATTGTGATATTGATAAATAATATGCTATTGCTAATGTTTAGAAGAAAATACTGCAGAAATATATCCGGGAAAATATTTATGATAATAGCATATATTTATTTTATTTGGATTTTCTTTACAGTTATTCAGGCAATAGTTGCAGGCGGTG
>ENA-OOYH01000272-OOYH01000272.1-human-gut-metagenome-genome-assembly--contig:-NODE-272-length-11493-cov-1.557440_pt1 | contig 11493 bp, 10 predicted proteins | sample MGYA00241699_ERZ501370 | MGnify/ENA primary metagenome ERZ501370 (study PRJEB25962, sample SAMEA2042655) | human gut metagenome | biome: human gut; feature: human-associated habitat; material: faeces... | reverse complement strand
CAACGGATGTTTCTTATGGAGATGGTGATTATATCAATAATACAGGCTTAAGTATCAAAAGACCGGACAAATATTATGTGCCGGCGGGGCAGAGTACACAGATGATTGTGGGAGCAACCGGAGAGAGTGATTATCAGATTATATCTGTAGCAGAAGCAATGTACAACAGGTTTGATATGAAGAGAGTATTTTACTCGGCTTTTGTGAATGTTAATATGGATGAGTCATTACCGGGTATCGGGCAGCCGCCACCGTTAAAGAGAGAGCACAGGCTTTATCAGGCAGATTTTCTTATGAGATTTTATGGCTTTAAGGCAGGAGAGCTTTTGTCGGAGGATAATCAGAGCTTTAATGATTATATTGATCCAAAGTGTCAGTGGGCTGTAGGTCATCTGGAGTGTTTTCCGGTTGAGATTATGACGGCGGATTATTATACACTTCTCAGGGTCCCGGGAATAGGCACTAACAGTGTCAGGCGTATTATAAAAGCCAGAAAGCATGCAAAGCTTTCGTTTACAGATTTAAAGAAAATGGGTGTCGTGCTCAAAAGAGCACTGTACTTTATCACCTGTGATGGTCGTATGATGTACAATACAAAGCTTGATGAAAGCTATATTACAAGGCATCTCATATATAACGAAAGGCCGGATACTATGCTTTTAGCTGATAATAAATCATGTACTTATGAGCAGATGAGTATATTTGATTTTATATCTGAATAGACAATATTTTTGTAAAGCTTCAGGGAGAAGTATGCATGGATAATATAATACTTAGGTGTGATAATAATATAAATGGGATTTTTACCGCTATATATGATGCTTTTGTATACAAAAATCAAATGCAAAAAGAAAATCACGAAGTATACCGGGACAATATTTCTATTGAGATAGGCATTGGAGGAAACTATACACTTTTTTCAAAGATGATAGATATTGAAACAGATGAGGTAAAGGTTCAAAAGACAATTTTGACAATTCAAAAGAAGCTTGGTTTTAAGATATATGAGACTGTATTTGATGCTTTGTGCCATTATTCTGATAATAGAGCAACAATAGTGCTTGGATTTCTTGTCAGAGCATTTAAGGTGGGACAAAGGATTATGGAGCATATGACCGATAAATATGTTATGGAGGTATTTGAGCTTTCAAGAAAGGTAAATAAAGAGGCTGACAAGATAAGAGGGTTTATTCGTTTTAGTGATAATGGAAACTATCTGCTGGCGCACTTTGAACCAAAATGCGATATGATACCGGTTGTTATGTGGCATTTTGTGGACAGGTATCCCGGTGAAAATTTTGTAATCTATGATGATAGAAGAAGGTATGCAGTGGTCCACCCGAGGCTTAAGGAGTGTTTTTATATCAATGAAAGTGAATTTAAACAGCTTGAGAGAAGTGTGCCGGTGAAGACAGACAGTTTTGAGCAGTTATGGAAGGTGTATTTTGAGCACACTGATATAAGGGAGCGGTTCAATCCACAATGTCAGCGCAATCTTTGTCCAAAGTGGTATAGGAAGAATATGGTGGAATTTACCTGATTTTTGAAAGAAATCAATTGTTGCCGGTTACACTGTGGTGTGTGAACAGTAATATAGTGACAGAAATACCAATAAATGATACAATTTATACATGTATACTTAAACATAACGATACTATATCAGGGTGATGCTATGCAGATATCAAATTTGGTAAGTCAATACAACAATTCAGTGGCAAATGGTGAGCCTATGACAGGAGCAAAGGGCGTTGAGAAGCTGGTATCTTCTTTAAATGAAATGTCAAAAGGGATGATATTTGAGGGAACAGTAAGTAGTGTCCGTGGCAATCAGGTTAAGCTTGCTTTGTCAAATGGTCAGCAGATTTTGGCAAGGCTGGCAGGAAAGTTTTCATTTGAACAGGGACAGTCTGTGTTTTTTCAGGTGAAAAATAATGATGGAGGCACTATAGAAATAAAACCATATACAGTTGATGGCGAGGGAGCCAACCTCACACTTATGGATGCGCTAAAGGCTGCAGGTCTGTCGGTAGATGGCATAAATTTATCGATGGTGAACAAGATGATGGAAGAGCAGATGCCAATTGATAAGACAAGCCTTAATCAGATGTATCAGCTTGTGCAGGATAATAAGGATATTAATGTGACTACACTTGTTGAGTTAAAGAGGCTTGGAATTGAAATTAATCAGGTAAATGCAGCTCAGTTTGAAAATTATGCTAATGACAAACAGGCTATTACAATTGCTATGGATAGTTTGATAGATGAACTGCCGAATGCTCTTTCAGCCGAAGATTTATCAATGTATAAGCTTGTAACTCAGGCGAGGGATATTTTAAATATTGTTACAGAAGGGCTGCCGGAAGAGGCATTTATATCAAGTGAAGCTTCTGATATGTCACAGTATGAGGCAATAATGCGTGATAATCAATCGGCACCTGTAGTAAAAAAACACTTTAATATTGCTGAATTATTTGAATCATTAAACAGTGTTTCCGGTGAATCACAGGACATTCACACAACGCAGAAAATAAACAATGCTCCGGCAATAGATACCATCCTTTTACAGGAGAATGAAACAAAATCAAATACTATTGGATTTCTTTTATCGGATAAGCAGATAGAAGAGCTTAATGAACAGGTCAGGATGCTGCTTCCGAATTTACAGGAAAACAATATTTCTTTGTATTCAGAGGAGAGCAGTGTCGTAGGAATACTTAACGATATAAACAGTATGTTGGAAAATACACCGGCAAATGTCAATACACTGAGAAATTTGTTTTCAGGAGAAGCCTTTAAGCTTATGTTGAAGGAGGCTTTAGAACAGCAATGGATGATTAAACCGGGAGATTTAGAGAAGAATCCTAAGAAGCTTGATGGCTTGTACGATAAAATTGAAAAACAGATAACAAATATGGAAATTATTTTGAAAACATCAGGAGTGGTGAATCCTAAAGCAGAGGCACTGGCAGATAATATCCGTGGAAATATTGAATTTATGAATCAGATAAACGAGGCATATACATATGTGCAGGTTCCATTGAAGATGAATGAAAAAAACGCCAGCGGACAGTTGTATGTGTATACAAATAAGAAAAGTATGTCTAATCCGGACAAAGAATTATCAGCATTTTTACATTTGGATTTAGAGCATCTCGGTGGGACAGACGTGTCAATTAAAATGCTTCATAGGAAGGTTACAACTAATTTCTATTTGGATAGTGATGAGTCATATGCACTGGTAAAGCAATTTCTGCCGGTGTTGGAAAAGAGATTACAGGATAAGGGCTATAATTGTGAATTGAATGTAAATAGTGATTCGAAACAGATGAATTTTGTCTCTGGATTTCTGAAAAAGGATTTGCCACCTACAGGTCAGGTGCATAGATATTCCTTTGACATGAGGGCGTAGCAGTGTATAAGATAATTTACGAATAGTCACAGATGATTAAAACTTACTTTAGAAGGACAGGTGAGTTGTATGCATGGCGAAAATGATAATCGCAACAATAATGGAATAGACACAGGCAAAACAGCCGTAGCTATAGAGTATGTGCCGGGAGAAGCAGCACCTAAAATACTAGCTACAGGCAAGGGCGTTATTGCTGACAAAATTATTGAGAGGGCAAAGGAAAGCAATGTGCCTACATATAAGGACGATAAGCTTGCTGATACACTGTCTAGGCTTAAAATAGGTGATATGATTCCAACGGAGTTGTATGAGGTTGTTGCAGAGATACTTGTTTTTGTTAATGATCTGGATAAGCTTAAGGCAAAAATTGACCAAAGATAGTGTGTAGGTTATATGATATGTGAGGCAGTTATGAATAAAAGAAGTGTTGGAAGTATATATGAGCAGCTTGCAGCTGAGCAGTTAATAAATATGGGATATAGTGTACTTGCCTGCAATTACAGAAACCGCTTTGGAGAGATAGATATAATAGCAAAGGATGGAGATACAATATGTTTTTGTGAGGTGAAATATCGTAGAGATAACGGCTGCGGCAGGGCTCTTGAAGCAGTTGGTTATAGCAAGCAGAAAAAAATCATATCAGTTGCAAGCTATTATCTTATGAAACATGGTTTGGATGAGTGGACACCATGCAGATTTGATGTGATAGCAGTGGATGATGACGAGGTTACTGTGTTGAAGAATGCATTTGAGGGCAGTCAATAACTATTGGCTTGGCAGTTACGGACTGGTATTACGGAACTGTTAATTTATAAACGTTTGACCAGACTATTTCATGAAAACAGATAAGGAACAGGAAATTTTAAACAGCAATAGTTATCGGTAATATATAGTTGCATAGATATAAATATGAAGACAGACATTGATAAGAATATAAAGATTGATAAGAATATAAAGAAGGAAAAGAATATAAAGATGGATAAGAATATGCAGGCTGAAAACATACACAAAAATGTTGATGAAATTACTATAAATGATTTTGTTGCAAAGAATGATAAAGATGTTCTGGAATTAAAAAAGCACGTCCTTTCAAGCGGAAGTGTTGTTCCTTTGTTACATTTTAGGAAGCTAAATGAGCTTTCTATGATAGAGCATTGCTTTACAACACGTCTTGGTGGACTCAGTGAAGGGATGTTTGAAAGCTTAAATCTAAGCTTTACACGTGGAGATGACGAGGAAAAGGTCTTAGAAAACTATAAAAGGGTGGCGGAGGCAATCGGAGCAGAGGCAGGACAGATTGTTACGACAGACCAGACACATACTACCAATGTTCTGAGAGTTGGAAAAAAGCAGTGTGGCATCGGGGTGACAAGAAAGAGACCATATACAGATGTGGACGGACTTATCACGAATGAGCCAAATGTTGTGCTTGCCACATTTTATGCTGATTGTGTACCGCTTTATTTTGTTGATCCGGTACATAGGGCAATAGGGCTTAGCCATTCAGGCTGGAGAGGTACTGTAAATCGCATGGGAAAACAGACACTTATTGCTATGAACAGGGAGTTTGGTACCGAGGCACATGATGTTATAGCTGCGATAGGACCTTCAATATGTCAGGACTGCTATGAGATAAGTCAGGATGTTGCAGAGCATTTTGTGGATGAGTTTGCGACAACAGACGATCCTCATGCGAGTGATATTCTGCTTTATAAGGGAGCTGGCAAATATCAGCTCGACCTTTGGGAATGTAACAGGAGAGTGCTTATGGAGGCAGGAGTGCAGGAAGACAATATTGCCATAAGCAATATATGCACTTGTTGTAATCCCTCTCTTTTATTTTCGCATAGAGCAAGTCATGGAAAGCGTGGAAATCTTGGAGCTTTTATGTTTCTTAAGTAATTTTCGCACAATCTATTAAGGAAATAATAAGAAATGCCTAAAGCTATATATGTTAAAATAGGTGTATCACGTTGGATAGTACACTGTGCGGGAACTGATGCTGTCAGACAGTTTTTTGGTTCTTTGAGTTAATATAAAAGTCACAGCGGTACTGGCGTATATGAACCGGGGAGAACGATATGCAGTTAAATTATCGAGATTCAAAGCCTATTTATGAACAAATTAAGGAAGGCATCAGACGAATGATTGTTATGAATGTTATTAAACAGGACGAAAAGCTACCGTCTGTACGTGAGCTTGCCTGCAAGTATGCAATCAATCCTAACACTATCGCAAAAGCATACAGGGAACTTGAGGAGGAAGGCTATCTTTATACTAAAAGTGGTAAAGGAACCTTTGTTGCTGATGCTAAGACAGCCAGGCAGAGTCTGACAAGGAATTTGAAAATACTCTTTGATCAGGTGGTGACAGAGTTATTTGTGCTTGAAACACCTGTTGAGGAATTGAGAACAAGAATGGATGATGCGAAAGAGCAGCTGAGCATGGAAGATGACTTAGTCAGATTTGTAACACAAGATATGCAGACAGAAGATGTTGTGACAGAGGGTAATGATGATACAGATAAATAATTTAGTGAAAAAATTTGACGATTTTACGGCACTTGATGGTGTGAATATGAACGTGGAAAAAGGAGCTGTCTATGGGCTTGTAGGCCCAAACGGAGCCGGCAAATCTACACTTATCAGGCATATTACAGGCGTAATGAGACAGGATGCAGGGGAAGTGTTTATTGATGGTGAGCCTGTATATGAAAATGCAAGGATTAAAGGACAGATGGCTTATATACCGGATGATATGTTTTATTTTTTGCAGTCTGATACAATTAATATGATGCATTATTATAAGGGAATGTATCCAAATTTTGATGAGAAGCAGTTTTACAGGATGCAGGAGTTTTTCCCATCTATAGATGTTAAAAGAAATATCAGAAAGCTTTCTAAGGGCATGCAGAAGCAGGTTGCCTTTTGGCTTGCACTGTGCTGTAAACCAAAGCTTATTGTGCTCGATGAGCCTGTTGATGGGCTTGACCCTGTCATGAGAAGGCAGATATGGTCTATCATGCTTGATGATGTGGCTGCAAATAATACTACAGTGGTTGTATCGTCTCATAATCTGCGCGAGCTGGAGGATGTGTGTGATCATGTAGGTATTCTCAATAATGGAAAGATTATGATAGAGCGCTCTCTTACAGAGCTGCAGGGCAATATTTCTAAGATTCAGATTGCATGTCCGTATGGTATGCCTAAGATACCACAGGATTTTAAAGTACTTCATATGTCAAATATAGGAAGGGTATACACTGTTATAGTGCGTGGAGAGCCTGATGCTGTTGTAAAGGCTATTACAGATGGCAAGGACAGTCCGCAGGTAGTGGATGTACTGCCTCTTACTCTGGAGGAAATATTTATCTATGAGATGGGAGGAGAGGACTATGAAGTCAAAGACATCATTTATTAATAGAACAATGCTGCAAAAGAATGTAAAGCTTTACTGGCCAATCTGGACACTGTATACAATAGTGCTATTACTCAACGGTCCGTTTTCCATGTGGAGCAGATTTAAGAATGCAGAGTTTATTTATGGCAAAAACTGGCATAAGTATATGCTTGATATAATATCCCCGGCTATCAGCATGGAGGCAGATATGATTTTTATTTTTGTCATGGCATTGGTTACAGGCATGGCAATGTTCAGTTACCTGTATAATTCGAGAGCTTGTAATATGATTCACTCTATGCCTGTGACAAGGCGGCAGCTTTTTTCGACCAATGTGTTGACAGGTCTGCTGTTTATGTGGATTCCGCAGATAATTAAGTACATTATGTCGTTTGTTATATGTATATCATATGGAAATACTAAGGTGGTACATATTGGAATCAATCTGCTTGCTGCAATGGGAATATCATTTTTTATGTACAGCCTGGTGTGTCTGTGCGCAATGATTACGGGACAGCTGGTTTCTGTGGCTGTGATGTATGCGGTTGTCAATCTGCTGTATGGAGGAGCGGTTATTGCCATTGCCAATGTGCTCACATATGTATCATACGGGCTTCCATATATGGAATTTGTAAGGAAAATAAGTGTTACGTGGTTTGCACCCATGTTGCAGCTCCTCAATCGTGTAGGATTTCATCCTGGCATGAAGAAAGCAGGAGATGATTATTACTGTATTAAATATACTTTCAGAGGCACAAATACTATCGTAGTTTATGTTATCGCGGCTGCAGTTATATACTTTATTTCTTATAAGATTTATAAGCATAGAGATTTGGAAAATGCAGGAAGTTTTATAGCTATTCCAAAGCTTAAGCCGGTTTTCAGGAAGTGTTCTATGGTGCTGCGTTTGATGAATTTATGTCTGGGAGGACTGATTTTATCTACTGTTACAGCGTCGCTGCTGCTTGGGCTTAGAATCAGCATTGGTGTTCCTGCGATTATGATGCTTGCAGTGGTGCTTGGAATCATAGCCTTCTTACTTTTAGAGATGATTATAAGGAAGAATTTTAAAATTTTTAATAAAGCACTATTTAAGGAAATTATTGCTTTTGGTGCGTTTGTTGTAGTTGTGTTTGGAGGCATAACGGTTTACGGAAATGTGGAGGAAAATTATATACCGAGGCTTGCGGATATTGATTCTGCCCGTATAGCCATAGATTTTGATGTCAATCTGGAGGGAAAGGATGTTGAAAAGATTTTAGAGACTCAAAAGATACTTATGGCGCAGAAAAAGGATTATTTTAAAAAGAGATATAATGATTCCTGGTATATTACAATCTCATATACATTAAAAAACGGAGAAAAGGTCAACCGTGTATATTATACAACCGATGATTTTAATCCACATAAGCAGTGCAAGGCGATTATGGCGGAGGAAAATAAACCACAGAATATTATTAATGCCATAATGCAGTGTGATACGACAGACATTACATTTATCAATGGCTCGGCAGAGCAGTATAATGATAAATATGTAGATGTGCTGAATGAGAGCTTTAACGGAAAAGTTGCAGCGGATATTTTTGAGGCTGTGAAGAAGGATGTTGAGGCCGGTGTGATGCAGGAATATAATTTGCAGAGAATGCTTGACGGAGTGGATAAGGATAACAGCTATATGTACGATCTTATGCTGAATTTTACAGTGCCAAAGGGCAACAGGATTGGAAAAAGCTGGAATGTCTATGGCTTCACATGGTATGAGGAGCTGTTGGATATACTGGGGGTAACAAAGGAGTATTCTGATTTTGGGGATGCCCGTTCCGATGGTATTGAAACGTATTCGGTCAACATTAGTTTTGGCGAAAACTGTACTAATCTGATAGCTGTTCTTAAAGAAAATGGATTAATTTCATCAAAAGAACCACTTTTGACGTATGAATAGTTGTCTCTGTAAATGGTATTGTGATATAATTACTCTGTTATAGATGTTTTGTTTATTATTTTATCGTTATTCTGAATAGTTACAATTAGTCTATAATCTAATATGAATTTAGAACAGGAGAGTATATGAGCAGACCAGTAGTGGCCATCGTAGGCCGTCCAAATGTTGGAAAATCTACTCTCTTCAATGCGCTTGCAGGAGAGAGGATATCTATAGTAAAGGACACTCCGGGTGTCACAAGAGACAGAATCTATGCGGATGTATCATGGCTTGATTATAATTTTACCATGATTGATACAGGTGGTATTGAGCCGGAATCCGGAGACGTGATACTGTCACAGATGAGAGAGCAGGCACAGATTGCTATAGACACCGCAGATGTTATTATTTTTATCACAGACGTGAAGCAGGGGCTTGTTGATTCCGATTCAAAGGTGGCGGATATGCTTCGTCGTTCACACAAGCCGGTTGTATTAGTTGTCAATAAGGTGGACAGCTTTGAAAAGTACATGACTGATGTGTATGAGTTTTATAACTTAGGAATTGGTGATCCACATCCTATATCTGCAGCTTCGATGCTCGGACTCGGAGATATGCTTGATGAGGTTGTAAAGCATTTTCCGGATTCATCTAAGCAGGACGATGAGGATGACAGACCGAGAGTTGCTATAGTAGGTAAGCCTAATGTAGGTAAGTCATCACTTATCAACAAGCTTGCCCGTGAGGACAGGGTAATAGTGTCAGATATAGCAGGCACCACAAGAGATGCTATCGATACAGCCATAAAATATGATGGTAAGGAGTATATATTTATCGATACAGCCGGTCTCAGGCGCAAGAATAAGATAAAAGAGGATATAGAGCGATACAGTATTATACGTGCAGTTTCCGCAGTTGAGAGAGCTGATGTTGTCATTGTAGTGATAGATGCTACAGAGGGAGTTACTGAGCAGGATGCTAAAATTGCGGGTATTGCCCACGAAAGAGGAAAAGGAATTATCATTGCTGTCAATAAATGGGATGCCATTGAAAAGGATAATAATACCGTAAAGCAGCACACAGAGAAAATCAGACAGATATTAAGCTTTATACCATATGCAGAGATACTGTTTATTTCGGCAAAATCAGGTCAGAGGCTCAACAAGATATTTGAGCTCATCGATGTTGTTATAGAAAATAACTCAATGCGTGTTGCAACAGGAGTGCTAAATGAGATCGTTACGGAGGCAGTTGCCATGCAGCAGCCGCCTACAGACAAGGGCAAGAGACTTAAGATATACTATGTGACTCAGGTTTCGGTTAAGCCGCCTACCTTTGTAATCTTTGTAAACGACAAGAATCTTATGCATTTCTCATATACCAGATATCTCGAGAACAGAATCAGGGATACATTTGGTTTCAGAGGAACTGCACTTAAGTTTATTACAAGAGAACGAAAGGAAAATGAGTAAAATGATACTGGCTAGGATTTTAGCGTTGGTCGTAGGGTATTTCTTTGGAACCTTTCAGACCGGATATTTTTATGGTAAGGCACATGGAATAGATGTAAGAGAGCATGGAAGCGGTAATTCAGGCACCACCAATACGCTTCGTACACTTGGATGGAAGGCAGGTGCAGTTACTTTCTTTGGTGATTTGTTCAAGGCAATCATAGCAGTTATGATATTTTATTTCATATATAGAAATACATATCCACAGGCTGTTAAATGCATAGAGCTGTATGCAGGCTTTGGAGCGGTGCTTGGACACAATTTTCCGTTCTTTCTCAATTTCAAGGGAGGAAAGGGAATAGCGTGTACATCAGGTGTGATACTTGCTGTATGTCCGATTGCGGCTCCGATATGTCTGGTATTGTTTATTCTTGCTGTAGCCATAACAAGATATGTCTCGCTTGGTTCTATACTGGTCGTTATATCGTTTCTGATTCAGGCAATTGTGTTTAACCATATGGGGCTGCTTGGAGTAAGTGGCAATTATGCGGTCGAGTTTGATATACTTGCTGCTTGTTTTACGGCGATGGCTATCTGGCGACACAGAGCCAATATCAAGAGACTTTTAAGCGGAACTGAAAATAAATTTGGTCAGAAGGCAAAGTAAATAATAGTTTTTGATTATAATAATTATATAAAATATGAGGCATAGAAAATGAGTAGAGTAGGTATTATAGGTGCAGGAAGCTGGGGAACAGCATTATCCCTGGTGCTTGCAAATAACGGACATTCTGTTGAAATATGGTCAATCGTGGAGAGCGAGATTGAGATGCTTAAAGAAAAGCATGAGCATATTGATAAGCTTCCTGGAGTAAAGCTTCCGGATAGCATTACCTTTACAACAGATATAGAGAAAACAATCAAAGATAACGATATACTTGTACTTGCGGTACCTTCTGTATTCACCAGAAGCACAGCAGTAAAAATGGCTCCGTTTGTGAAGGAAGGACAGATAATTGTCTGTGTGGCAAAGGGAATTGAAGAAAACACTCTTATGACCATATCTGATGTGGTAGAGAGTGAGATACCTTGCGCTGATGTGGCTGTAATGTGTGGACCTTCACATGCAGAGGAGGTCGGACAGCTGCTTCCTACGACTGTTGTTGCAGGAGCAAGGACACAGAAGACCGCTGAGATAGTACAGGATCTTTTTATGAATGAGGTATTTCGTGTGTATACCAGTCCTGATGTGCTTGGAATGGAGCTTGGAGGCTCCCTCAAGAATGTCATAGCACTTGCAGCAGGAATGGCAG
>ENA-OOYH01000271-OOYH01000271.1-human-gut-metagenome-genome-assembly--contig:-NODE-271-length-11565-cov-1.496699_pt1 | contig 11565 bp, 10 predicted proteins | sample MGYA00241699_ERZ501370 | MGnify/ENA primary metagenome ERZ501370 (study PRJEB25962, sample SAMEA2042655) | human gut metagenome | biome: human gut; feature: human-associated habitat; material: faeces... | reverse complement strand
AGAATCTTCATCAGCGTACTCTTGCCGGCGCCATTCTCTCCCAACAGGGCCATGACTTCTCCGGATCGCAATTCAAACTGTACATGATCCAGTGCTTTTACTCCCGGGAAGCTTTTGCATATATCCTTCATGGATACTATGACTTCTTTTTCACTCATACCTTCTCTTCGTCCTTCCCTTCCATTAATAAATAGGCTAATTTTAGCTGTTTTTGCGTTCCCCTTAACTTTATGTTAACAGTATAGCAAAAGCCCCCTTCAAAGATAAGGGGACTATCTTTCTTATTGAAGGGGGTTTTTTATGCACTATGAATATGAAATTCTAAATTACACCTTTGTACCTATACAAGTTTACGATTCTGTTTTTGTTTCTCTTCTTTTTATATCGGCAGTTTGTATACTAATTTTTCTTTCCAGCTCTTCCATCATGACATTGCTGTTACGAAAAACACATAAAATCACTCCCACCATCAGGGAATTGGCCAGACAGTTCCCCAGCCCATAAGCCAGAAATGGAATGGATATGGTGTAGTAAATGCCAAATCCAAAATTCACCAGAACCGCATTGACGATCCGAAGCAGGATGCTCAGACTGCACACACTGCCCAACAGCAATGCCGCACGATTACTCTGACGCAGAGCGACACGGAGTGCATAAAGCGCAAAAGCAAACAGTGCCACGATCACCAATACTCCCACAATGATACCAAACCACAGGAAAATGCTGTGAATAATGTAGGTTGTACAGCTCTCCTGTGACAGGGACCATGTCCCGTTATTTTGATCTGAGGTAAAAAGTAATGCCTCACTGATCTTTCCCCCACCCAACAATGAAAAGCCATGCTGTTCCTGCTGAATATTGCTGGCAATATAACCGGTCTCCCCTTTTCCCATCCGGTAATCCATCCGCCGCCAAATAGAGTAATCTCTTTTTTCCCGGCAGAATGCCCCGTTTGATGGCAAGGAACAAAATTACGATAGATAACAAGAATGCTTCCATCATACCGGCAGAGCAGGTAATATCCTTCGATAACAGCAGCACCGCTGCCAGATACACCGCATCCAGAATCAGGATTACCTTCCAGCTTAAGGTTCGCATGCGATACAAAAGCAAGGCATACAGAACCGGAAAAAACATCCACAGCAGATAGACAGCTTCATATCTGTCATGATAACTGCCACTCCATATATGTGTCCCCAACATGCCGCCTGCCAGCCCTGCAGCTATAAAAAGCGCCGTCAGCCCATAGCTGAAACGTACCAGTTTCATAGAGAAGTCCGAGAATCAGCAACAGTCCGATTCCGTTATACAGGATCGTATTACGCAGATAATTTTCCGCTCCCACCATCTCCATATGGGATAACAAGATTCCCTGCATGACAATTCCCACCAGTGTCAGTATCACCGTGATGCCAAACAACACTGTCGGAAACTTCGGCCTGTGGATCCGGTTCAATTCCCTGCCGGTCTGCAGCGGATCCCCCATCTGGCGTACCGCTTCCTGTGCGGCTGCCAGGGTGTCATTCCCTCCCGGTGATAGTCCTCCGTCTGTTCCTCAATGTGATTGCCAATCTCCCTGCGGATTGCGCATCTGGCATGGGGATTCTCGATCTGTTCTCCTATGGCATCCAGATAATCCCGGATGCTTCCGGCATTCCGCCAATCCGTATTCTCTTCCACCGCCGGTTGTTCTGCCTCCTCATGCGCTGCCAGCACTACCCTTTTTTCTTCCTTTCCCATAATCAGCACCCTCTCTGAAGACTCAACACTCCGGAAACTGCAGTCTGGTATTCCTGCCATTCCTTCTTCTTTTCTTCCGCATGCTTTTTTCCTGCAGGAGTCAGCTGGTAGTATTTTCTCGTCTTGCCGGAAGTATTGTCCTCGTAAGACACCACATCTCCACGGCTCTCCAGCGAGTGCAGCAGAGGATACAGTGTCCCGGCCTTTAGTTCGAAGACATTGTTAGATCTCTCTCGCAGTGCCTCAATCATCTCATAGCCATACATGTCCTTGGTCTCCAATAGACGCAGGATCATCATTGCCATACTTCCCTGTACCAGATTCCTATCGATTGCCATATGTATACGCTCCTCTCTATATGGGCTTTCTACACACAATATATATCGTCAGTCTATATATGCCAAGGAAATTATTCTCACTTCTCTTTTGTGCTTTCTTTCGCACGGTATCGTATGCTATACTGTTCCCAGATATTTTCTTGATCATTTCTACAAAACCCAACATTATATAAAATAAAGGAGGTATACAATGAAAAAAATATGGATCGTCGGTTCCCTCGGTCACATGGGGCAGGCGTTGATCAGGTTGTTAGACATGATGGAATATGAATTATACGAAACCGATAAGGACGAGCTGGATATCACGGATGAACATGCAGTTTCCCTGTTCATGCACCGGAATCGTCCCGATGTCGTCATCAACTGTGCAGGATATCATCCTTCCGCCGGTGCAGCGCAGTCGGAGACAGATATGGCTTACAAGGTAAACGCCGTAGGTGCGAGAAATCTGGCGCAGTCTGCGGAGAGCATTCAGGCAAAACTCATACAGATCTCTACGGATGATGTATTTTCCAGCGCATCCGACACACCCTATAATGAGTTCGATGATGTAAATCCCGTGGGGCTGTTTGCGAAATCCAAATATGCCGGAGAGAAATTCGTCATCCAGCTGATGACCCGCTATGTCATTATCCGCAGTTCCTGGATCTATGGCATTGGCAAAGACTTTTTGAATGAAGTACTCGAAGCTGCCGCAGACCCCAAAGTATCCACCATGGAATTATGGAACAATGACCGCGCCGTTCCCACTTCTGCCGCTGAGCTTGCCCGGGTGGTGAAATTCTTCATCGACAACGATCATTACGGCATCTATCACGCCGTATGCAGTGGCGGTTCCTGCACACGCCTGGAATTTGCGAAAGAGATCCTGCGTCTTGCCGGAAAAGAGGACCGGCTTACCGTCAAAGTAAAAGACGGCACCCCGGAGAAATATTCCGTACTGGATAATATGATGCTGCGTCTCACCGGCATCGAAGAACCCAGTGGCTGGAGAGAGACACTGGCTTCCTACATGAAAGAAACCGGAGGACTGGAATAGTGGAAAAACACAAAAAAGAAAAGAAAAAACTCGGTCTGTCCACCAAAATCTTTATCGCCCTGTTAACCGGTGCGGTATGTGGTGTACTGATCCATTATTATATGCCGGAAGGGTACTTCAGAGATACGATTCTGATCAACGGTATTCTCTATGTACTGGGAAATGGTTTTATCCGCCTGATGCAGATGCTGGTGGTCCCTCTGGTATTCTGCTCCCTGGTCTGCGGCGCAATGGCCATCGGTGATACGAAAACGTTGGGAACTGTGGGTGTGAAAACGATCCTGTTCTATCTGTGCACCACTGCCTTGGCGATCTGCGTGGCACTGGGCATTGCCAGTCTGATCAATCCCGGCGTTGGTTTAAATATTGCGTTGCCGGAGGATGCCACCGAAGTCGCGACCACCCAGGTAGATTTTGCGGAGACGTTGTTGAATATTATTCCGAAAAATATTTTTACCTCTCTGTCCGCCGGAGATATGCTGCCGATCATCTTCTTTGCTTTATTTGTTGGCATTCTTCTGGCTGCCATGGGCAACCGGGTCTCCACTGTGGCGAACTTTTTCAGTCAGTTCAATGACATTATGATGGAAATGACGATTGCAGTCATGAAAGCTGCCCCTGTCGGTGTCTTCTGCCTGATTGCGAAGACCTTCGCAGGCATCGGCTTCGACGCTTTTGTGCCTATGCTGAAATATATGGGAAGTGTCATTCTGGCGCTGGCAGTACAGTGTTTCGTGGTATATCAGGTCATGCTGTTTGTGTTCACCCGCTTGAATCCTTTTAAGTTCATTAAAAAGTTCTTCCCGGTTATGACCTTTGCCTTCTCCACTTCCACCAGTAATGCGACGATCCCTCTGTCTATCGACACTCTGTATAAAAAAATCGGTGTCTCCAAACAGATTTCGTCCTTTACGATTCCTCTGGGTGCCACCATTAACATGGACGGTACTTCCATTATGCAGGGCGTAGCAGTTGTTTTCATAGCACAGGCTTACGGTATTCCTCTGACCCCGGCTGCCATTGCTACTGTCATTGCCACCGCGACGATCGCTTCCATCGGTACTGCCGGTGTCCCCAGTGTCGGTCTGGTCACCCTGTCCATGGTACTGACCTCTGTAGGACTGCCTACCGAGGGCATTGCACTGATCATGGGTATCGACCGTATCCTGGATATGCTGCGTACCGCTGTCAATATCACCGGTGATGCCGTATGTACCACTATCGTGGCTAAACAGCAGGGTTCCTTTAACGAGAATACTTTCCGGGCAGATAACTGATCACCCGTTTACAACTTTTCAGACGGCTGCCACCGTATAAAAAAAAGAGTGAAACATTCTGTCTTGTGCTCAAGTGCACCGTCAGATGTTTCACTTTTTTATAGCTCGAAGCTATTCTATTTCAGTTTATTTAATTTTGCCCGGTTGGCAATAACGATCAGCCGCATATCCTGTGTCAGAGGTACTTCCGGATCGATATTGGTATTTACATTTTTTCCTTCGATGATCGCCACCACGTTAATGGAATATTTTTTCCGCAGATTCAGCTCGATCAGGTTCTTCCCGATCCACTGCTGTTTGACTTCCATTTCCACCATAGACACATCCTGGGACAATTCGATAATGTCCATGAAACCGGAGCTTAACAGATTTTTGGCCAGATGGATCCCTGACTCACTCTCGGGGAATACTACACGGTCTGCTCCTACTTTCGTAAGGATCTTGCAGTTTATCTCAGTGGCGCATTTGGTGATAACGGTCTTTACGCCCAGTTCTTTACACAGCATGGTTGCCATAACACTGGCTTCCAGATGATTCGCCATGGTCACAATGACCACATCAATATTCGCAATACCGATCTGTCTCAACGCTTCCGAATCTGTAACATCCGCACATTTACAGTATGGAATCTCTGAAATTGCCGCATTGACAACTGCCTCTCTGTTGTCCACCGCTACCACCTCTGCGCCGTTCTCTGCCAACTCCTTCGCCACACTTCTTCCATATCTTCCAAGTCCAAATACTGCATAGGTCTGATTGATTCCCATAGTCTCTTCCTTCCTGTTTCTTCTATCTGCTTTATCCGACGCTGATCTCTTCTGTCGGGTTCTTCACAATATTTTTGTTCTTTTTCTGCGTGCTGAATGCCACTACCAGAGATATGGGACCGACTCTTCCCAGATACATGGTCACGATAATAATCAGTTTTCCCCAAAGATTCAGCATGGAAGTCAGGTTCCTGCTTAATCCCACAGTAGCTGTGGCACTCACTGTTTCATACACAATATCGATCACAGCCGCATCTGTCACTGCAGATAAAAGAATTGCGGACAACGACGCAATGATAAAAAACATACCTACAACCGCTACCGATTTATTCACCGCCTGCTTCGGAATATTTCTCCCAAAAAGCTCCGCATCCTCCTTATTACCTATGGTGGCAAATACCAGCAGCACTGCGATCGTAACTGTCTTCATTCCTCCTGCGGTTCCCACCGGAGAGCCGCCGATCAGCATCAAAAGCACCGAAATGATCGCAGAGGTATTGGTCAGATCCTCTTGTGGAATTGTGGCAAAACCTGCGGTTCGCGTAGTTACTGCCTGGAACAGGGATGCCCAGATCCGTTGCGGCACCGTGTAATCCTGCATCGTCAGAGGATTATTGTATTCAAAAATATAAAATACCGCCGCTCCCACTACAATAAGTATTCCTGTCACCGTGAGTGCTATTTTACTGTGCAGTGTCAGCAGTCGGAAACATTTCAGCTTCTGGCTCCGGATATTTTTCAAAACCCGCAGTACATCCCACCAGACGATATAGCCCAAACCTCCCAATATGATCAACAGCATCGTGACCAGATTGACCATGGGCTGAAATACATAGCCGCACAGACTGTCTTCCGCCATAATATCCATTCCGGCGTTGCAGAAGGCAGATACGGCATTAAAAATCGAAATCCATATGCCTCTGAGTCCGTATCCCGGCACAAATACTGTCATGTACAAAAGAGCTCCGCATCCCTCCACCACCAGAGTACCTATGAGAACCTTGCGGAGGAATTTCACGATTCCGGAGATATTATTCAGATTAAATACATCCTGCAGCATCCACCGGTTACCCAGTCCCAGTCGTCTGTGCAGTCCCATCATCACACCGTACATGACCGTAATGACTCCCAGACCTCCCAACTGGATCAGAAACAGGATCACGATCTGTCCCCAGACGCTCCAGGTGGAATATGTGGGAACCGTCACCAGACCGGTCACACATAGGGATGTGGTAGCCGTAAATAAAGCATCTATATAAGGAACCGCTTCTCCGGTAGCTGAACTGATGGGTAATGCCAGTAGGAAGCTACCCACTAATATGGCACACAGAAAGCTAAGCATGATCTTCTGTGTCGTAGACAACTGTATTATTTTTTTACTGTTCATAACACACTCCATTCCGCCGATGCTTTATCTCATCAGTGGAATCGCTAATCAAATTTCACGGGTGCAATCCGCAATGCTATGATTATAACACACTTTTAGATAAAAAACTCCTATTGGAGACAGTTTGTTGCTGTATCCATCATAGGAGTTCTCTTCTGATCTTATTTTTCTTCTTTTATACTTTAAATCGGTAGCCCACACCCCAGATGGTCTCGATATACTGAGGCTTTGCAGTATCTTTTTCGATCTTCTCACGGATCTTCTTGATATGCACTGTGACGGTGGCAATATCACCGATAGAATCCATATCCCAGATCTCACGGAACAATTCTTCTTTGGTAAATACATGGTTCGGATGCTCCGCCAGGAACGTCAGCAGATCGAATTCCTTGGTCGTAAACGTCTTCTCCACACCGTCCACATAGACACGCCTTGCAGTCTTATCAATACGGATACCACGGATCTCCACGATATCATTCTGCTGCTTCTGGTTGGTTCCCACCAGTCTCTCATAACGGGCCATGTGCGCCTTCACACGGGCTACCAGCTCACTGGGGCTGAAAGGTTTGGTCATATAGTCATCCGCACCCAGCCCTAAGCCGCGGATCTTATCAATGTCGTCCTTCTTCGCTGATACCATGAGAATGGGAATATTTTTCTCCTCCCGGATCTTCTTACATACTTCGAAGCCGTCCATGCCGGGCAGCATCAGGTCCAGAATGATCAGATCATAATCGCCTGCCAGTGCGGTCTTCAGTCCCTCATCGCCGGTATTGCAGATATCGACCTTGAAATCACTGAGCTCCAGATAATCCTTCTCAAGATCTGCAATTGCTACTTCATCTTCAATAATTAAAATCTTACTCATTATTTATCCTCCATTTACAGAATGTCCTTGCATCATCGGTTATCATGCTATTTCTGTTTCATTCCTTATTGATTCCTTATTCATTACTTGGTTCCACCCTGCTGCAGTTCAATGTATTTTCTCAGGACAAAATGCATACAGGTGCCTTCACCCTCTTTGGCTGTTGCCCATACATAGCCGCCGTGATCCTCGATGATCTTCTTCACAATAGAAAGTCCGATGCCGCTGCCGCCCTGGGCGGAATTGCGGGAAGCATCCGTGCGGTAGAACCGCTCAAAAATCTTCTGCAGATCCTTCTGCGCGATTCCCTTGCCGTTGTCCTCGATCTCTACCCGGATAGCATCCACTTCGTCGAGAATACGGATATCAATGTGCCCATTGGGCTTATCCATATATTTTACGCTGTTACTGATAATATTATTGATGACCTTCTTCATCTGCTCCGGATCCGCGATGACCACGGTATCGGGAGATACCAGATTCGAATAGTTCAGCTTGATACCCCGCTGCTCCAGATCCAGTCCGACTTCTTCCACACAGTCGCCGAAATAATCCGCCACGTTGATCCGGTGGAAATTGTACGGGATCCGGTTATTATCAATTCCGGAATAAGTGGTCAGCTCGTTGATCAGACGATCCATATCAATGGCTTTATTGTAGATGGTCTTGATGTATTTATCCATCTTCTCCGGCGTATCTGCCACACCGTCCATGATTCCTTCCACATAACCCTTAATGGCTGTGATAGGGGTCTTCAGATCATGGGAAATATTGCTGACCAGCTCTTTGTTCTGCTTCTCATGCTGGGTGTTCTCTTCCGTGGATTCCTTCAGCCGTAAACGCATGTCCTCATAATTGCGGTAGAGATCACCGATCTCACCCTTGGCATCCGTCTCCAGAACATAATCAAAGTTGCCTTCCTTGATCTTGCGCATTGCCACGTTCAACTCATTGATGGGCTCAAATACGCCCTTGTGGATCCACTGGGTCAGCATCAGGCTGGTAAAGATCAGGATCACTATGATAGCCACAAACATATCGATCAGCAGATGTCTCGAGATCAGCGAATTGACCTTCGTGACGATAAATACGCTGCCCGGTGTTCCATCCCGGAAGGTGAAATCAATCTGTTTTACATACTTCTCCAGTTCATTGTAGAAATATCCGCTGTCATCCGACAGATTCTCGTCACCATAGGCAGGCAGTTTTTCAAAAATCTGCTGTGCGGCTTCTTCATTGCCGGCATAATACAGCTTATCACCTTTTCTTACAATAATGTAAGTAGACTTCCGCGATACCTCCTCATTGATATGATCCAGATATTCTTTATCTTCCAGCCTGCTGCTGTCTTCCTTCACCTGGTCCAGCAGCACATAATACGCCTGATCCGTGGTGTTGGTGAATTCCCTGAAATTCTCCGACATCATGGAATAATCAATATCCGTCAGGCTGATCCCCTGAGAGTAATTCATCAGGTAAATAGCAATCATCACGAACGCCATGATCGTCAGCAACAGCGGAAGTAATATAATACTTATAAATGTTACACGAAGTCTGGTTTTAAATTTCATATTACTCTTGCCTTTCAGCAACCTGCAAACTTTCTGTGACTTTAGTGCCGTGTACTTCTGTACACTGTGTAACACAAGTTTGCGCGTGTTAATTTATATTTTATACTTTACTTGCGCTCATTATAGCATGATTCCCACCTCCTGTGTATAAAGGAAGCAAGAATATCATTAAAAAAATATAAACAAAATTTTTTCATTTTTTTGTTGACATTATTCTCGCATCATGTATAATAAGCTTATAAGAAACAGTAATCATTACTATTATTGAGAAAGGGGCTTATGATGGCACTGAAACGAAGTAGACAACGGGAAATGATCAAATCCTTTCTCATGGGACGCAAGGATCATCCTACCGCTGATGTGATCTATTCTAATCTGAAGCAGCAGGATCCGAACTTAAGTCTTGGTACCGTCTACCGTAATTTGACACTTTTGTCGGACATGGGAGAAATCTTACGACTCCGGGTCGGTGACGGTGTTGACCATTTTGATGCCGATACTTCCGAACATTATCATTTCGTGTGTACGGAATGCGGAAGCGTTATTGATCTGGACATGGATAGTATTGATTCCATCATGGAGGCCGCCGGAGAGAGATTTGACGGCCAGATCCGGGGACATGTCACTTATTTCTACGGCTCTTGTCCCGCCTGCACCAGGATTGCTACGGAGTCCTAGTTTTCTGAATGAAAACAGACTTCGTTCCATAATATATTTGTGCTTATAAAGCACACGCAAAAAGAGAAAACTGAAAACAAAACATTTCATTAGAGAAAAGGAGAAAAAATTATGGCAAAGTATGTATGTCAGGTATGTGGTTATGTTTATGAAGGTGATGCGGCTCCCGCAGAGTGCCCCATCTGTCACGCTCCCGCTTCCAAGTTCACCAAGCAGGAGGAAGGCAAGACCTGGGCTGCTGAGCATGTAGTAGGTGTAGCAAAGGGTGCTCCCGAGGATATCATTGCTGATCTGCGTGCGAACTTCCAGGGCGAATGCTCTGAGGTTGGTATGTATCTGGCAATGGCAAGAGTAGCTCACAGAGAAGGTTATCCCGAGATCGGTCTGTACTGGGAGAAGGCTGCTTACGAAGAAGCTGAGCACGCTGCAAAATTCGCTGAGCTGTTAGGTGAAGTCGTAACCGATTCCACCAAGAAGAATCTGGAGATGAGAGTAGATGCCGAGAACGGTGCTACCGCAGGTAAGTTTGATCTGGCTAAGAGAGCCAAGGCTCTGAACCTGGATGCTATCCATGACACCGTTCATGAGATGGCTCGTGATGAAGCTCGACATGGCAAGGCATTTGAGGGTCTGTTAAAGAGATACTTTGGCTAAGCTACAAGCCATGCAAGGATAAAATAAAAAGTCACTGGGAGGACATTTATGTACTTCCAGTGACTTTTTATTTTAGCTTTATACGGCGACAGCCGTCATCCGCCGAAAGCCCGTCAGGGCTTTTGGCGGATGCTGGCATGGCTCGTTACACTTTCCCCGGTAGCGGCACGCCCTTTGCCCTTGCCATTCTCTTTCAAAAAGACAGAAAATATATAGAAAAATGTCGAAAAATGTAAAAATATACAAGCACAATAAAAATATTGAAAATAAATTAAAATATTTCGAGAAATGTGTTGACAAATGTACAAGCATGTATTATATTAGACTTAACAAAAGAGAAACGGAACAACCCAACAAAGAAGGTTGGGAGAGAAGTACAAAAGAATCTATAGAAAGAGAGGTATAGTCCACCTAACAAGTAAAGTCCTACCACAGTCTTCCATGATGTACAACTGAATAGAACTACCAAAGAGAACCAATTTACATAGAGAACATCAAGTACACAGAAGAAAAAGTAATGAACAACAGAAGATAAGAATTATCTCACATTACAGTACATACGTACAAAAGAAAAGTGGAAAGAGAACAAAAGACAAAATGGAAGATCAAATTTAAGAAAGAGAGGGCAAGCCATTGGAGCCTGTAGTCTGAGAGGGTGTACTGATTGAAAGAATGATCGGTACGCTCTCTTAATGTTGTATAACTATTCAGAGCCAAGTAAAAAATCAAGATGGTCGTCAAATGCTTGCATTTGTAAGTCCATATTGGATTTTTTATTTTGCGAATGAGGTTCTGAATAGTTGTACAATTTTCCAGTGGAAAAACCTACCGATATCATGTACAATAGAAGAATAGTACAGATAGAGGAGTTATGAAAATGGACACAAACGAACAGAATCAGCAGGACAAAAGAGAACTCAGACATAAGAGAAGACAGAGAAATCAGATCATTGCATATACGGCCGTAGGTATTATGATCCTGTTGCTGGCGGTGGGAATTGCTTTTGCTGTAAGCAAGATTACCAGCATGAGTCGTAATCAGGAAGAACAGCAGAACAAGGTGGATGAGATCCTTTCGGATGAGGAGACAATCCAGGCACCGACGGAAAGCCAGGAGACAGTGGTGGAACTCACGGATGAGCAGAAGCTGGATACCATTATTAATGAGGCAATCATCCAGAACATGCCTCTGGAAGATAAGGTAGCCGGATTATTCATTACGACGCCGGAATCGATCACCGGTGTG
>ENA-OOYH01000270-OOYH01000270.1-human-gut-metagenome-genome-assembly--contig:-NODE-270-length-11590-cov-1.943043_pt1 | contig 11590 bp, 3 predicted proteins | sample MGYA00241699_ERZ501370 | MGnify/ENA primary metagenome ERZ501370 (study PRJEB25962, sample SAMEA2042655) | human gut metagenome | biome: human gut; feature: human-associated habitat; material: faeces... | reverse complement strand
GGGAGCTGTCGTCACATGGACGTCAACCCCGACTACCATAGTGATATGACTATCTGCAAGTAACATGATCGGGCCATTTAATTGAGATAATAATCTTATGGTATATTTATATCTTTATAGATTGTATATCCCTCTGGAATAAAATTTATTCCATTTAATTTGGCCTCTTCACAACGCTTTTTAAAATCATCAGAGACAATGATATAAGATTTATGCTCTGCCATACGAACAATCGAATGGTCATTCAACCCTTCTATATATAGCCTTTTAATATTCATCACCTCGGCTTTACCATATTTCTTTATTTCAAATACAGATGTGCTTTTATTCATCACTGGTAAAACATTGAGAATATTCAAAAGGTAGTAATCACTATTCCTATTATTCTTTTTGTCAATAATTACCGCATTTACAAATTGTAGGTCATCTCTTAAATAATCAAATGTATCTTTAAACCGAGCACTAATAAGTGGGGTGTTTAATGTCGGAAGTAAGTCATAGTCAGTAATATAACTATCTATTCTATCTACATTAAACACTAATGGTTTTTTGATATTAATTACTTCTCCCACTTTTAGTGCGGATGTATTAATATCACTTTCATTTTCATTGAGTACAAAAGTCGTATCTCGTTTATAATAATCTGACAATTCAAAACACATAACTATTTTTTTTAATGACATTTTATTTTACCTTTTCGTAATCCTTGCCTTGTGTCACTTCGCAAATCTTCTATTGCGGCCGCATAATCAGCTTTTGACCAATTATTCGCTTCCCCTATTTCTGCGATTTTATCTAATTGTTTTGTTATGCTTGCATTATAATCAGCGTGCCCTTTATTCCAACCATTGTGAACACTTCGAGTTGGATGTACACCTGATTCTTTCGGCAAATAAATTAGATTACTTGGTTTATCTAAATCAAATCCTGCGGCTTTAATTGCTGGATGATCAGCTTTTGAACGGGGTATAACATGATGTAGTTGGTAATCATCTAATTTAAGTATATTTTTATATTTCCAACCACCTTTTGGCATGCCACTAAGCCCCAATAAGTCAATTAGGATATTAGGATCTGGTACATATATGTACTGATTCATACCTCCAACCAGTCCGATGGGGTCTGAGGATACATACATCCCCATTTCAGGCGAGTAGTACCTGAACCTGTTGTAGTACAATCCCGTTTCTTCATCCTCGTACTGTCCTGGGTATCTGAACGGCACGAGCGTCCGGTCTCCATGACATTCCATCACCTTGCCGTACACATCCAGCAGCATCTCCCAGACAAGCTCTCCCTTGCTGTCGTATGCCTGCGTCGGCGTACCGAGGTAGTCATGCACTATCGTGTAGCGTTCCCCGTCCGTGACCTTCGCCACAGGCGTGAACGATGTTCCGTCATACACCCATGTCACAAGGTTGTCCGGCTTTTCCGTGCCGTCGTATTCCTCGCGCCCGGTTTCGTCCGTGACGAGCTTCGGCCTGTCGGCTTCCTCAATGTCCCATTCATGCAGCACCACGTTGCCGTCCCAGCCGAAACGGTGCACACTGTTGCCCGTCCTCTTTGACACCCGTCTGCCGAGGGCGTCATAGCCGAACGTGACCGTCCTGCCGTCGGGAGTCCTCACCCCGGCAAGCATACCGTTGGCCTGCCACTCGTAGCACGTGCCGCCTTGCTGCCAGCCGGCGAACGGGTCGGTCTCACGGCTGTTGTCCTTGTTGTCGGCATCATCCGCAGAGAACAGCATACCGAGCCATCCTTTCTTTCCGGTATGCCCGTTGTTTTCCGGAACGGACACATCCCTGCGGCTCTTGTGTACGAGGTTGCCCTCGCAGTCATAGCGGTAATGGTACTCGCCGTCCCACAGCAGCCGTCCGCCACGGTCATACTCGCGCCCCTTGCATCCGTCCTCCCGGTACAGGTTGCCCACCTTGTCGGGGGTACGGAAGATGCTCTCGTGCATGGAGTAGTCGCCCCTGACGAGGTTGCACATCGAGTCGTAGTCGAAGATGACCGGCTCCGGTGACAGGTTGCCGCGCATCGACATCAGCCTCGCGCCCACGTCCCAGCGGTAACTTCTCCAACCCGTGTGGCGGTTGCCCGAACGCACGTGGCGCGAGCGGACAAGCCCCATGTCGTTGTAGTCCGTGGTGATCCTTATCCCTCCTGTTGCGAAACGCTCCACCTCACGCCCGGCGTCGTCCCTGCCTATGGTGCTTTCCCATGGCCGGACGTCCCCTCCGGAATCGCCGTATGCGGACGCTTCATCCGCTTCCGGTTTCCCGACGGTGGCTTTTATGCCGCCGACAAGCCCGAGCCTGTCGTATGACAGTTCCGTGTCGGCTCCCAGTGAGCTTCCCACACGAATGCGCTCGCCGTATGCGTTGTATTCCGACTCCACCGACATGACCTCCATGAACCTGTCGCCTCCGGGAAGCCCCATCGTCTCCCTTGTCACACGCCCCATCGGGTCGCGTTCGAACACCATGCGCGCCTCACCGTTGTAGGCGGTGGCCATCAGCCCGTTCCTGTCGTAGCCGTATTCCTCTTTCGTGCCGTCGTGGTACTCGGCTGCGAGCACGCGTCCCATGGTGTCGTATGTGTAGGCGGTGCTGCGTCCCCCGGGACGATCTATGCGTGTCACACGTCCGCAACCGTCCCTGTGGTATATGCGCTCTATGCCGCCGTAGTCCTTTTCCGACGATACGTTGCCCGCAAGGTCGCGCCTGAAGACATACCCGGCACCGGCCTCGTTGACCACCTCGCGCAGGCGGTCCATCCCGTCGTAGCGGAAGCTCACCCTGTTCCCGCCTTCCTCGCGCCATGTCATGCTCCCCACGGAGTTGTAGCCCATGCGGACATGGCGTCGCGCGTCACGCGCCTCCGTGATGCTGTCGTAGCTGTCATAGCCGAGATGTATGACGTTACCGTCACGGGCGTCTATGCGCCGCAGGCGGTCCAGGGCGTCATACACGTAGAACTCCGTGCGGTTGCCGGGAGAGCTTCGCTCGATGAGCCTGCCCCTGGCATCATGCTTCCAGCCGCCGAGCAGCCTTCCGTCCTCGTGCCATGACACGAGGTTCAGCGAGCCGTCGTAGGACAGTTCGGAGCGGCGGTCTCCCTTGCCGACGCCCACGGGCTGGCCGTGGCTGTCGTAGGTGAACTCCGTGACGCCGCCGTCACGGTCTATGAAGCGGCTGACAAGGTGCGGACGCTCCGTGTCGTACAGGCGGACGGTCTTGTTGCCCTCACGGTCCACGTGGATGCTCAGCCGTCCCTTGTCGTCGTATATGTACATCTCGCCGCTGCCGTCGGGGTACGTGACACCGGTGAGGTTGCCGTCATTGTCGTAGCTGTAGCCCGTGACGCAGCCCTCGGGGTCGATGGTGCGGTAAGGCTCCATGAAGTCCGTGTAGCTGTGGCGCGTCTCGTTGCCGAGCGGGTCGATCTCGGAGGTCACAAGCTGGTCGGGTGTATATCGGTAGGTGGTCGTGCCGCCCGTGGAGTCGGTCACGAGGTTGTAGCCTTCGGACTGGTGGTACTCGATGCGCCCCTCCATCATGCCGTCCGTGCCATAGGTATGGACGCACCGTCCCTTGCTGTCGTATTCCCAGCGGTAGGTGTCGCCGTTGCGGTCGGTCTTCTCCGTCATCAGGTGGCCGCTATACGACATCTCCGTGGTCTTGTCCATGGCGTCGGTGATGCCCGTCATGTTGCCGGATTCGTCATAGGTGTACGACACCAGACGCTCTTCTCCCTTGTCGGTGACGAACGACAGGCTCGTGACGCGTCCCTTCGTGTCGGTGGCAGCGTGTGCCGTGCGTCCGGCAGGGTCGCTCACTCCGGAGAACCTGCCGTTGCTGAAACGGAGCTGTATATGAAGCCCGTCGGGGTTTTCTATGCGCGTCATGCGCCACGCGCCGCCGTCCCGCATGTCGAAGCGGTATGTGAGCAGGCTGTCATGGCTGTATGCCTCGTAGCCTTTTTCGGTGCGGCGCAGCGTCGTGCGTTCCGTGCGCATGTAGAACTCGCCGCCCGGTGCTATCGGCGGGAAAGCGACGGCACGGCCATCCTCCATGCGGAGCATCGTCACGCCCTCGTCCTCGAAACTTTCCACCGTGCGGTCATAGCAGCAGTGTACGCCATGGCCCAGCCAGCCCTCGTACTCCGAATCGGAGTACCATGCCCGGCTCCATTCCAGCGGAAGCGGTGACGGGAAGCCGAAGTCCGTGCCCTCGTAAACCACAACTCCGTTAACGAGGTTCACAGGCTCGAAGCCGTTCCTGCACAAGTATGCGCTCAGCTTCTTCGTCGAGGGGAAACGCTTCTGTATGTTGGTATTCTTGAGAACTTTGTGGTTGAATGTCTTTAGTGCCTTGCCAAGTCCCTTGCCTCCGAGCTTCATCAGGGAGCTGAACCCTATGCTCGCCGCAAGTCCCGTCAGCATTCCGCCCCAGTCGGGGACATAGGGACCGCCCACCATGACGGGCTTGCCCGTGGGGACAGGGAGGGAAAAGGAGGTCGGGGCGAAAAGGCTCGGTATGAGCCGTGTCTTTCCGGCCTTGTTCTTGCCTATGCCTGCCGACAGCGGTATGCCCACGTCGTTGCACGTCATCACCATGTGACCTTTCGGACTCATGCGGCTGCCGTCGCAGAACACGGTCTGCGAGGCGAAGAAGTTCATGCTCTCGTGCCCGATCATCGAAGCCATGGCGAAAGGACCGGCAAGCGGGATGTGCATCAGGGGGATAATCATGCCGCCCGTGTCCGAGACGCCGCGCTTCAGCCCGTTCACGCTCACGTTCGTGCCGAGGAACGGTATGTAGTCGGCGGGGTCCATCACCATACCTATGTAAGGGTGGATGGGATTGAAGGGGGGAGCTGTCGTCACATGGACGTCAACCCCGACTACCATAGTGATATGACTGTCTGCTAACAACATATTAATCGCTGAAAAATATTACAAAATTATATAGCATAATAATCTTCTTGTGATTTTAAATAGACTTTACACCCTTGAAAAGTTAAAGAATGTACTGCAATTTCCAAATACCAATTTTCAATAATGCTGTAAAATCTTATTTTTTTCAAATCATCTCCAATATCATGTATATCTATCAAACAATTACACTTTGTATTGTTCCACCAATTAGAACAACTAATATCCTTAATATAATTATTTCTCAATTCTATTTCTACAATATCATAATCGGTTAACCATTCTCCCCATTTTGCAATCTTAATAGCAGGTTTAGTATCAGTACGGACTTTGAGTACAAAATTAATTAAGTCAGTAGAAAATGACACTACAGCTATATTGCTTATACCTCCAGGGTAAAGTTGCTTTATAAAATGATTTCGTTGTATAATATCTATAATATTCATTGTATAATGTTTTATGGGAAATTGTAGTGTCCATGAGTTCCTTCTACACTTCCTGTTTTTAGATTTTTGTCTCTAACATTAAAATGAGGTTCTCGTCCATGGCCAGTGGTTGCTTTTGTATGACCATAACTATGTTCTTGGATCGTTATAGTCTCTGTTATACTGTCTCCACTACTATTTTTTCGTGATACCACATATTCATAATTCCTTGATTGGACTGGATACCCTTGTCTATCAATTATTTTATTTCCATCACCATCTAAAAGATCGTCATAATAAACCTTTTGTGGATGCTGACTCATTGGTATTCCAGCATCTCTTTTGGCCTGCCGGAAAGCATCTCGACGACTTTTTCCATTAAAAAATGTTTTTTTATTCTTTAAACATTTCAACCCCCATGGATCGAGCCATATATTCACATCCTGCACATATCCATAGAGCGTTGGATTGTTACCCGCCAGTCCAATCGGGTCAGAAGAAATATACATCCCCATATCCGGCGAGTAGTACCTGAACCTGTTGTAATACAGCCCCGTTTCTCCATCCTCGTACTGTCCCTGATATCTGAACGGCACGAGCGTTCGGTCTCCGTGGCATTCCTTCACCTCTCCGTACACATCCAGCAGCATCTCCCAGACAAGCTCTCCCTTGCTGTCGTATGCCTGCGTCGGCGTACCGAGGTAGTCATGCACTATCGTGTAGCGTTCCCCGTCCGTGACCTTCGCCACAGGCGTGAACGATGTTCCGTCATACACCCATGTCACAAGGTTGTCCGGCTTTTCCGTGCCGTCGTATTCCTCGCGCCCGGTTTCGTCCGTGACGAGCTTCGGCCTGTCGGCTTCCTCAATGTCCCATTCATGCAGCACCACGTTGCCGTCCCAGCCGAAACGGTGCACACTGTTGCCCGTCCTCTTTGACACCCGTCTGCCGAGGGCGTCATAGCCGAACGTGACCGTCCTGCCGTCGGGAGTCCTCACCCCGGCAAGCATACCGTTGGCCTGCCACTCGTAGCACGTGCCGCCTTGCTGCCAGCCGGCGAACGGGTCGGTCTCACGGCTGTTGTCCTTGTTGTCGGCATCATCCGCAGAGAACAGCATACCGAGCCATCCTTTCTTTCCGGTATGCCCGTTGTTTTCCGGAACGGACACATCCCTGCGGCTCTTGTGTACGAGGTTGCCCTCGCAGTCATAGCGGTAATGGTACTCGCCGTCCCACAGCAGCCGTCCGCCACGGTCATACTCGCGCCCCTTGCATCCGTCCTCCCGGTACAGGTTGCCCACCTTGTCGGGGGTACGGAAGATGCTCTCGTGCATGGAGTAGTCGCCCCTGACGAGGTTGCACATCGAGTCGTAGTCGAAGATGACCGGCTCCGGTGACAGGTTGCCGCGCATCGACATCAGCCTCGCGCCCACGTCCCAGCGGTAACTTCTCCAACCCGTGTGGCGGTTGCCCGAACGCACGTGGCGCGAGCGGACAAGCCCCATGTCGTTGTAGTCCGTGGTGATCCTTATCCCTCCTGTTGCGAAACGCTCCACCTCACGCCCGGCGTCGTCCCTGCCTATGGTGCTTTCCCATGGCCGGACGTCCCCTCCGGAATCGCCGTATGCGGACGCTTCATCCGCTTCCGGTTTCCCGACGGTGGCTTTTATGCCGCCGACAAGCCCGAGCCTGTCGTATGACAGTTCCGTGTCGGCTCCCAGTGAGCTTCCCACACGAATGCGCTCGCCGTATGCGTTGTATTCCGACTCCACCGACATGACCTCCATGAACCTGTCGCCTCCGGGAAGCCCCATCGTCTCCCTTGTCACACGCCCCATCGGGTCGCGTTCGAACACCATGCGCGCCTCACCGTTGTAGGCGGTGGCCATCAGCCCGTTCCTGTCGTAGCCGTATTCCTCTTTCGTGCCGTCGTGGTACTCGGCTGCGAGCACGCGTCCCATGGTGTCGTATGTGTAGGCGGTGCTGCGTCCCCCGGGACGATCTATGCGTGTCACACGTCCGCAACCGTCCCTGTGGTATATGCGCTCTATGCCGCCGTAGTCCTTTTCCGACGATACGTTGCCCGCAAGGTCGCGCCTGAAGACATACCCGGCACCGGCCTCGTTGACCACCTCGCGCAGGCGGTCCATCCCGTCGTAGCGGAAGCTCACCCTGTTCCCGCCTTCCTCGCGCCATGTCATGCTCCCCACGGAGTTGTAGCCCATGCGGACATGGCGTCGCGCGTCACGCGCCTCCGTGATGCTGTCGTAGCTGTCATAGCCGAGATGTATGACGTTACCGTCACGGGCGTCTATGCGCCGCAGGCGGTCCAGGGCGTCATACACGTAGAACTCCGTGCGGTTGCCGGGAGAGCTTCGCTCGATGAGCCTGCCCCTGGCATCATGCTTCCAGCCGCCGAGCAGCCTTCCGTCCTCGTGCCATGACACGAGGTTCAGCGAGCCGTCGTAGGACAGTTCGGAGCGGCGGTCTCCCTTGCCGACGCCCACGGGCTGGCCGTGGCTGTCGTAGGTGAACTCCGTGACGCCGCCGTCACGGTCTATGAAGCGGCTGACAAGGTGCGGACGCTCCGTGTCGTACAGGCGGACGGTCTTGTTGCCCTCACGGTCCACGTGGATGCTCAGCCGTCCCTTGTCGTCGTATATGTACATCTCGCCGCTGCCGTCGGGGTACGTGACACCGGTGAGGTTGCCGTCATTGTCGTAGCTGTAGCCCGTGACGCAGCCCTCGGGGTCGATGGTGCGGTAAGGCTCCATGAAGTCCGTGTAGCTGTGGCGCGTCTCGTTGCCGAGCGGGTCGATCTCGGAGGTCACAAGCTGGTCGGGTGTATATCGGTAGGTGGTCGTGCCGCCCGTGGAGTCGGTCACGAGGTTGTAGCCTTCGGACTGGTGGTACTCGATGCGCCCCTCCATCATGCCGTCCGTGCCATAGGTATGGACGCACCGTCCCTTGCTGTCGTATTCCCAGCGGTAGGTGTCGCCGTTGCGGTCGGTCTTCTCCGTCATCAGGTGGCCGCTATACGACATCTCCGTGGTCTTGTCCATGGCGTCGGTGATGCCCGTCATGTTGCCGGATTCGTCATAGGTGTACGACACCAGACGCTCTTCTCCCTTGTCGGTGACGAACGACAGGCTCGTGACGCGTCCCTTCGTGTCGGTGGCAGCGTGTGCCGTGCGTCCGGCAGGGTCGCTCACTCCGGAGAACCTGCCGTTGCTGAAACGGAGCTGTATATGAAGCCCGTCGGGGTTTTCTATGCGCGTCATGCGCCACGCGCCGCCGTCCCGCATGTCGAAGCGGTATGTGAGCAGGCTGTCATGGCTGTATGCCTCGTAGCCTTTTTCGGTGCGGCGCAGCGTCGTGCGTTCCGTGCGCATGTAGAACTCGCCGCCCGGTGCTATCGGCGGGAAAGCGACGGCACGGCCATCCTCCATGCGGAGCATCGTCACGCCCTCGTCCTCGAAACTTTCCACCGTGCGGTCATAGCAGCAGTGTACGCCATGGCCCAGCCAGCCCTCGTACTCCGAATCGGAGTACCATGCCCGGCTCCATTCCAGCGGAAGCGGTGACGGGAAGCCGAAGTCCGTGCCCTCGTAAACCACAACTCCGTTAACGAGGTTCACAGGCTCGAAGCCGTTCCTGCACAAGTATGCGCTCAGCTTCTTCGTCGAGGGGAAACGCTTCTGTATGTTGGTATTCTTGAGAACTTTGTGGTTGAATGTCTTTAGTGCCTTGCCAAGTCCCTTGCCTCCGAGCTTCATCAGGGAGCTGAACCCTATGCTCGCCGCAAGTCCCGTCAGCATTCCGCCCCAGTCGGGGACATAGGGACCGCCCACCATGACGGGCTTGCCCGTGGGGACAGGGAGGGAAAAGGAGGTCGGGGCGAAAAGGCTCGGTATGAGCCGTGTCTTTCCGGCCTTGTTCTTGCCTATGCCTGCCGACAGCGGTATGCCCACGTCGTTGCACGTCATCACCATGTGACCTTTCGGACTCATGCGGCTGCCGTCGCAGAACACGGTCTGCGAGGCGAAGAAGTTCATGCTCTCGTGCCCGATCATCGAAGCCATGGCGAAAGGACCGGCAAGCGGGATGTGCATCAGGGGGATAATCATGCCGCCCGTGTCCGAGACGCCGCGCTTCAGCCCGTTCACGCTCACGTTCGTGCCGAGGAACGGTATGTAGTCGGCGGGGTCCATCACCATACCTATGTAAGGGTGGATGGGATTGAAAGGGGGAGCTGTCGTCACATGGACGTCAACTCCGACTACCATAGTGATATGACTGTCCGCAAGTAACATGATTCTGTTATTTTGGGTTTCTCAGTGAGTATTCCGCATCGAGTTTGGCTGCCAGTTCCTTTGTGGAAAGCTGCCAGTCCTCGCCATATAAGTCAGACATACGTTTTGAGATTTCGTCTCTTTTTGACGAATCAAGGCTGTATGTTTTGTCAAGATAGGTAGAGGCAATAAATGAGAGATTGATAATCTTTAAGTCTTCGTCAGAAAATGAATATCCATACTCAAATGCCTCATTTAAGATCGGTTCGTATGTAAGCCTGTCTTTTTTCAATGCCATAAGTAGCGCATAGTTGTACTCATTTACAACCTCGGTTTTCATATTGACCTCCTTGGCTATTCTGACGGCTGTCATAAATTGTTTGATGGCTTCTGTTATATCTTTATTGTAACTGTGTACAGTTCCTTTGTAATTATAGAGTTGTAACAGGATTTGTGCGCAATCCTGCTCATCATGGTATTTGGGAAGGACCAAAGCTATCCCTTTGTCAAACAAATCATGGCAGAATCCGGCTTCGCGATGAAACTTTACCATGAATCCCCCAAACATAAGGTAGGAGGAAGCCATAAATGCCGTTCCGCCAATTTCACGGCTTAGCCTTATCAGTTCATGTCCCAGCTTCTTTGCTTCATCCTTGTTTCCTTTCGATGCCGCTTCTCCAAGTTCAAACAGGCATTTCCGATATTTTACGTTCGGATCTTGTGGATTACCTTGGGTCGCAATTTCTTTGTATGCGCCGGTCATATTCTGATTTGGGATGTCTATTAGGCATATCCTGCCTTTCATTTCAGGCAGCAGGATATCATAGACCTCTCGCTTTTTATAGTCAATTAGAATAAGCGTAACCCCTGCGGGCAGTCGCTCGGCAATGTCCTTTATTACTTCATTCAGAGCTTCCACATCGCCAATGCGGGATATGAAGAGGGTTATGCCGAGTAGATTGTCGTTTCCGACAAATGTCTTGAAACTTGTAACAAGACGAATATACAAGTCTCGTAGTTTATCTGCACTTAGAGAACTGACAGATGTCAACTCTGACTTGAATGAAGAAAAATCCGCCCAATCCCAATCGGGATTTTTCTCTACATCCATGGAAAACGAATCTATCCATGCTTTTATCAAGAACTTATAAAAGTCTGTTTTATCATCATAGTCAGCTTTGAAACCGACAATTATATCCGACGTGCAGCCATGTTCGGAGGCTTCAAGCCGTATGAATCCTTCTACAATTTGATAATCAGTCGGTTCGCAAACGAGACAATAAATTTTTGCATCGGGAAATTTCTCCCGATTTTCAATCCATAAGTCCTGTACGTTGCTGATTCTTATGGCTATCGGATTATGTTCGTTGTTTATCATGGATTAAAATTAAGTAAACCGCCTTTTATATTTGTCATCGCAGAACCATCCACATCAACGGTTGCTCCCGTTGCTTTCAGTGTTGCAGATGCTTTTATATCTATCGTAGCTGCCTCTTCCTTAATGGACGTATCACTTTTTATTTTTGCCTCGGACTTACCTTCAAAAGTGGATGTTTTGCCAAGTACTTCAACCTCTGAATCGGCTTCAATTCTTATCTTTTCGTCAGCAAGTATCTCCAATTCTTTGGAATGGATGGTTATTTTGTCCTTTGCATCAATGGTGATGGTATTGTCACCGTTCAAGATGATTGTGCTTCCGGTCGGATCTGCAATGGTGACACTTCCTTTTTCATCATCAAGCGTTATGGTACAACCGCTGCGGGTGGTCAGGCTTTTTGTTTTGTTTGAACTGCCGCCACCGGTGCCTGACTTTCCATGGAATAAGCTGCCAAGTACAAACGGACGGTTCGGGTCATCATATCTGAATGCCACCATGACTTGGTCTCCCTTTTCGGGTATGAATACAAATCCTCTGTTTGTGGCCACTTTGTCGC
>ENA-OOYH01000261-OOYH01000261.1-human-gut-metagenome-genome-assembly--contig:-NODE-261-length-12167-cov-1.882266_pt1 | contig 12167 bp, 11 predicted proteins | sample MGYA00241699_ERZ501370 | MGnify/ENA primary metagenome ERZ501370 (study PRJEB25962, sample SAMEA2042655) | human gut metagenome | biome: human gut; feature: human-associated habitat; material: faeces... | reverse complement strand
TGTTAATTGCGGTTTACCTCCGGGTTATCGGTGCGCCCCAGCAGATAGTCTATACTGACGTTATAGAAGTCGGCCAGCTTGACCAGCCTTTCTGCGGTCAGCTCAATAACGCCGTTTTCATACTGAGAGTAGGTGTTCTGGGATACGTGGAGGACACTGGCAAGATCGCACTGACGAAAATCGTGATCTTCCCGTAGGCTTCGTATGTTCGGATATTCCATGGGCTGACTACCTCCTTACGATTATTATCGTTATCTTGGAGGCAGATATTGACATTTATCTGTAATACAGATATAATAGATTACATAACAATAGGAAGAAACGATACGATGGAAAGTAAAGGGCGTTCTACGGCCCTTTCAGTTTGTCAAAGAATACTCCCCCAAAAGCCTTCGCAACCGCGAAGGCTTTTGGTATAATAGAAGAAAACCACCTAGGGAGGCCCCCTCATGGAAAAGCACGCCGAAGACGCCCGCCGCAAAGCAATGGTTATTGACATAGATATGCTCGTACCCAAAGACCATCTTCTGCGCAAAATCGAGAAGGTCATGGACTACGACTGGCTGTATGAGCGGCTGAATCCTCTATACAATGACAAGGTCGGTCGTCCCGGCACAGACCCGGTCGTGCTTATTAAAATGGTTCTCATCCAGCATTTATTCGGTATTCCGTCCCTGCGCCAGACGTGGCGGGAATGCGATGTGAATGTTGCGTACCGCTGGTTTCTCGGCTATGACTTGCTGGAGCATATCCCGCATTTTGCAACGGTGAGCTATGCGTTCTGCAATCGCTTTCCAGCTGAACTCAGCGTTGAGATTTTCGACCATATCTTAAATAAGGCCTTAAACAACCGTATGGTAGACCCCAGTGTAGTCTTTATCGATGGCACACACATTAAGGCAAGTGCAAACAAGAAGAAATTCCAGAAGGAGCAAGTCAACAAGGCAGCGAAAGTCTACGATGAAGTCCTGCGCAAAGAAGTAAACGAGGAGCGTGCAAAGCTCGGCAAGAAAGAAATTGAGGACAAGGACGACGACGAACCGCCCAAAGGCGAGAAAACGGTGTCTACCACAGACCCTGACTGCGGGATGTTTGTAAAAGGCGAGCACGAGCGGCAGTTTGCCTACGAGGCGCATACTGCCTGCGAACGGCACGGCTTTGTATTGGCTGTGGAAGTCACTCCCGGAAACATCCACGACAGTGTTGCCTGGGATGCCGTATATGATTCTGTTTGCAGTCGTTTCCCCGAAGCAGAAGCCCTTGCTATGGATGCCGGATACAAAACACCTTGGATCGCCCGAAAGATTTTGCAGGATGGACGCATCCCTGTCCTTCCGTATACAAGAAGACATACGAAAAAGTACGCCTTTAAGCCCTGGGACTACCAATACAACGAAGCTTTAGACTGCATGGTCTGTCCTGCCGGTGAGCTGCTGCGCCACACTACCACCGACAGAAATGGAAAACGCACCTACCGCAGTACGCCGAGCGTATGTATGAACTGCCCTTGCAGAGAAAAATGCGGTGCTAATGGCAAGGGACAGAAACTAATCCAGCGCCACATCTGGCAGGAATATCTGGATGTGGTAGAGGGAATCCGCAAAACAGATTTGGGTAAGAGCATTTACGAAAAACGTAAGGAAACGATTGAGCGTGTCTTTGCAGATGCCAAAGAAAAACACTCTATGCGCTATACCCACATGAGAGGCCTGGCCCGCGTTACGCAATGGGTGAGGCTTAAATTTGCTGCCATGAATCTGAAAAAGCTTGCAAACTGGGCGTGGAAACGCCTTTGCTTGCAAGCTTTTGGGAAATATTTTTGGATTTTTGAAGCCGCGGACGGCTGTTGCGCTGCTTGATGATGGGGTTCTTTGACAAACTGATTATGACATGATGTCATAATATCTTTTTTATAAAATTTTTCAAATTTCTTTTCGCTTCCTCCATTGCTCCCTTATAGTGCCGGGCGTGATCGTTGACAGAATGTTTGCCGGTCCGCTGCACAGCTTTGATAAGGATGATCAACTTGACTTTTCGCCCTGTGGACCGACGTATTCCCAAAAAAAAGAAAGACCGAAGTAAAAGCCATAAAGGGCTATATATCTTCGGTCTTTTGCTTTGAGTTAATCGTTATGAACGCAAAAACGAAAAAGCAGGAACAGCATATCGAAATTTTGGAAAACGTCAACCGTTAAAATTTCGGATGCCGACAGAAACAAGAATATCGAAACACAGTGTGCTCTATCAGGTAAGCGTCCAACTCAATGAATATCCGGTTGCCCCAAGGCCTTGTTGACCAGCACACGCAATTTACCTTCAGGAGAAAGAATCTTACCGCGCAGGATATCATCTTCGGTAAAACGTGCCATAAGAATTTCCCGCTGCGTAACTCTTTCCCAGTCATAGGTGACGTAGATATAACCATTATCAGCTTCTTTAGCATCCGGGTAAGAAACTTCGTTGCGCTCATCAAGCAGCAGAGTATAAGGCCAGGTTTCGCCATCATCCTCGCTGAGCATAGCGGTTAAGTGGCTGCGGCCTTTCCAGCTTTTCACATTTCCCTGATTCATAATATCGTCTAGGTCAATGCGCTGGTCAAAATTGTAGTGGTTGATCATCAGCAGACGGCCGGATTTCAAACGCCGAATGAAAAAGCGCGAGCAGGGGCCGTCAATATGACTGTTGCGTCCGGGGGTCCAGGTGTAACCGCCATCCGTAGAAAAACTTTCGCCGATGCCCTTGAAGGTACGCACCAGCATCCAAAGGGCTCCATCCTTTTTCTCTACTAACATGTGCTCGTCAAAGCTTCTGCCGGGAATATCGGCGTGTCCACGTAACGTGATGGTTTTTCCGCAGTCGGTAGACGCATACACATTTGAAAACTGTTCGTTTTCCAAACCGTGGCGCTCGGAAGGAACACTTCCGCTTGTGTCGCACCAGATAGCGCAGGGGAAAAGCCACTCGCCTTTACTGGTGACAAGGGGCTTATTCATCATAATGCCATTTGCAATGCGTCTTGGCTTAGACCAGACCAATTCATCGGCATCGGCATTTTCGCAAATGCATGCCCAGACACCACTTCGCCCGTCATTGAAACCGCGCGCCTGCGTATAGGTCATCCACAGGCGTCCAAGCGGGTCAAACCACAAATTCGGGTCATAGATACGGCATTCCGGATCCGGGTGTTCCACGACTGTGGCGCAGGAACGGAAGGTTCGGCCATTATCATCGCTGACACACAGCATCATAATGTTGCCGCCTACCTCTGCGTCTTGACCGCTGTAAAAGTTGACAAAAATGCGTCCGGCCGGGCTGACTTCAATGGAGGGAATCCCCTGCCAGCGGCGGTATGTGTCTTGAAAGCGTTCTTGCGTTGCGTTTACATAAATATTAGCGGGCGTAAGCGAAGATTGATTCTCCATATGGTAAACCCCTTTTCAAATAATATATCACTCATCACAGATGAGCTATAAAGAATTATAGCATGGGCTCGCGCGCATTGTCAATTCGTTTGGAACCAACAATGTCACCAATTTTTTTGCAAAAAACATGGCAAAGTGCTGTATTTTCTGCAATTTAGCAAAAATCAATTGACAAACAAGAAATACTATGGTACATTTTGCTTACCGTAGCTGCTCACACGTGATGAGCAGTCAAATGCAAAATGAGGTGCCATTTATGAAAGAAAACCGCTTGCTCTTTACCAATGCGTTAATTGTATTACCTACGGAAACGATCAAGGGATCGTTAGCTGTTGAGGATGGTAAAATCACAGGAATTTTTGAATCCGGTACGGAACTGCCGGGTTTCACGGAAGTGGATGTTCACGGGAAAGCACTGATGCCGGGCGCTATTGATACACATGTACATATGTGGGATCCCTCTCCGCTCAATTACCGCGAAGATTGGGCCTGTGGATCCCAGTGCGCGGCATCCGGTGGCATTACAACAATTATTGATATGCCATTGAGCGTTCCCCCTGTGGTTGACAAAGAGGGTTTCCAGCTGAAACTTGATGTGGCGCAAAAGGAATCCTGTGTGGATTTTGCTTTCTGGGGTGGTCTGACACCAAACTGCGTTCAGAATATGGAAGAACTGAACCGTCTTGGTTGTGTAGCCTACAAGGGCTTTATGAGTTTTGCCAACCCGGATTACCCGCAGGTTACAGATGGGTATCTGGTGCAGGGGATGCGCAAGGCGGCAACATTTAACGGTTTGATCGGCGTGCATGCTGAAAATGCAGAAGTAGCAGATTTTGGCAGCAAAGAAATGTCTGCCATTCACTGTAAAGATTTTGCCATGCACGATGACGCACGTCCCTGGTGGGTAGAGCAGGAAGCGATTTCCCGTGCGGTACTGTTTGCCCGTGAAACAGGGGCAAGGCTGTATATTTGCCACATGACGATTGCTCAGGGAGCTGCCTTCTTGAAACAGGCAAAGTTCGAAGGTGTAAACGTCTCGGTTGAGACCTGCCCACATTATCTGCTGTTTGACAAAACGATTTTGCGGGAGAGAGGGGCCTATGCAAAATGCAATCCGCCGTTCCGCAGCCGTGAAAATGTAGAAAAGCTGTGGTCTTATATTCTGGACGGCACGATTGACACTCTGGGTTCTGATCATGGGCCGTATCGTGATGACGAAAAAGTGCAGGCAGGCGATTTCTGGAAGGAATACAGTGGCTTTGGCGGGTTTGATGCCATGCTGGCGGCAATGCTGACGGAAGGGTATCATCGCCGTGGTTTATCGCTGTCTCGTCTTTCCTGCCTCACGGCTACTAATGCAGCCAATATTATGCAGCTTGCACCGAGAAAAGGCAGTTTGCTCCCCGGCCGCGACGCAGATATCCTGGTGGTGGACCTGGATCGGGAGTGGGTTTTTGATGGGACGAAGTCGCTGAGCAAAACCAAAACGGTACACAATTTGTACCACGGTATGAAAATGAAGGGAAAAGTGGAGCAGACCTATGTGCGCGGGCAGTTGGTGTACAACGATGGTGAAATAACCGCACAGAATGGTTTTGGCCAGTATATTCCCCGACAGGCATAACGGAGGAAGTACCTGATGGAACACGAAGATCTCATTGTTTCTATGAAAGGCATCCAAAAATCTTTCGGTGGTGTTCATGCTCTCACCGATGGGGAACTTACGCTTCGCAAGGGTGAAGTTCTTGGCTTGATAGGTGAAAACGGTGCAGGCAAAAGCACGCTGATGAAAATCCTTTCCGGTGTTTATCAGGCAGATGCAGGCGTCATGCTGGTAGACGGAAAAGAAGTCCACTATCATGAACCCCGGCAGGCGCTGCACGACGGCATTTGTATGATCTACCAGGAGTTAAATCTGGTGCAGCATTTGTCTGTCGGAGATAATATATTCATTGGCCGGGAATCCCAAAAAGGTTGGAAACTTGACCGGACGAAGGATAACCGCCGTGCCGAGGAACTGCTGAAAGAGCTGGAACTTGATGTCAGCCCCAACACCACCGTAAGCAGCCTGACCGTTGCCAAACAGCAGATGATCGAAATCGCAAAAGGCATTTCGTATGACAGCAAAGTTCTGATTATGGACGAACCGACGGCAGCGCTTTCCATCAACGAAATCAAGGATCTGTTCCGTGTGATTCAGAAATTGAAAGCCAAAGGGATCTCCATTATCTATATTTCACATCGCCTGGAAGAGCTGTTTGAAATCACGGATCGCATTACCGTTATGCGTGACGGCGCGTTTATCAATACCTTTATTACCAAGGAATCTTCCCTGCCGGAGCTGATTCGTTCTATGGTGGGAAGAGAAGTTAGCTGGGAAAAGAAAAAACATTCCAATGTGGCAGCAGATGCCCCTGTGCTGCTGGAAGTGCAGGGGATGGAATCCCACGCGATAAAAAACGCTTCCTTTAAGCTGCGAAAAGGCGAGATCCTTGGCATAGGCGGACTGATGGGTGCCGGCCGCACAGAGCTGGCTCGGTTGGTTTTTGGCGCTGACTGGCGCAAGCACGGAAAGATCCTTAAAAACGGGGAAGAGATCCAAATCCGCACGCCGCATGATGCCGTGAAAAACGGAATCGGTTATATATCGGAGGATCGCAAAGCGTTAGGGCTTGCCCTGAAACTGTCCGTGGCTGACAATATCGCCATGCCGAACTTGGAAAAATTTACATCCCACGGTGTAGTAAATGAAAAAGAAGAAATGCGTGTTGCCGCAGAAATGGCGGATCGCGTAATGGTAAAAACACCGTCTGTGAAGCAGCTTGTGATGAATCTGTCCGGCGGAAACCAGCAAAAAGTAGCAATTGCCAAGTGGCTTTTGCGCGATTGCGATATTTTGATCTTTGACGAGCCGACGCGAGGCATTGATATTGGCGCAAAAAGTGAGATTTACAACCTGATCAATGAACTGATTGCCCAAGGGAAATCCATTATTATGATTTCTTCCGAAATGCAGGAACTCTTGTCTATGAGCGACAGGATCATTGTTATGTGTGAGGGTTCCATCACAGGCGAACTGGATATTGCCGATGCAACCCAAGAAAGTATTATGGCGCTTGCTGTGCGGCGCGCTGTCTGATTCAGGAGGCATACGAAATGAAAAAACAAAAGAGCATAAAATCGCTGTTTATGTCCCAACGTATTATTGCACTTTCTTGTCTGGTCTTTCTCTTTCTGTTTTTTTCTTGCTTCGGCAAGAATTTTCTGACAAAAAATTCCATGGTAAGCCTGTTGGAGAGTGTGTACTACATTATTTGCCTGGCTTTTGGTATGACATTTGTCATTTCCACCGGCGGCATTGACCTGTCGATCGGCAGCGTGGCTATGTGTGGTGCCTTGATTGGCGGCGTAAGCTATAACGAATGGCATATGCCTATCTGGGCTGCGCTGATCATCACGGTGCTTGTTACAACTGTCTTTGGCGTACTTAACGGATTTTTGGTTTCCTGCTGCAAAATTCCCCCCTTTGTGGCCACCATGGGTACGCAGTATCTGGCACAGGGCATCGGTTATATTGTTTCCCGTGTGCAGACTATGCGCTATCCCGTTGTGACAAGCCCCGATGGCTGGTTCAAGCGAGTTTTCTATAAGTCGCTGAATGGCTTTCCTATGGGCGTCATTTATATGGTGATCTTGTTTGTAATTGCCTCTTTTATATTCCGCTACACAAAAATCGGAAAATATGCATGTGCGATCGGCTCCAACTGTGAGGCTACACGGCTTTCCGGCGTAGATACACGGCGCTGGACGATGCTTGTATATATTATCGCCGGCGTATTTGCGGGCTTGGCCGGTATCTTCTACAGTGCTACCTATACATCGGTTCTGCCCGGTTCCGGCAGCGGTATGGAAATGAATGCGATTGCTGCAGTTGTTATTGGCGGCACGTCGCTGAGCGGCGGCTCCGGCACAATGCTTGGCACGATCATTGGTGTGTTTATTATGGCGGTTCTGAAAAACGGCCTGATGACCATTGGAATTCAGCAGCAGTGGCAGGTATTCTTTACCGGCCTGGCAGTGTTGCTGGCTGTAATGCTGGATATTTACCGCAGTGTAAAGCTAAAACGCAGCTGAGTATGGAAAAAGAAGGAATTTTTTCAATTTCTTCATAAAATATCCCGCAAGGGATAGACCGCTAACAACCTCTACACTACAAGGAGAAAAACTATGAAAAAGAATCTTTTGTCCGGTCTGCTTGCAGGCGTTATGGCTGTAAGTCCTGCGGCAATTCAGAAAGCCCCCCTGCCGCAGATTCCACTACTGAAACAGCAAAACCAGCAACCGCAGAGAACAGCGACACATTCGATGTAGAAATGGTTGGAAATTCCTTCTCCATTGAATACTGCAATATCAATGTGGACGGTGCCCGCGATGCCGTTGACGATTTGGCCAAAAAAGGGGTTACCGTGAATTTGACCTACAATGCCTCTGCGGATTCCTCCCAGGTGGATGAGCAGATCAATATCCTCAACCAAGCGCTGGCCAAGCAGCCGAATGCTATTTTGATTGCCGCGTGTGACTCCGGCGCATTGGATGAGCAGATGATTACCGCCCGTGATGCCGGTATCCCCGTAATTGCCTATGACATCACCTTTGATAATGCGCCGGAAGGCTCATTGACTGCCACCTCTGCCAGCGACAGTATTTTGGCCGCCGGTCAGGCTGCGGATGAATTGCTCAAGAATGAAACTGTTGTGGAAAAGATCAAGGCTGCCACGCCTGAAAACCCGGCTGTTTTCAGTGTGATTGCTCCTGATGCTATTATGACGGTGCACCGCGACAGAACCAGCGGCTTCGCCAACAGAATGTATGAACTGTGCCAGGAATGGCAGCCGGGCGCCGTTGCCATCACCGGCAACGATGCTTTTGCTAAAGACAGCGAAAAAGATCCTGCTGTGATTATCCGTACCGATATTGCCGCTTCCAGAGCAGACGAGGACATTCGCAACCTGGCCCAGTCTGTTGTTTCTGACAGCAGTGTGCTGGCAATCTTCTGTGTGAATGAGGCTTCCGCTACCGGTATTTTGAGTGCCACCAGCGATGGCTTAGACCTGGATCGCACCAACGGCAAGTACAAGGATTTGATTGTTATTGGGTTTGACTCCGGCAGCACTCTGAATAACGCAGTGCGCAGCGGCTACTTCTACGGTGCTGTGGCGCAGGATCCGTACACGATGGGCTACGAAGCCATGATGATGGCTATAAACGTGCTGCAGGGCGGCGAAGCATCTGACATTGTCATTCCTGCCGTGTGGTTTGATGCCTCCAATATGGATGATCCCGAAATTTCCCGTATTCTGTATGACTAATCTCTGAAAATGGTATAAATGCGGCAGGGAACAGCTTGAAAAAGCGGCACCCTGCCGCTAAATAAGAAAGGAGCGTTTCTCTATGTCCACCTTACTGATTGGCGGAAACGGTTTGATTGGGACCCGCCTTTCTGCCTATTTGGCAGATCATGGCGAAGAAGTGTTTTCTTACAGCCTTCATTCTCCCAGCCAAAAGCATCCGGGTGTTCATTACATTCAGGGCGACGTAACAGATTACGGCACACTGAACATGTTGCTCAAGCAGAATCATATAGACAGGATCATTCACAACGCCGGTGTTTCTCACCCCAAAATGTTCCGGGATAACCCGTACAAGATTTACCGTACAAATGTAAACGGCGTGCTGACCAGCCTGGAAGCCGCCCGTAATTATGGCGTAGACCGCTATGTGTACATCAGCTCCGGTGCTGTATACGGAAATGTACACTATGATGTCGTGGATGAAACCATTCCGCTGCATGCGGAAAATCCATATGGGGCAACCAAAGTGGCCTGTGAGGAGCTGGTTCGCAATTACGGTCTGGACAGCGTTTCGCTGCGTGTAGGCTTTGTGTATGGTCCCGGTCGTGTAAATGAATGCCCTGTAAACATGATTCTCAGCACACTTCTGAAAGAAGGAAAAGTGGACTGGGATCACGGCAGTGATCAGATGCTTGACTTTATCTATATTGAAGATTGCGTAGAGGCCATTGCGAAGATTTCCTTGGCAGATCATAACCCGCATGCCGAATATAATATTGGCGGCGGAGAGGTGATTCCCTACACACGTATTATTGATAAGGCTCGCAAACTGTTTCCCACTGCACCGATCCATGTTGGCCCCGGCGACTTGGGATATGACAATTTGGGCGCATTGAGCGTTCAGCGTGCGTTTGAGGACTTTGGATGGAAACCGCGGTTTTCTATTGAGCAGGGTATGGAGCAATACATGAATTGGTTGAAAAATTTCTGAATGCGGAAGCAACAATAATTTTCTTGAATACAAAAAGCATTTTTGTTATAATTTTATTGTACTATCGATTATCGGTTCAGAAATAGACTTTCAAGTAACAGAAGAACAATCCTTTCATTCTTGTTCCCATAAATTTCCACCAAATGAATACCGGGCATCTTATCCAGATATGATTGCAAAGACGCTGCATCTTCAGTAGAGTTCTTTGCGGAAAGGCCGTTTTTATAATGCAAAACTCTGTAACGCTCGACAATCACATTTCACCCGGTTTTTTTAAGTCACAGGAAGAAATGATGTTTTTCCTGCTGCTAAGTGAAATTCAAAAACAGAAGGAGCCTCTTGGTTCTTGGTCGTTGAACGCACTCTTGGCGAAGCAGGGAGTTTGTGTGAGCACCGCTACCATTGGTCGCTACCTGAAGGTGATGGACAGCGATGGTCTTACCATTCGAAAAAGCAATCAGGGCCGCATTATAACCGAGAAGGGAGAAAATTGGCTTCAATCCATAACTGAACATCTGGCAAGAGCCGAAGTTCACGATGAAGCTTCCATCGGTTTGCGCGTAAACGAATATACCGATTTGCTGGATCTGATTCAGGCTCGCAAGACGATTGAAATGGAAACGGTTCGACTAGCCGCTGTAAATGCCACACAGGATGAGTTGTGGAAACTGCGTCAATCGGTCTCTCTGTATTATCGTGATGTTGCTGAAAACAAAAGCCATGACGACTCAGCTTACAACTTCCATACGATCATTGCTGAAATGAGCCGCAATAAATATTTTAAATATTTGTTGGATATCATGATTTTTGAAGAGCAAAAAATGGAAGAGCGCATGGACAAGCTGGTGACAAAAGAGCGCGGCAATGTTTATGTCGTTCAACACGATGATATTGTAGCAGCTTTGGAATTGCGCGATGCAGACTTGGCTCAACAGCGAATGGGCGCACATATCGACACGATGCTTAGCGATGTGAAACACCAAATCGAACAGATTCAAGCCTTAGCAAAAGAGGATTCTGTCCGGTAAACATAATGGAACAATCCTTTCGGAAATAAAATAATCCTGGTAGAGCAAACCGCCCCGCAAAGTTTTAAAGAACCTTTGCGGGGCGGTTTTGTATCTTTCGGTCATTCGCCGATATACATACAGTCGGACACTTTTCTTTTAAGACCTTTTTAATGAATCCGATACACTTAGAATAAAGCATCCCTGAATTTCTGATTTTTGAATAACCAGGAAACAAGTTGATGCTTCGTTTTTTGTTTACTTACTCCCCCCGTATAGCTGCGCGGTGATGTGAAGTTGAATAAGAACGGATACCTTTTAGCGCGTCTTTTATTTTAAGACACTGCACCGTATCTTCCCTGTTCCAGCTCCAGCAAAAACTTATACAGCGGCACAGTCTCGATCGTCACGCCGTCCTCGATGATTGTTTCCTCCTCCTCATAGGTCACAATGACGAGCCGCGCGGCTTCCTGTGAGGTCTGCGCCAGCTTTTTCAGGTTGCCTACCTCGCGTTCGCGGGCATCCCCGGAAATGGAGTAGGCCGCCTGCACGGCCAGGCCGACCGATGGCAGATAAAAATCAATATCAATTCCGGTCTTGGCGTATTTCAGGTAATACACCTCGTCCGGATACGCGCACCAGCGCAAGCGCCGCCATATTTTCCAGCTGCACCGTCTCTTTCCTGTCTAGGAACAGGCTTACAATGCCGTTGTCGGAGAAATAAAACTTCGGGTAGTTCTCCTCCTCGACAAGGTTTGCGTAGTAGTTCTGCAGGTGGAACAGCAGGTAGGCATGCTTCCTGGTTGCCGCTCCTGCCTTATTTTTGTCGAGTATACTTGACGATATTGCCTTATTTTTGTCAAATATATTCTGCAATATAATTTTCTTTTTTAAAATAAAACGTCTTGCAATTCTATTTCCTTATGGTATAATAAAGTTAAATCATTAAAGTTATAACCTTATGGATAACACCTTTTCCCGAATTTGGAGGTTTTTATGGTAAAACTAGACTATGCGCGGCTGAAAAATATACGCCTTGAGCAGGACATCACCCAAAAGGAGCTTGCCACTGCCACCGGTGTAAACCTTTCCACCATCAAGCAGATCGAAACCGGCCGCAGCGCAACCGACCTCGAAAACATCGAGAAGCTATGTGCCTATCTGGAAGTCGACATCAACGAAATCTACCACCCAGACTTCCACGACACCAAGGTGCTCTGCATGCTCAACAACAAGGGCGGCTGCGGTAAGACCAGCCTTTGCAGCGGCATTGCCACCTCGATGGCCGAGCTGGGGCTGCGCATCCTTGTCATCGACGGCGACGGTCAGCGCAACCTGTCCAGCAGCTTCGATATGCCCCGCAGCGAGAAGAATTTCGGCGCGGCGGTACTGGCGG
>ENA-OOYH01000253-OOYH01000253.1-human-gut-metagenome-genome-assembly--contig:-NODE-253-length-12340-cov-1.790965_pt1 | contig 12340 bp, 8 predicted proteins | sample MGYA00241699_ERZ501370 | MGnify/ENA primary metagenome ERZ501370 (study PRJEB25962, sample SAMEA2042655) | human gut metagenome | biome: human gut; feature: human-associated habitat; material: faeces... | reverse complement strand
GTGTGTGCACCAAGCCTGTTCCAGAAGATGATAGTAAAATGCCAGGGGGCAACCGGTGATATCAATGCCTACAAAGAAAACAGAGACCTTCTGTACGAGGGACTCACAAGGATAGGCTATCACTGCTTCAAGCCGGACGGAGCCTTTTATATGTTTGTAAAGGCACTCGAGGATGACAGCAATGCATTCTGCGAGAAGGCAAAGGAGGAGGATGTGCTCATAGTAGCAGCAGACGGCTTCGGCTGTCCGGGCTGGGTAAGAATATCATACTGTGTGGACAGGGAAATGATAAAGCACTCTATGCCTGCGTTTGAAAAGATATACAACAAGTATAGTAAATAATAGTTACAAAAAAATAATCCAAAAAAGCGCCGAAAATTGTCTAAAAAATATGTAATTTTCGGCGCTTTTATTATGCAGTTTTCACAAAGTTGTCTCCGTGTGACCGTTGTGTGACCATTGTTTTGTATAATGGAATGAAGAGTGGGAATATAAATAAAATCGTAACGGAATAGTTACAAAAAATACTATAGAAAAGGAGATATGAGAGTGTTTAATAAAAAACTTAACAGGTTACTAGCAATCATGCTAGCTTCTGTAATGGGTGCGACATCGCTTCCGGCAACACAGGTAAGTGCTGATACACCCTCTTCAGAGTATGATATATCTAACGACGCAGCTTCGGATGATATATCTGACAGTAAAATTCCAGATGAACAGGATTCGGATAATAATGCCACCGAGGAAAAACAGCCACAGCAGCTGACGGTAGAGTATACACCGGCGGATGATATTTATGTGGGGAACAAAATTGTTCCGGTGGTAAAATCCGACAGGGCGGATGCAACCGTTGACAATTTAAAATACACTGTTGTAGAAGGCAAAAATCTGATTGAAAAGGATACAGACTTTGCATCAAACGGTATATGGACAGCAAAGGATACCGGAACTGTAAGGATAAAGGTGACAAAAGCAGAAGATGACAAATATAAGTCAGCAGAGGCAGAATATACTGTTACCATCAAAGAATATGATTACAGCAGTATGAATAACAGCCTGACAGGGACAATGCTGCAGGGTACACAGTTTTATGTAGAAGCACCTACATTATCGCTGGCAAGTGACAATCAGGCGGTATATGTGGTTAGAAAAGGTGATGAATGGATTGAAGCTGATAAATATCAGCTTATGCCACAGCGGGTGATAACAGACAGACTCTTGTAATAGCACGTAAGGACAAGGAAAGCGGAGCTATCACAGATATTGGAAGTCTGCGGCTCGACTACAAATATGATACACAGCCTCCAAAGATAACATTGAATCCAAAGGAGGATGATAAACCTGCTTTCACAAAGGATGCTGTGGATTATTATGGAAATGTCAGAAAAGTAGACATGAATATCCACGATGTCTCTTTGGATGATGGTTCCACACAGCTTTGGGTAAAGGTTGATGACCGGGAAGAATTCGATGTATTTGATGTCGATAATGCCCAGAAGCTGATTGATGCAGGAATAGAGTATAGTGAGTGGATCGTGACAGGGGCTGATTATAGCAGCTGCATCACATTTGGTACAAAAGCGGATGAGGAACACAAATATCAGATAATCGGAATGTATGCGAAGGATCAGGCGGAGCATGAGTGTAATGATACAAGCTCAATAGAGCAGCCGTTTTATGTGGATAGAAAAGCGCCTTCAGGTACTATTGGATATGATGCTGATTTAATAGACGAGCAGAATATGGTCAGTCAGCAGGCATCAAATGTATATGGACAGCTGGAGGATATCAGCGGAATAAAGCAGGCATTCTACTATGTGAATGAATCAGATGAAAGTGGCAGTATTTTAAATGATGAGCAGGTAAAAGCGCTTGATGATTCAGCATGGAAGCCGTTAGAGCTTATTGAGGATACATATGATGCCCGATATAAGTACAAGATTAATACATCTGATCTGAAGGATACTTCATATAACGTATATGTAAAGGCTCAGGACAATTGTAATGGCGAGACAGCATTTTTCTCCACATCGAAGCTGGTTGTTGATACCCTGCCACCGGAGCTTACAGTGTCCCAGGATACCATGACAGCAGCCGATGAAAAAGGCTGGCATAAGGATGATATAAGCTATATCGTTAAGGCTGATGACAGCTTATCAGGAATTAAGAGTGTTGAATACACTGTATTTGATGGGAAAAGGAAAATTGTATCAGGACAGACTGTTGAGCTTGACGCAAGCGGGGAAGGAAGGATAACCATTCCGGCAGCAGAGCAGTTTAACGGAATTGATCTGATGCTTTCAGTAAAGGCAACTGATTATGCCGGTCTTAAGACAGAGGTTAAAGGTGACAGCTTCAAGTTCAGCATGGACAGTCAGTCACCTGATGTCAGTATAGAGCCGGAAGCGGGCAAAAACAGAAAATATTTCAATGATGATGTCCGTATAAAAACAAGTGTAACTGACAGCATTTCAGGTGTTGTATCAGCAAAATACCAGATAGTGACAGATGATCAGTCAGTATCGGATGATGAAGGTGCATGGAATGAGCTTGATGAATCAGGAATCATAAATGTATCGGCTGAGGCTTATCTGGATAAAAAGGTAGATGTATATGTTAAAGCTGTTGATGAGGCAGGAAACGTGACTGTAGCGGATTTGACAGCAAGCGGCAGCCAGCCATTTTATATTCACAAGGCAGCGCCTGCAATAACAGTGACATATGGTACATCTGAGCAGCCGGATCCACAGTGCATCAGCAGTGTAAAAGGCACTGAGTATTACAGGGAAAACAGGATTGCAACCATTTCGGTAAAAGAGAATGAGCTTTTCTTTGACCCCGATGAAACAAAAATCAATGTAAAGGTTGATGGAAATGAACAGACACAGTCAGATGCATGGTCTGAAAAGTCATACTGGGTAAAGACAGGCGAGGGAGCAGAAGCTGTTTACAGTAAGCAGCTCGTATTCAATGCAGGACACAAGTATGAGCTGAGTGTCAGTGCAAAAGATTTGTGTGGTAATTCAGATAATGGATTTGAGATAGAAGGAGACAAATCAGCAGAGTTTGTAATTGACGTACAGTCGCCGACAGGAAATATCAGGTTTGACGGACTTTCAACAGGCATGGATACCGTGTGGGATTTATTGCTGCCAAAAGACAAATATGAGATTTCAAGATTTGCTGCCAAGAAGGTTAATATTGCCGGACAGCTTAGAGATGAGCATGGCGGCATCAAGTCAGCAGAGTATTTCGTTTCAGCAGAGGATGCAATAATTGACGTAGACAGTATTCAGGAGGCTGACTGGAAGACACTTTACAGCCTTAATGAGGATGGCACCTTCAGTGAACCGATAGAATGCGAGAACAAAAACTGCGTGGTATATGTCAGGGTTACAGATTTAAGCGGTAATGTTTCATATATCAGCACAAATGGATTGGTAGTTGATACATGCGCACCGGCAATATCAGTCATCACACCTGAGACAGCATCAGGAGTGTACAGTGCAGATGTGCCGGTAAGTATAGAGGTATCAGATGAGAATGCCACAGGAGTTGCATCAGGAATAAAGAGCGTAAACTATACGGTAACAAATATGGGACAGACGACACAGGATGGAACATTATATAGCTATGATAAGACAGCAGCGGGCTTAAAAGATCTGGAAAATCATGTAACAGAGCAATTTGACATAAGCGCGGCTTCAAACAACAGTAATGAAGTGCGTATAGATGTTACCGCAACAGACAATGCAGGAACGGCATACACAGTAACAAAATACATAAAAATAGATACAACAGCACCAACAGTGCAGGTAAGCTATGACAATAACAGTGCAGATACATCATTTGGAGACACAGCATACTTCAAAGCACCGCGAACAGCAACCGTAAAAGTAACAGAGCGTAACTTTGATGCATCAAAGGTAGCAGCGGAAATAAAAGCCGCAGCAGGTAAGGCACCTGCTCTTTCAAACTGGAGCACAGAAGGTGGAAGCGGTAACGGTGATGATACAGTACATGTTGCCACAATATATTACGGACATGATGACGATTACACATTTGGAATCGGAGTAAAAGACATTGCGGGAAATGCCGCAGCAGGAGTGGATTATGCAAATTCGCTTGCACCGACAAAATTTACAATTGATACGACAGCACCTGTTATTTCGGTAGCATATGATAACAACAGTGCATCAAACGGAAACTATTATAATAACAAGAGAACAGCAACTGTGACAATCACAGAGCACAATTTTGATACAAGCAGAATAGCACTGAGCATGACTGCGCAGGATGCAGGAAAATCAGTAGCAGCACCGGCATTTGGAAGCTGGTCAGATAATGGTGATATACATACGGCAACATTAAGCTTTGATGCGGATGCCACATATACATGGTCACTTGCATATACAGACAAAGCCGGCAATAAGGCAAAAGACCTTGCAAAGCAGGAGTTCTGCATAGATACGACAAAGCCTGTTGTAACAATCAACGGAGTAACCCCGGGCTCAGTAAACAATAATTCAGGAAATATGTCATTTGTAATAGAGTGCACAGATACTAATCTTGAATACTTTTCACCGGTGCTTACAGTTGAGGTATATGAAAATAGCAGATTCGTAAGAAAAACGATTACCGGAAATGTGATATCAATTTCAAACGGACAACGTGTAGAGTTTAGAAATCTCAATGAGGATGGAGTGTATTCACTGACATGCCATGCACAGGATAAGGCCGGAAATTCTTATGAAACAGTCAATATTATAGATGCAGGCGGAAAGCAGGTGACAGAGACTGCAGGGCAGGGAGAAAAATTGATGGATTTCTCCATAAACAAAGGCGGTTCAATCTTCTCGCTGGATGACAATACGATGAAGCTTGTAAAGGATTACTATGTGCAGAAGGTATACCATGATGTGGTAGTCAGAGAGATAAATCCGGATGAAGTTATCAGCTGTACTGTCAAAGTAAATGGAAAAGCACTTAAGCAGGGAACAGACTTCAGTGTGAATAATGTAAGTGAAAGCGATGGCTGGCATAAGTACGAATATGTGATATCAAATGCGGTATTTGAAAAAGAGGGTCAGTACAATATCGTTGTGGAGACAAAGGACAAAGCAGATTCAGTTGCCTACAGTGATGTGAAGAGTGTAAATATTGAATTTATTGTGGACAAGACAGCACCTACATATACATTGACAGGTGTAGATAAAAACAATGAAAACTATATTGGCTCAAAGAATGCAGTATTGATGCCGAAGGATGATGGTGGAAAGCTTGGACGTGTAAAGATTACTGTAGTGGGCAAGGATGACAAAGAAAAAAAGGTTATCAAGGAAATGTCGGGAGACGATATGCTTGACTATCTGGACAAGCATGACGGAAAGATAGAGTTTGAAGTACCTAAGGAGGTGCTCTCTGCAAAAGACGGTGATTCAAGGCTTATGGTAGAGTGTGCAGACTGTTCTGTTGACGAAGGTGGAAAGACCAATGAAGTGAAAAAAATATATGGTAAGGATACAGAAGCAGATACAGAGATTGCCGAAGATGATGTACCTATGGAATCAAATTCGTCAGATGTCAAATCAGTAGAAACAAACAATGATAAGGCAGTATATATAATTGGAGCAATATTATTATTTGTACTTATAATTGCGATATTGATAATCGTTTATTATATGAGAAAAAAGATGAAAGAAAAGAAAGACAATGATGAGCAATAAGATAATTACCTATGTATTTACATCACCATGTGGTGGTGTGGGAAAAACAACAATGTCTGTGGCATGCGCGAAAGCGCATGCCCTTCAAGGCAGACTTGGCAACGAAGATTTTGAATTCTGGGAGGAGTGAGTATGAGATTTGAAATAGCAGCTGACACGGACAGAGGAATCGTAAAAGAAACTAATCAGGATAGTCTGCTGGTAAAGTGCTTCTCAACATGCAAAGGAGACATGGCATTTGCAGTATTATGTGACGGCATGGGCGGCTTATCGAAGGGTGAGCTGGCCAGTGCCACTGTAGTCAGAGCATTTGACAGATGGAGTGACGAGCAGCTGCCTGAGCTTTGCAAATCGTCGAACCCGGATATTGACAGTCTGATTCTGGAAAGACAGTGGGATGAAGTAATACAGCAGCAGAACGAAAAAATAAAAGCATATGGCAAAGCACATGCAGTAAACATGGGAACAACAGTGGTAGCGCTGCTTGTCACGCAAAAAGCCTACTACATTATAAACGTGGGCGATTCCAGAATATATAGCCTTTCAGACCATATAGAAAGGCTTACGACAGACCAGACATATGTACAGCGGGAAATTATGAATGGAAATATGACACAGGAGCAGGCTATGAGAGATCCGCGAAGGAATGTACTGCTGCAGTGTGTCGGGGCATCAGCAGAAGTAAAGCCGGAGTACAGGACCGGGGCAATGAAAAATGGAATGTCACTTCTGCTTTGTTCAGATGGCTTCAGGCATGAGGTATCAGAACAGGAAATCTATGAGATGCTGAAAACGGCAGCAACTGTAGATGGGCAGAATATGCACGACAGACTGGAGCAGCTCATCAGACTAAGCATGCAAAGAGGAGAGCGCGATAATATAACAGCAGCGCTCATAAAGGCACAGTAGGAGGAACAGATGCTTGAAATAGGCTCTTTAATTGACGGAAAATACAAGATACTAAACGAAGTTGGACACGGCGGAATGAGCGTTGTGTACCTGGCTATGAATGAAAGGGCAAACAAACAGTGGGCAATAAAAGAGGTCAGAAAGGATGGAGTAAAGGATTTTGAGGTAGTAAAGCAAAGTCTTGTTGCGGAGACCAATATGCTCAAAAAACTGAGCCATCCCAGTCTTCCTGATATTGTCGATGTCATAGATGAGGATGACAGATTCCTTATCGTAATGGATTATATAGAGGGAAATTCTCTCAAGACAGCATTGCAGGAGTACGGAGCCCAGTCGCAGAAAAATGTGATAAAGTGGGCCAAACAGCTATGCGACGTTCTTGGGTATCTGCACTCACAGAACCCGCCAATCATATATCGTGATATGAAGCCGGCAAACATAATGCTAAAGCCTGATGGAAATGTGGTGCTTATAGATTTTGGAACAGCAAGGGAATATAAGGAAAATAACATAGAGGATACGACATGTCTTGGCACGATGGGATATGCTGCACCGGAACAGTTTGGTGGAATGGGGCAGACAGACGCAAGAACAGATATATATTGTCTGGGAGCCACAATGTATCATCTTGTTACGGGAATGAATCCCTGTGAGCCACCTTACGAAATAAGGCCGATCAGAGAAATTGACCCAACATTGTCAGGTGGTCTTGAACGTATTATTACAAAGTGTACACAGCCGGATCCAAACAACAGATATCAGAGCGCAGCTGAGCTGATGTATGACCTTGAGCACTATACAGAGATTGATGACATGTATAGGAAGAATCTAAAGAGAAAGCTTGCGGTATTTATCACCACATCAGTTTTGACGATGCTGCTTGGAACAAGCACAGTATTAAGCTATTGTGCGGCAGAACACAAAAAAAATGAAAACTATAATAGCATATTAAAAGAAGCGGATACCTATGACAATTATGACAATGGATATTACACGGCTATAGTCACCGACCCGACAAGGACGGAGGCATATCTTAAGCTGAATGACAAACTGACAGACGATTTTGTGCTGGACAGGGATGAGGCGCAGATATTGAACAGGCTGATGGTAGGTATAGATTGCAAGGACCACAATGGCCGGGTGCATACATATGATGTCATGGCAAAGCTGAAAGGAAAAAATCCAAAGGGATATGAGGATGTATGCTATAAGATTGGTGAAAGCTTTTTATTCTACTACGAAATCAATGTGGAAAAAGACAGATACTCCAGTGCGGCGCAGTGGTTCAAGGAAGCGAAGGAGAATCATCCGGAGGCAGGAATATACTGTGAGATATCAGATTGTCTGACATTGATTAGCCAGTATGATGGAGCAAAGATACAACAGACAGAAAAAACATATGAAGAATACAAAAAGCTATGGAAGCAAATAAATGAGCTATATGCAAAATCAGAGAATTTTGACAGCTTAGACGCAAAGATTCAGGTATGGAATGAGATAGATGATATAGTTGACACAAATATCACATCATTTATAGCAGTGACAGATAAGGATAAAGTTATGGATTTATTACAGACAATAAAGGACAAAACAGAAAAGCTGGATAAATCCATAATGCGCGAGCAGATAACAGGATTGCAGGATAATATAGACAAAACAATTGAGAAGGCACAGAGCGTGAAGGAGGAAAACAAAGATGACTTATAATCAGTACAGGATGATATTTTACGTATCCTTCACGGCATTTGCCATAATGCTTATAGCTTCAATAGTCATACTTATAGTGCTTGAAATACCTAAGGTCATAGGTGCACTTACCGGAAAATCTGCCCGGAAAGGAATTGCAGCAATTGTACAAAAGCAGACAGCGGGACATATAACATCGTCCGGTCCGATAGCACCGTCATATAACCTGGCAGGGGAGAATAAGAAAAAGCCGGGATATACACAAAATATAGATGAAACTACTGTGCTGGATGCACCGACAGAAGTATTGCAGGATGAAACCACAGTATTGGAAGATATAACCGAAAAGCTGCAGAAAACCAATATCAGGTTTGAAGTGACAAAGAAAATAGAATTTATACATACGATAGAATGTATCTCATAAGGAATGGAAAATAGCGAATGTCTAAATTAAAAGTAAGCATAAAAAAATCGACCGTTACTGCCATGATGAAGGCAGGACGAAAGGAAAGAATAAATGAAACCGAACTAAGCCAGCTAGCCAGAATAAAACCATGTGGAATCATGCATGTGACAAAAACAAAAAAAGACAGTGTCATATATACGTGCCCTGCAAATATAAATCTTACCGATAGATTGAAAAAAGCCATAAGCAAATATGATTTCTTTTTCATGATTGAGCAGATAGTAATAATGGTTGAGGATGTATACAATAACGGACTGAACGTAAACAGTGTTCGTTTTAATATGGATGACGTATACATAAACGAGATGACAAAAGAGATGTACTTTATATATTTTCCGATAGTAGGAGGACAGGAAAGTGCAGATATTGTCGGGTTTATAGAAAACATAATTTATACAATGACACCTGTTATCAATGAGGATACGAATTATATATCCAGATTTATGTATTATGTCAGAAGCTTCCATGGCTTCAACGGCAATGCAATAGAAAAATATATCTCACGCGAAGAGCGTGCAGTTGTGAACGTGCTGAAAAACAAAGCAGTGACAATGCAGCAACAGATAATGCAGCAACAGACAATGCAGCAACAGATAATGCAGCAGGTAATGCAGGGCAGCATGGATGGAACTACAGTGTTGTCAGATGATGGCATATCCGTACAGCAGATACAGCAGATGCAACCGGTGAACTATCATTTTGCAAGTCTTACAAGGCAGGTAACAGGTGAAAAGATAGAGCTTGGCAAACCATCGTTTGTGCTGGGAAAGAATCCGGAAAAGTCAGATTATGCGGTAGCAGACAATACGAATATCAGCAGGGTGCATGCAGTGATAACCATGCGAAACGGACGTTATTATGTAATGGACCAAAATTCTACCAATGGCACATTTATCAATGGAAGGATAATAAAGGCGGGGCAGGAAACAGAGATATTACCGGGAGACTGTCTGATGTTAGCTAATGAGGAATTTATATTTAATGAATAGCTTTAAATATAAAAGGTGAGGAGAATAATACTATTATGGAACTAAAAGAATTAAGTCGCAGAATATCAAGGTACCGGGCAAATGTAGAAAATCTGCAGCTTGAGAAAAACAGGCTGCTTAATGAAATAGATGCTTTGGATCAGGAAGCATTGAAAATAAAGGAATATAAATGGCAGGCGCAAAACCGGTTTAAATGCAGAGTTGATAATATAGCCGGCATGGACAGATATAGCAGTCGTAATATAACAAATCTGAAGGGCAGGCTTAAGAGTATTAATTCATTAAACGACGGAAAATCGTATGTAGCCAATGCGATGAATGCTATAGATTCAATGCTGAGAGATGTAGAGAATGCAATCAGGAGCAGAAATGACAGGATATATGAAATAAACCAGCAGCTGTGTACATATGAGGACAATATAGAGCAGCTGAGAATAAAAAAAAGAAGAATGGAGAGTAAGTAATGGGACAGTACAATTTAATGTTTGAGCAGGAGGAATTTACAGAACTTGTGCGTTTATACTCAGAACTTGCAAAGATTGCAGATAGACAGATGAACGAATATCAGATGATACTTGATATTATAAACACAAATGCAGTTATAAGCGGTGAATTGCACGATAAGCTGGAAGTGTACGAGGATGCTGTTCATACATATCAGAGTATACTGGGAGAATCCTTCAGGGAAATGTCGAAAAAACTTAATGAATTTGTGAGAGATGTAGATGAGGCAGATGGAGATATATATGGTATAGGAACATATGAAGCGTATTAGAAGGAGGGGTGACGCATAATGAAATTTAAGGATTTTACGCAGGAAGCGTACGATGACATACAAAGCTATATGGGAGGAGAAGAACAGTGGGAGGAAATAAACAAAACCTACGGTGTAGTGGAAACCAAAGGTATATTTCAATATGATTATGAATCACAGCTAAGAAACGCGGCAACAGAATATCAGAGACAAAATGAAGAGGCAAGCAATAGTGTAAGAAGGATGTTTGATAATGTAAATGGAGTGGATGATCTATATGCAGCCAGGTTTCGGGACGAATATATGGATTTGGAAAGATTCAGCACTGCAATTAAAGAACTGGCAGCTCTGATTAATGTAAGATCCGTTGAGAATATATATACGATGGATTGCCAGACATTGAAAACAAAAGCTGGTAATATACAGGCAAAAGTGGACTCGAAGATAACAGAGTATTATAAAGAGCGATTCTATTCAGTGGATTCTAATGGAAAGACAGTTATGAACTGGGACGAAATAAACTATGAGATGCGGAAGGAATTTGTACCAGATGCAGAGCTGCAGGCACTTGTATCAGTATTTCCAAAGCTGTCCACAGATGATGAGGAAGAAACCATAGCAAATATAGAGAACATGCTGCGCGCAGGTTATGGAAACGCCAAGGATGATGAGTGGATAGATAATGCAGATCTGGAAGACCCTAAGTATTACAGTGTGAGTGTCACGAATACATTTAAGAGGGCGGTGGATATATATAAGACAAGTATGGATATAATTGACTATTACAGCGAAAAATGTGCATACAGAAACGACGAGATTAGTGATGAAGCGCTTGAAGAGATGAAAGAGCAGTACAGAGTGTCATCCCTGTTTAAAGCAATGGTTGATAGCTACCCGACAATAGGAGTTGCATATAATGGAAAAAACGATGGATTTACAATACATTCCGATAAAGAGAAAAATGTGACCGTATCCGTATGCCTGAAAGAGCTGCCGTTTGATGTAAGCATATGCAATATTACAGACAGCAATGACAGGGAGATATTGGACAAATATTATAACGTCAAGGTAACAAATGGAACTATTAATGAAAAAGTAGGAAAAGAAAATGAGAAGGTCAATCAGATAGATGCGTATGGAATGGTAGATAATCAGATTGTAAGCCATGTACTTCCACACGGCATGATTGAGAATACAAAGCAGAATCTTGAAAATCAAAAGGAAGAGGAAAAGACTGAATGCAGAGTATTTTTTGATGTAACAAGTAATACTTTAAAAGGTAAGATTATTGATGAAGCTATAGGCCTTTCAGCGGTAATAATAAATGAAACCGTAGGAGATAAGATTAACAAGGCTAACGCAGCAATAAATTATTTGAATGACTTAAATGCAGCATATGATGAAAATAATGAAAATGTACAAAATAATGCAGAAATTGATGAAGCAAAAGACAGACTGACAGAAACAGACTTTACATGTCAGGACATGATAGAAGATGCCAATTATTTCGGCATGGATATGGAGATAACCAGGGTAGGTGACACCTATATCTGTGAGAATATCACGATGGATGTGGAGAAAGTGACGAAGATGGTGGATGCATATAATGCACAGGCAGAGCCGAAACAGCAGGTAAGTATTAAAGACCTAGAAAAATATGCCAGGGGAACAGGTAATAAAAATCAGAGAGAGGATGACGAAAGTTATGATGATTTGTGTCGAAGAGTATCAAACTATATTAAGTATGTTTTAAAAAATTGAGATAACAATAAATAGGCATGAATGCAACGCATACAGGAAGGAAAATTTA
>ENA-OOYH01000237-OOYH01000237.1-human-gut-metagenome-genome-assembly--contig:-NODE-237-length-13000-cov-1.575048_pt1 | contig 13000 bp, 10 predicted proteins | sample MGYA00241699_ERZ501370 | MGnify/ENA primary metagenome ERZ501370 (study PRJEB25962, sample SAMEA2042655) | human gut metagenome | biome: human gut; feature: human-associated habitat; material: faeces... | reverse complement strand
TGAGGAGATATGCGGGATTCCACACGGATCGTCGGATACAAAGAAGATAAGTGATTATCTGGTGAAGTTTGCCATAGACAAAAATCTGAGATATATACAGGATGAGAGCAACAATGTGATCATATTCAAGGACGGAACTGCGGGATATGAGAACAGTGCGTCTGTTATGCTGCAGGGACATATGGATATGGTCTGTGAGAAAGATGTTGACTGTGATATTGATTTTGAGCGGGACGGACTGAGACTGTTGCTTGAGGACGGAGTGATATCCGCCGATGGAACGACCCTTGGCGGAGATGACGGGATAGCCGTGGCATTTGCACTGGCTATACTGGATGCCGACGATATACCACATCCACCGATTGAGTGTGTATTTACGGTTGATGAGGAGATAGGAATGCTGGGAGCTGCGGCGATTGACTGTAGTCCATTTAAGTCACGGATCATGCTCAATCTGGATTCTGAGGATGAGGGGTATCTGCTGGTGTCATGTGCCGGAGGTGCGTGTGCTACGTGTCATATTCCGGTTGAATATGAGAATGCAGAAGATGATCATTCAGTTGTGAAAATTATTGTAGAGGGTCTTACTGGTGGACATTCCGGCGTGGAGATCATAAAACAGAGGGCAAATGCCGACAAGCAGCTTGCAAGACTTCTATATAATATAGGAAGGGATGTTCCATACAGACTGATATCTATAAAGGGCGGTCTTAAGGACAATGCAATACCTAACAAGGCGGAGGCATATGTGGGTATTGATCCGGAGAATGTGGATAACTTTGTAAAATCTGCGGAAAAGAATGAGAAGATTCTGAGGCATGAATTGGAAAATACTGATCCAGAGCTTGTAGTGAAAGTAGAAACGGATCTGTCGGATGATCTGGGTTCATATAATAACGCGGATGATGTGCAGAACGATATGTATGGTAGAACCATGATCAACAGAGTTATGACAGAAAAGTCATCGGATATAGTTATCAGGAGTCTTATGATGATGCCAAATGGAATTCAGAAGATGAGCAATGATATAGAAGGGCTTGTGCAGACATCGCTGAATCTTGGAATATTGAATACAACTGAGGATGAGGTCACAGCAAGCTTTTCAGTAAGAAGCAGTGTACAGTCTGAAAAGGAAAATCTGATAGATCAGCTCCGATGTGTATCTGTCTCGGCTGGTGGAAGTCTGGAAGTGCAGGGGGATTATCCTGCATGGGAGTACAGACATGATTCTCCTCTCAGAGATATTATGGTGGATGTGTTTGAAGAGCAGTATGGAAGAAAGCCTGTTATACAGGCGATTCACGCCGGAGTGGAGTGTGGACTTTTCGCTGGCAAGATGCCGGGTCTGGACTGTGTATCATTTGGCCCGGATATGAAGAATATCCATACAAGCAGAGAGTCTATGGATGTTGCCAGTGTACAGAGAACATGGAGGTATACACTGGGTATACTTGAGAAATTGAAGTAATTGACAGCAATATAATTTCAATAAGGAGAAGAAGGATGGAAAAGGTAAAAGGATTCTTGAAGAAGAAGGACATCGTGTTCAGCGTCAAGAGATACGGAATAGATGCCCTGGGTGCCATGGCACAGGGATTGTTCTGTACTCTGCTTATCGGAACTATATTGAACACACTTGGCAATCAGTTTGGTGTAGGATTTCTCAAAGCGGTTGTTGCGACCGTGAATGGGACAGATTATACAGTTGGCGGTCTCGCTTCTGCGATGGCAGGGCCGGCGATGGCGGTGGCTATAGGATATGCTCTTAAGGCTCCACAGCTCGTATTGTTCTCATTGATAACAGTTGGATTTGCGGCAAATGCCTTGGGCGGCGCAGGAGGCCCGCTGGCAGTTTATTTTATTGCAGTTATTGCAACTGAACTTGGAAAGGTTGTCTCAAAGGAGACAAAGATTGACATACTGGTGACACCTCTGGTTACCATCGGAAGTGGTGTGGCTGTGTCTGCACTTCTTGCACCTACACTCGGTGCCATAGCCATGAAGGTCGGAGATCTCATCATGCTGGCTACAAACCTTCAGCCGTTCTGGATGGGTATTGCGGTATCAGTTCTCGTCGGTGTGGCACTTACACTTCCGATATCATCCGCTGCGATATGTGCGGCATTCGGACTTACAGGTCTGGCCGGCGGTGCTGCTGTGGCGGGATGTTGTGCGCAGATGGTTGGATTTGCAGTTATGTCATTCAGAGAGAATAAATGGGGTGGCCTTGTTTCACAGGGAATCGGAACATCAATGCTCCAGATGGGTAACATCATCAAGAATCCGAGAATCTGGATCGCACCTATAGTTACCTCTGCGATCACAGGTCCTCTTGCAACATGTCTGTTCAAGCTTCAGATGAATGGAACTCCTGTATCATCAGGTATGGGTACATGTGGTCTGGTTGGACAGATCGGAGTATACACAGGCTGGATGAATGATATCGAGGCGGGAAGCAAGACAGCGGTCACAGCTATGGACTGGGTTGGGCTGATCCTAATCTCATTTGTACTTCCTGCAGTTCTCTGCCCGCTCATCAACATGGTGGTGAGAAAACTCGGCTGGGTTAAGGATGGAGATATGACTTTATCATAAAGATTGGCTGAAATCCGGTGGAAGAAAATTATCTCAAAATTGTTTCCATCAGGCAGATTACAACAGAAAAGATACAATATTTTCGCAAATAAGATTGAAATTGGCTCGAAAGATACAAATTTACAGATTTTGTGTCTTTCGGGCCTTTTTATATGGAAAAGGAGATAATATTTTCCTAAAATGGGTGATTCAGAAGGAAAAAGATACAAAATATATGGTGCTTGATTTGTGGAGTGAAAATACAGCAAAAATGAGCAGACGATAGAAAAATCAAGAATACAAAAAAAGTCCTTGCCTTGAAGTGAACTCCAAAGAGTATTATTAGATATGTCAGAGAAACAGTTCCTGACGTTTTTCGAAAATATGGTAGTTAAAACAGACAGGAGGACGCTTTAATGAAGAAATTAGGAGCATTTTTAGTGTGTGCTGTTATGGCTTTTGGACTTGTTGGATGCGGAAGTGGTGACAGCACAGAAAGTAAAAGTACCACACAGGCAGAAACCCAGACAGAGGTTGTTACGGATGCGGTCAATGAGGCCGATACAAGCAACGACAACGCTGACTCTACGGTATCAGAGGAACAGACCAGCGAGGAAAGCAGCGCTGATGAGACAGACAATGTTGACACAGAGACAGGTAAGACTCTGGTGATCTATTTTTCAGCAACTGGAAATACAAAAGATGCTGCAGAATATATAGCGGCAGAGACAGGAGCAGATATATTTGAGATCACCCCGGCCCAGGAGTATACATCGGATGATCTGAACTACAATGATGACAGCAGCAGGGTATCAAAGGAACACAATGACGAAAGCCTCAGGGATGTGGAGCTTACCACCACTGAAGTTCCTGGCTGGGAATCGTATGATACGGTATTTGTAGGTTATCCTATATGGTGGGGAACGTCTGCATGGCCGGTAGATTCATTTGTCAAGGCAAATGACTTCACTGGCAAGACTGTATATCCGTTCTGCACATCGGCGAGCTCAGGACTGGGAAGCAGTGCAGATGATCTGGCTTCTGAGGCAGGAAGCGGAGACTGGAAGGATGGTCAGAGATTCTCGTCGGGTGTGACACAGCAGGATGTGGCCGACTGGATAAGCGGGCTCGGCCTTGGACAGTAATGTGTCAGATAAGTAACTGAACAGATGTAATAAACATAGCTGGAAATAATTTGAAATTGAAATAAAAAGAAACAGGAGGATATAAAAATGTTAAAAGAAACTTACACACTTAACAATGGAGTAGCAATTCCAAAGCTTGGACTTGGAACATGGTTCATCGACGATGACAAGGTAGCAGATGCCGTGAGGGAGGCCGTAAAGATAGGTTACAGACATATTGACACTGCACAGGCATACGGCAATGAGCGCGGAGTAGGCGAAGGAGTTAGAACCTGTGGTATTCCAAGAGAAGAACTGTTCGTAGTCTCAAAGGTTGCGGCTGAGCACAAGACATATGAGGAGGCCAAGGCGGGAATCGATGGAACGCTTGAGAAGATGGGACTTGACTATCTCGATATGATGATCATTCACAGCCCACAGCCTTGGGTAAAGGTAAATCAGAGCGATGACAGATACGTGGAGGGCAACAGAGCAGCATGGAGAGCACTTGAGGAGGCATACAAGGAAGGCAAGCTCAAGGCTATTGGTATATCCAATTTCCAGATCGGTGATATCGAGAGCCTTATGGAGACTGCTGAGATCAAGCCTATGGTCAACCAGATACTTCTTCACATCAGCAATACTCCGATAGAACTGGTGGATTACTGTCAGAAGAACGATATACTTGTTGAGGCTTATTCACCTATCGCACATGGTGAGATACTCAATCAGCCTGAGATCAAGGCTATGGCGGACAAGTATGGTGTGACTGTTCCACAGCTCTGCATCAGATATACTATCCAGCTCGGAACAATTTCACTGCCAAAGACGGCCAATCCAGAGCACATGAAGAGCAATACAGAGGTCGATTTCGAGATAAGTGCAGAGGATATGGAGGCTCTTAAGAATTTCAAGAAGATCGAGAGCTATGGAGCGAGCAGTGGTTTTCCTGTATATGGTGGACGTATATAATAAAGAAAAGTTCATAGCTATAGTGGACAGCCGTCAGGTTTGTATAGTTTGCAATCATAAATATCTTGCATAATATAATAGTTACCTTATAATAGAGATGTTGCTAATTTTATACATTTAGGAGGAAATGAACAATATGAAAAAGGGAACAAGTTATATTGTAGTGGCTGCAATGATGATGGGATTGATGCTGACAGGCTGTGGGGGCAATGACAATTCTGTAACTAAGGCTACAACTGAAGCTGAGACAGAAGCAGCAACAGAGGAGCAGGATACTGAAACACAGGACACTGCAGATGATACTGAGGACAGTTCGGTCGCCATTGATGAGGAGGACACAGAGGAAGATACAGAGGACAGTGAAGAGGCAGAAGCTGATCCTTCAATAGTAGGTGTATACACCAAGAATGGTTATGAGAATTCGTATTTTGGATTTAAGATCAACCTTGAAGGAAGCTATGGAATTCAGACAAGAGGTTCATTACTGACTGCCACCGATATCTCTGAGGTTGTGGAGGATTCCAATAGCGATGAGACTGTACAGAGGGCATTGGATAATCTGGACAATAGCTTTACGGTAGGAAATGATTATGCATTCTGTGCAAATGATGGTACACACTATATTCTGCTCAAAATAAAGTCCCCTAAGGGTGGTGGAAATTACGGTTATGATGTGTGGGCTGATGAGAATACAGTAGCAAAGGCAACTGTTGCTCAGATGGATACTGTTATTACATCTACAGCAAGTAGAATTGGCGCTGAAGCAAGCAATATTGAGACTGATTATTCCAAGTGTACAGTATTTGGCGAAGAGCACTACATATGTACAGCAACGGCTGATATGTCTGGAACTGAGTACTCTCTGACAAATGTAATAGTAAGATCAGATGACGGAAAGTATACGATGATAATAGCTATAGAGACACTTGGTGACAGAAATTATCAGGATATTCTGGATAACATGTTCAGTCCATTATAAATTTTACAACTTTACTTTTTCAAAAACAAAAAGTATAATACACATCGAAAGCGAGTGGCAAAGATTGCGTAAATCCAGTTTTGTCACTCGCTTTTTATGTGTATATAAATAATTTTCTAGTGTGTAGCTATTCAGCGTAAGTCCAACTAACTTAGGCGGTAGCTGCATTTTTTTGTTCAGGGAAAGGAGTTTGAAGAGTGGAAGAAATGGATAAGAACAAAGAGGAAAACAGAGAGAAAAATAAGATGAAAGATATGCCAGTTGGAAAGCTGATGATCCAGATGGGTATTCCTATGATTCTTTCCATGGCGCTTCAGGCGGTGTACAACATCGTAGACAGCGCATTTGTGGGAAATATGAAGGTGGGAAGTGAGGCCGCGTTAAATGCCCTCACGCTGGTATTTCCGGTGCAGATGCTCATGGTTGCTCTGGGCATAGGCACGGGAGTCGGCACAAATGCGTTTATTGCCAGAACCCTTGGTCAGGGTGATAAGGAAAGAGCTGCCAAGGTGGCTGGCAACAGTCTGTTTCTCGGTGCTGTAATATATGTGGTGTGTTTGTTATTTGGAATATTGGGAGTGAGGACTTATATAGTCTCACAGACTATGGACACGCAGGTCACAGAGATGGCTGTGGATTATCTAAGAATATGCTGTGTGTATTCATTTGGAATAATATTCTTCTCGTTGTTTGAGAAGCTGCTTCAGGCAACTGGCAGATCCATGTATTCAACGATAGGTCAGGTGATGGGAGCTGTCATAAACATCATACTTGATCCGCTTCTCATATACGGAGTGGGACCATTTCCTGAGATGGGTGTCAGAGGAGCCGCCTATGCGACTATTATAGGTCAGATAGCGTCTGCGGTTCTGCTGTGCGTGTTCCATCTGAGACTTAATAAGGAATTTGAACATGGATGTGCATACATGAAGCCTGACTGGAGAATCATCCGGGGAATATATGCCATAGGACTCCCGGCCATCATAGCCCAGGCACTTATGTCCATCATGGTATACGCGCTGAATCTCATTCTCAAGTTTAACCAGTCGGCGCAGACTGCATATGGTCTGTTCTACAAGGTTCAGCAGTTTGTGCTGTTTCTCGCATTTGGACTCAGGGATGCGATCACCCCGATCACGGGGCATACAGCTATGGAATGGGTGACAGAAAGAGGATAAATGATGCGATTAAGTATGGAATAATCTACACAATAGTGCTGATGGTGTTTGGAATGGCTGTGACAGAGCTGTTTCCAGCTGCATTTGCCGGACTTTTTAATGCGGGACAGTCCAGAGTGTATTTTATAGACGCCATGAGGATAATCTCCCTAAGTTTCGTATTTGCCGGGGTAAATGTTGCATTTCAGGGAATATATCAGGCCCTTGAAGGCGGTGTGGAATCGCTTGTGATATCGCTGCTCAGACAGTTGATAATCATCCTGCCGCTTGCCGGAGCATTTGCGGCTCTGGTCAGAGGCGGTCAGGCTGATATGGTGGGCATTCCCGATCACGGAGATCGTGTCGTGCGTGGTGGGCATGGTGTTGCTGAGAAGGAAAATGAGGAGGGTTACTTCTTCCCTGCACCTTTCATCATTGACTTAAATGTCAGCATGAATGTTGCGCCGCATGAGAATGCGGACACTATGTCGCTGATAGGCTCGGCGTAGTAAATACTCATGACTGAGTGCGTGCAGTATGGCAGGATGATCGCGAGTGGGATTATCAGTATGACCTTTCTCAGCAGTGCAAATATAAGGGATTTGCCTGCTTGTCCCATGGATATGAAGGACTGCTGACATCCGTTCTGTATGCCAAAGAACATCATTCCGAATATGTATATCGGAAGAACTTTTGCACAGAGTGCCTTGAGTGCTTCATCTGATGTAAATATTCCGGCAGCCACGGACGGAAACAGGAATGCGGCCCCAGCCAGGACAAATGACACTATGATGGACATGGTTATCAGTATGGTACATGTCTTCTTCACTCTGTCCACGTTGCCCTTGCCGTAGTTGTAGCCGATGATGGGCTGGACTCCCTGGGAGAAACCGCTCATCGGGATAAATATAATCTGCATGATACTTTGGAGTATGGTGAATGATCCCACGTACAGGTCATCGCCGTACTTCTGGAGCCCGTGAGTGAACACGATGGTTATAAGGCTCTCCGTGACCTGCATGATAAATGGTGACACACCGAGAGCTGCAATTGACAGGATCAGCTTGCCTTGTGGACGCATCATCTGCGCTGATATGCGAAGACTAGCCTTGTCGGATGTCAGAAATCTGATAACCCATGCCGCACTTATCGCCTGGGATATGACGGTCGCTATGGCCGCACCCTTGATTCCGAGGTTCAGTGCAAATATGAATATCGGATCGAGGATGATGTTGAATATGGCTCCTATGAGCACAGAAAACATGGCGGTCTTTGACTGTCCCTGGGCTGTGATAAATGTGTTCAGTCCGGTGGTGATCATGACAAATATAGTGCCTATAAGGTAAATGCTCAGATAGTCATCGGCATGTGGATAGGTGGCATCGCTGGCACCGAAGAAATACAGAAGCGGTTTCTTCAATGTGTAGATGACAGCCATAACAATAACTGTAAATATGATGAGCAGGGTTACGCCATTTGACAGGATGCGCTGTGCCTCGTCCCTGTCGTCTTTACCGAGAGCAATGGAAGCCAGAGGTGCTCCGCCCGCGCCCACGAACACGCTGAATGCACTTACAAGGGTGATGATCGGGAGACACAGTCCGATTCCGGTGAGGGATGCTGCGCCTACCTCGGGGATATGTCCTATGTATATTCTGTCCACTATGTTGTATAAGAGATTGATGAGCTGCGCCACAAATGTTGGAATGCCCATGGAGAGCATAAGTTTAAATATCGGCGCCGTGCCCATCCTCTCTTCGGAATTTGAAGAAATTGTACTTGTGTTCATAACTACTCCTTAATGTTGATAACTTTATAAAATCCGATGAAAACTCCGTCGTTCATCGTGGGGACGGAGGTACCTGTCCCATCCGTCCCCTAGGATATTTCAGTTGGGTGAAGAAGTCAATCAGGAAATAATTAAGAAAGTATAAAATAAATGATAAGTGGAAAAAGTCCAGTAAATATGCGGTAAACAGTAAAAAACAAGTGAAAATATGACAGAAACTTGAAAAATTAATCTTGACAAATTTACTAGGAAAGCGCATTATGGTTACAAATATAAGATAAACCGTTGATCAAGAGGAGTAGCGGCATATAACATGTTCAGAGAGTTGCAGGTGGTGTGATTGCAGCGATGGGAGTGCAGGTGAATGGACTTGTGAGGGCAAACCGAAAGATTTGAGATTCAAGTAGGGGAGACGGAGACCTACCGTTATAGAAGGTACATATATGATTGTATATGGTCGAGGGCATCGATATATATAAATATATATAAATTATTTATATATATTTTTTTTTATTTATTGATGAAATTAGGTGGCACCGCAGGAGATTAGATTTCTTGTCCTAATGTTTGTAGGATAAGGAATTTTTTTATGTCCTGTGGTGCTTTTTTAGTTTGCAGAAAGACATGTGACATTTGATAGATCCTTTGACGATAGCCTGATAGACATATATGAAAGAGATGAGCACAGGGAAATTTATTGAATGCATGATAGTGTTCAAAAACAAGGAGGATGAGACATGATAAGACCAGAACTTAGTGAGGCAAAGAAATATGCGGCGGGCGGATACAGGATGGTTCCGGTGTGCTGCGAGATGTTATCGGATGTGATCACACCTATCAACTTACTCAGAAAGCTGAAAGCGGCGAATGAGCACTGTTACATACTTGAGAGCGTGGAGAATCAGGAGGTGTGGGGACGCTACACATTTCTTGGTTATAATCCAAAGCTTGATGTCACATGCATGAATGGGCACATACAGCTCAAGGATATAGATGGAAATGTGATAAAGAAAGCGGATGACATTCATCCTGAGGTATTCATAAGAGAGATTCTCAAGGATTACAAGAGTCCGAAAATAGAAGGACTTCCAACATTTACAGGCGGGTTTGTCGGTTACTTCTCATATGATTATATAAAGTACAGTGAGAAGAAGCTTGTGATCGATGCCGATGACGATGAGGGATTTCAGGATCTGGATCTCATGCTCTTTGACAAGGTCATAGCATTTGACAATTTCAAGTCAAAGCTGATCCTCATTGCAAATGCTGACACGTCCGATATAGAAGCCGGATATGCAAAGGCACTTGCTGACATAGAAGATATGAAGAAGCTAATCCTCGATGGAGAGATGGCTGAGATAGAGCCGGTTAAGATGAAGAGTGATTTCAAGCCTCTGTTCAATAAAGAAAAATATTGCAGCATGGTCGAGAGGGCAAAGAAGTACATATTCGAGGGAGATATCTTCCAGGTGGTTCTGTCCAACAGACTTGAGGCTGAGATGGAGGGTTCACTGTTCAATACATACAGGGTTCTCAGAAGCACAAATCCTTCTCCATATATGTTCTACTTCAGTGGCGACCAGATAGAGGTTGCGGGCGCATCACCTGAGACACTGGTAAAGCTTGAGAATGGCGTGCTCCACACATTTCCTCTTGCTGGAACGAGACCGAGGGGAAAGACAAAGGAAGAGGATATGAGACTTGAGGCCGGACTTATGGCGGATGAGAAGGAGCTGGCGGAGCACAACATGCTGGTGGATCTCGGAAGAAATGATCTTGGTAAGATAAGCAAGTTCGGAACTGTTGAGGTTGAGCAGTACATGAAGGTTCAGAGGTACTCACATGTAATGCATATCGGGTCAACGGTCAAAGGAGAGATCGATGACAGCAGGTATGATGAGCTGTCAGCCGTAGATGCGGTACTTCCAGCAGGAACCCTCTCGGGAGCACCGAAGATTAGAGCGTGTCAGATCATCAACGAGCTGGAGAACAACAAGAGAGGAATATATGGTGGAGCCATAGGATACATAGATTTCACAGGGAATCTTGATACATGTATAGCCATAAGGATCGCATACAAAAAGGGTGACAAGGTATTTGTTAGATCCGGAGCGGGAATCGTGGCGGACAGTGTTCCGGAAAATGAGTTCCAGGAATGTATCAACAAGGCAAAGGCAGTTACGACAGCACTCACCATGAGCCAAGATATATCATAAGGAGGACCCGCATGCGGGAGATTCCTTGTGATAATGCGTGCGCCGCGCGGAGCGCCTTTCATGCGCATGCACAATACATATAAGGAGGACAAAATAAATGACAATACTTATAGACAATTACGACAGCTTCTCCTACAACCTGTATCAGCTTGTGGGGGCAATAAATCCGGATATAAAGGTCATAAGAAATGATGAGTTCACCTATGAGGAGATCGAGGCGATGAATCCGGATCACATAATCATCTCACCGGGACCCGGAAGACCTTCGGATGCGGGAATGTGTGAGGAAGCGGTGAGATATTTTGCAGGAAAAGTACCAATCCTCGGCGTGTGTCTCGGACATCAGGCGATTTGTGAGACATATGGTGCGACAGTCACATATGCAAAGAAACTTATGCATGGAAAGATGTCGCTGGTTGATGTGGATCTGAACTGCAGATTGTTCAGAGGACTTCAGAGCAAGATACAGGTTGCCAGATATCATTCACTGGCAGCAGCCGATGAGAATTTCCCGGAATGCCTGGAGGTCACAGCCAGGACGGAGGATGGAGAGATCATGGCAGTAAAACACAGGAATTATGAGGTATATGGAGTTCAGTTCCATCCGGAGTCGATACTGACACCGAAGGGCAAGATAATGCTCAGAAATTTTTTAGAGATATAAAATGATATAAAATAAGGAGGATATGGCGATGATACAGGAAACTCTTAAGAAGGTAGCAGCAGGACAGGATCTTACATACGATGAGGCATATGCCAGCATGGATGAGATATTCAGTGGACAGGTGCCGGGAGAGACAACGGCGGGATATCTCACAGCTCTTCACATGAAGGGCGAGACGCTTGACGAGATAACAGCCAGTGCAAATGGAATGAGAGACCATGCGGAGTCTCTTCCACATGACGGAATAGATGTTCTTGAGATCGTGGGAACAGGCGGAGATTGTGCGGATTCATTTAACATATCGACAACGAGTGGTATAGTTGCAGCAGCGGCCGGAGTACCGATCGCAAAGCACGGCAACAGAAGCGTATCAAGTAAGAGTGGCGCAGCGGATGTACTTGAGGCCCTTGGTGTAAATATCTCCATATCACCTGAAAAGATGGGCAAGGTTCTTGCTGAGTGCAACATGAGCTTTATGTTTGCCCAGGTTTATCACAAGGCGATGAAATATGCAGGCCCGGTCAGAAAGGCACTTGGAATACCGACAGTATTCAATATCCTTGGTCCTCTTACCAACCCGGCAAAGGCTCAGATGCAGATCATGGGAGTATACAAGGAGGAGCTTGTTGATCAGATGGCTCCTGTACTTGTTGGTCTTGGCGTAAAACGGGGACTTGTCGTATACGGACAGGATTGTCTGGATGAGATATCCATGAGCGCACCTACAACAGTTGCAGAGATCAAAGATGGCGAGATCACAAAGTACGAGATCAAGCCAGAGAATTTCGGATTTGAGAGATGCAGCAAGGAGGATCTGGTGGGCGGCGATCCTGAGGAAAACGCGCAGATTACCCGCGATATCCTGTCAGGCAAGATCAAAGGAGCCAAGAGAAATGCAGTTGTACTGAACGCAGCAGCTTGTATCTACATCGCAGGCAAGGCAGATTCCATAGCGGATGGAATCAAGGTTGCAGAGGACGTGATCGACAGTGGCAAGGCTGCTGAGACGCTTGATGCATTTGTAAGACTGACAAATGAGTAGATAAGTTTTATCGCAGACTATGATAGAAAGTTGTATAGAGAGGTAAGAGATGATATTAGATGAGATAGCTGCAAAGACAAAGGAACGTGTGGCGGAGCAGAAGAAAAAAGTTCCTCTTGAGGAGATGAAGAGACAGGCACTTGATATAGTTGCCAGAGAGACGGATAACGGCAGTAGCCCATATAGTAAGTTCCCATTTAGGGATAATCTGGCAGCGGATGGAATATCGTTTATCTGTGAGGTCAAGAAGGCATCGCCTTCCAAGGGGCTTATCGCACCGGACTTTCCTTATGTTGAGATCGCAAAGGAATATGAGGCGGCTGGTGCTTCAGCCATATCGGTGCTCACTGAGCCGTTTTATTTCCAGGGAAGCAATCAGTTCCTGATGGATATAAAGAAGGAGGTAAATATACCGCTGCTGAGGAAGGATTTTACAGTTGACGAGTATATGATATATGAGGCAAAGGTCATAGGAGCCTCGGC
>ENA-OOYH01000233-OOYH01000233.1-human-gut-metagenome-genome-assembly--contig:-NODE-233-length-13047-cov-3.995305_pt1 | contig 13047 bp, 12 predicted proteins | sample MGYA00241699_ERZ501370 | MGnify/ENA primary metagenome ERZ501370 (study PRJEB25962, sample SAMEA2042655) | human gut metagenome | biome: human gut; feature: human-associated habitat; material: faeces... | reverse complement strand
AGCGTCTTTTTGCGGGTAAGTTTGCCGAAGATGTCCAGTTCCCAGCTTGCCGACGCTCCCACATTATATGTCTTTGCCGTTGCTCCGTCATGTTTATTGGCATTACCTTCGGCAGTCAGTCCCAGTGATGGAAGATATGATAGTCTGGCAGTCATCAGGACGGCTTCTGCCGCTTCCACGCGTAACCGTGCCACATTGAGGTCTGCGTTCCGTTCAAGTCCGGTTTCAATCAAGGACTGGAGTTTCGGGTCGGTAAACATTTCCCGCCACGACAGGGACGCGATGGTCATTGTATCAATGTCCGCCGGCATGTCCCGATACAGATTCTCCGTTGAGAGGTCAGGGCGATGATACCGGCTGTATGTGCCACAGCCGGCAAGCATCCATCCCGACAATATGATATATATTACTGTCTTCTTCATTTAATTATGCTTAACACGTTCTTGGATATATTGGAATACAATAAACAATGACGGCACAAGGAACAACAGAGCCAACGTACCGACGATCATACCGCCGACGACGCCCGAACCGAGGGTCGAGTTACCGTTGGCGCCCACTCCGTGCGCCATCATCAGCGGGACAAGACCGAACACCATGGACAACACAGTCATCAATATGGGGCGCAGGCGGACTTTTGCCGCACTGTATGCCGCCTGTGCCAGCGTCATGCCTTCCGACCGCCGTTTACCGGCGTATTCGGTAAGCAGGATCGCTGTCTTGGCAAGCAGGCCTATAATCATGATAAGTCCGGTCTGCATGTAGATGTTGTTCTCCAGACCGAAGAGCCACGCAAACAGGAAACTGCCCATCAGTCCGCAAGGCACCGACAACAGAACCGCGAAGGGTATGAACACGCTCTCATACAAGGCGCACAGAATCAGATAGACCAGAACCATGCAGAGCAGGAATATAAGCGTGGCATTGTTGGTCGTCTTGCTTTCCTCACGCGAAATGCCGCCAAACTCGTATGTGTAATTTGACGGAAGCACTTCACGTGCCGTCTCGCCGATGGCTTCGAGCACCTGCCCCGAACTGTAGCCCTGAGCCGGAGACCCGCTAATCGAGATGGCGTTGAACAGGTTGAAACGGGTGAGGTCTGACGGGCCGTTGGTCTTGGTCAGGCGCACGAACCGGCTCAAAGGCGACATGCCGCCATCGGTGGCACGCACATACATGTGGTGCAGGGATTCCGCATTCACACGATATTCCGCCGGAGCCTGCATGGTCACATGGTAGAGCTTGGAGAACCGGTTGAAGTCGGAAACATATTGTCCGGTATAATAGCCCGACAATGTGGAAAGCACATCTGCGGGCGACACACCCGACTGTTCGCATTTGGCGGCATCGATATCCACCCAGTATTGCGGATAATCCGTGGCAAAGGAGGAATAGACTTCGCCGATTTCGGGTCGCTGCGACAAGGCTTCGACAAACTTGTCTGCCTCTTCCTTGAAGGCGGCGATGTTTCCGCCCGCCTTGTCCTGCAAATAAAGCTCGAAACCGTTTCCCATGCCGTACCCGGCAATCATCGGAGGCGACATGGCGAACACCGTGGCATCGGGAATATCCGAAGTGGCGGCATAAATCTTTCCGATGACATCATTGACCGACTGCCCCTCTCCCTTACGCTGCTCCCAGTCTTTGAGTGTCACGAAATACATCGCCTGCGAGGGACCGGAACCGCTGAAAGAGAAACCGGCGACCGCACCGCTGTATTCAATCTCGCCGATGCTGTCGAGACGGCTGTTGATACGCTCCATCACCTTACTTGTCTGAGCCATGGATGTGCCGGGCTTCGTGTTCATGCTCACCATGACCGTCCCGGTGTCCTCTTCGGGAATAAGTCCCGTCTTTGTGACATTGACCAGCAGCACCAGCAACCCGAAAGAAATGCCTATGATGCTCCACAACAGCCATCGGCGATGGATAATGAACATCACTCCACGTACATAGCGTCGGCTCAGACGGTCGAAGACGGCATTGAACGCTTTACGGAAACGGGCTGCAAAATTGTTCTTGGTGTTGCCCTGCTCATCGATATAGGGTTTCAGCAGCAGCGCGCAAAGTGCCGGTGAGAGTGTGAAGGCATTGACTGCCGAGATTCCCACGGCAACAGCCATCGTGATACCGAACTGCGTGTAGAACGCTCCCGAAGTCCCGCCCATCATGGCAACGGGGAAAAACACTGCCATAAAGATGATGGTAGAGGTCAGGATAGCCGACGAAACGCCTTTCATGGCATCATCAGCCGCGAGAACCGCAGACTGATAGCCCTCGTCGAACTTCGCCTGCACCGCTTCCACCACCACAATGGCATCATCGACCACAGTTCCGATGGCAAGCACAAGCGCGAACAGGGTGAGCAGGTTGACGGAGAAGCCGATCATGGACATCACGGCGAACGTACCGATAATGGAGACGAAAATGGATATCGTAGGAATAAGCGTGGACTTAATATCTTGCAAAAATACATATACCACCACGATAACCAGAAGTATCGCTTCAATAAGTGTCCGGATAACAGAATTGATGGAAGCATACAGGAACTTGTTGGTATCGGTAAGCACCACGAATTCCGTCCCTTCGGGCAAGTCCCGGCTGAGGTCGTCAAGCACTTCGTGAATCTCCTTGATGGTGCTTGAAGCATTGGACCCGGCTTTCTGGTTGATGAGCATCATGGCTGCCGGATGCCCGTTCACTTCGGAGGAATAGTTGTAGTATTCATCGCCCAGTTCCACATCGGCAACCTCCTTCAGCCGAAGCACATTGCCGCCCGGCAGTGACTTGATGACCAACTCACCGAACTCTTCCGCGCCGGACAAGCGTCCGCGGTATTTCATCGTGTATTCATTGGCGGTAGGATGATTGGCACCGAAGGAGCCGGTGGCGGCCTCGATGTTCTGTCGTGCGAGTACGGTGGATATGTCATCGGGGATAAGCCCGTATTGCGCCATCTTGTCGGGACGCAGCCAAAGTCGCATGCTGTAGTTGGAACCGAACAACTGTGCCTTTCCCACGCCGCTGATACGTTTCAGCCTCGGCTCGACATTGATTTTCACGTAATTGTTCAGGAAGGTCTGGTCGAAGCGGTCATCGGGCGAATAGAGCGCGAAAGTCATCAGTTCGGCATTCTGCTGCTTTTCAGTGGTGACACCGGTCTTGGTGGCTTCCGCCGGAAGTTGGCTCAGTGCGCCGTTCACGCGGTTCTGCACGTTTACCGCCGCCATGTCCGCGTTGGTTCCCTGTTTGAAATAGATGTTGATGGAAGCATCTCCCGTATTCGATGCCGTGGAAGTCATATAGGTCATGTCTTCCACTCCGTTGATGGCTTCTTCCAGAGGGGTTATCACTGCCTTCTGCACGGTTTCAGCGTTTGCTCCCGGATAAGTTGCGAATACGTTGATGGTCGGAGGTGCGATGTCGGGGTATTGTTCCACCGGCAAGGAAAACATGGAAATCATGCCCAACAGTACAATCACCACCGAGATAACGCCCGAAAACACCGGGCGGTCTATAAAAAATCGCAGGTTCATTTCGTTTCGTTTTTAGGGGTTATGCTCATGCCTTCTCTCACCAGTCCCACGCCTTCGGCGACAATGGTGTCACCGACCGAAAGACCTTCTTTTACGATAAACCGGTTGCCGTCGTTCAGGCGGTCCACCGTGAGATAGGCGGCTTCCGCCTGTCCGTTTTTCAGACGGTAAGCGATAATCTTGTCCTGCAGTTCCACGGTGGCGGTCATGGGAATGGTTACGGCCTCCGTTTTCGGGTTTTGAAGGATGACATTGCCGATGCTGCCACTCAACAGTTCGCGGTCGGGATTGGGGAACAGGGCTTTGATTTGTACCGTTCCGGTAACAGGATCCACCACGCCGCTTACGGTTTCAATACGTCCTTTCGCCTTGTACAGGCTGCCGTCGTTGAGTTGCAGGCCCACTTCCGGCGTCCCGGCTATCATGCTGTCAATCGAGCCATAGCGAGCCGAATATCGCCGTAGCATATTCTCCGAAATGGAGAAATAGGCATACATCTCCGCATTGTCGGACACGACCGTGAAAGGCTGTGCCATATTGGGACCGACAAGCGCACCGATGCGATAGGGCAATGTGCCTACTACTCCGTTGCTCGGGCTTTTGATTTCCGTATAGGAGAGATTGTTGCGTGCATCCGATTCTTGTGCCTTTGCCTGTTCGAGTTCAGCACACGCCACTGCCAGTTGGTTCCGGGCGAGAGAAAGCTCGTAGTCGGATATGACCTTCTCGTCAAACAATGCCTGCTTGCCCCGCAGCTCGATTCTTGCCGTTTCCACTTTTGCCTGTGCCGCGCTGACATTGGCCTGCGCCGTGCGTAATGCCGCCCGATAGGGCACTTGGTCAATTACAGCCAATACTTGACCGGTCTTCACCCGTTCACCCTCTTTCACTTTCAGACGGATAATGCGCCCGGATATTTGCGGCAGGATGTCCACATCCTGCCGTCCGCGTATGGCGGCGGAATAGGACTCGGAGATTTCCACCGGACTTGCCGCGACCTTTATGACCCGATAACTCTGCACCGCATCCTGCTTGCCGTCCGCCTGCCTGCATCCGGTCGGCAGGAACAGCATGAGAGCAAATGCGGCGAAATTCGTGATAATGAATTGCTTGTTCATATTTTCTTCTTGTTTTGTATTAATTCATAATAGGTTTGGTGTGTCACCACTGACGGATGGTATTCCACTCTTTTTCGAGAACCTTAATTCCGCAACACTTTGATTTAAATTAATTTATAAGTTCCTGAGCAACAAAAAGTTGCCCAGGAACTTAAAAAGTTATATTTATAATAGTGTTGCGGAATTAAGGTATATAAGGCAAAGAGGATAATTTTTCTGTCACTGATTGAATAATATTATCTATCATACGAACACGCCCTTTATTTTATTTTGCATCCAATTTTCTAATCTCAGTTATCATTGGGCAAACTATTGCAATGCAAATAATTAAAATACCTGATAGTAAAAACCAATGATTTACATCGATTCTATCAGCAAAGAATCCAGAAAGAATTAACCCAATTGGCATAGCAAGAGACATGATACTTCCAGTTAAAGAAAATACACGTCCTAAATATTCAGGCTTAATTTTCTCCTGAAAAAGAGCTGTTTGCAAACCGCTGTAAAACGGAACCGAAAGCCCCATTATTGCACAGCAGACTACAAATATGAAAAATCCACTTTGAGGAAGTAATCCTGAAATGGTTAAGCTTATCCCCATCATAAAAATTGATGCCGTTATTAATAAGATTCGCTTTTGGTAATTCCCAAATAACCCTAATAATAGACCCCCTATCAACATACCAGAGGCATAAGCAATCTCCGTAATAGAAATATGCATCGGTGTACCATTAAAATATTCCATAGTGATTAAAGGATATAATGCATTTATGGGCATATAAACAAACATATATAATGTTCCAACGAGTAATAAAGCAAATAATCCTTTATTTTGCCGTAGTACAGCCATTCCTTCTTTCATTTCTCTTATGAAATTTGGTTTCAAACTTTGCACTTGATCACCTAGCTTAGGAATACGTACAATTGCTACCGTAATAGATGCAATCACAGCACCCAATACATCGATGGCAATAATAGCATTTAGTTCCCAAACGGAGTATAAGAGTGCTGCAACCGCCGGACTAACAATATAGCTTATAGACTGCAAAGACTGACTATAGCCTGCACATTTCGTAAGCTGTTCTTCTGGTACTAAAAGTGGAGTAACCGCATTGAGAGCCGGGGTATGAAAAGCTGTTCCAATGCTACGGATGAACAATACTACCATAACCATCCAGATAGGTAACTCCATATACAATGCAACAATAGCTAGCACGGCCCCAGCTGCTGCGATAATTAAATCAGCACCAATCATTATCTTCTTCCTATCATGACGATCCACTAATACACCAATGGCTGGTCCAAAGACCGCATAGGGTAAAAAACCTACAAGTGAAGCCATAGACAAGACCATCGCAGATCCTGTTTTTTCTGTAAGGTAAAAAATAATCGCCATTTGCAGGATGGCACTAGTGATTAATGATACTGCCTGCCCTGCCCATATTGTATAAAACTTAAGTTTCCAATTGTTGTATTTTTCCATTTATATTATCTCCTAAATTCTTATTTGTATCAGCGTATATTTTAACACAACAAGTCGTTTTAAGCAACTTTAAAATTAAAAAAATCCAATATTAACCGCCAAAGGGTGCTAGCCCCTAATTGGCGGAGAATGGCATAAAACACAGGTATCTTCATATTTTGGGGAGCCGTCAGGATTGTTTACGAATGTCACAAACTCTTTGAAACATCCTTCGCGGCGCATACCAAGACGTTCGCATAAGCGTTTGGAGCGGATATTGTCATCTTCCACAAATCCATAGATACGCCGTGCGCCCGCCTCCCGGAAAAGATAATCCAACAATCCGGCTGCCGCTTCACAAGCGAATCCTTTGCCTTCAAAACGTTTGTTGAAATGCCACCCCACATTATAAGTGTCCTCATTCTCACGCAAAGCAAACACGTCACCGATAATAAAGTCATCTTTTTTCAGACTCACCGCATAGCGCAGCATGTCTTTCGGGGAATACTGCATATATGCCCATGCCGCCTCTTCGGAACAAAGGCGGTCTCCGGCAAAGCAATTCACACGAGGATTAGAAAGATACTCCAACAATCCTTCGGCATCCTTCTGCTTGAAATTTCGAATGATAATTCGTTCGGTTTCGATATATATTTCCTTGTAATAATAAAATGGTATGAGTACGCCCAAAGTAGCGAAGGCAAGCATGGCATAGAGATACTGGTGGAACCAGATGAAGGTCATCCCGTAGAACAGGAAGGCAATGCTGCACAGCCCAGAGGCCAGTCCGTCGATGCCGTCGATGAGGTTGATGGCATTGATGATGAAAACCGTAACGAAAACGGTGAGAGGGATGCTAATCCACGACGGCATGGAATGGATGAACAGCATTCCGTGAAGGTCGGACAGTTCCACTCCGCCAGCCACCAGCATGATGCCGCAGACTATCTGGATAAAGAACTTGGCACGGTAGCGCACACCGATAAGGTCATCGGCAATGCCGACAAGGTACAACATGATGATGGCGCAGAAGGCGTATGCCAATGGCAACGCTTCTGCGCCTATTTCCTTAAGCAGCTCATCATGTCCGGTTGAGACATTGACCGCCAAAAGCAGGACAAAGGAGAAGAACACTACGGGCTTGAAGGCCATACCGCCAAGGCGAGGCACTACACACTGATGTATCTTCCGCTCGTCCGGCTCGTCGAACAGTCGCCTGCGGAAGGCGATGAGCAGAATCTGCGGTATCACGATTCCTGCGAAAAACACGCACAGGAAGAATACCGACAGGATGTTGACAATCCAAATTAAACTCATTCTCTATCTAACTTTAATAGGCCGTTTGTGTCGGTCTGTCCTGTACTAATCCCTCTGTATCAATCAATTCGGGGGGGGTAATTCGTGTTTCCATAATCTCAGTCTATGATTTGAATATATTCCGGCTTCACCTCAGCTGAAACCGCCAGTAGGTCGGGAATAATGACGACAAGCTGCCGACCTCTCTTTTTTGCCACTTTTATGAAGTAGCCCTCCACCTGGTCGAACGGTCCGCCATGTACCCTTACTCTTTTACCTTTTTCAATGTTGATTTTATCTTTTTCCTTGTTGATTTCGCTGATTTTGTAGAAGTGTACCTCTTCATCTGCCTGCTTGCACACCTTGATGAAGTTGGTCATGTCTTCATCAGGTACAGTCAGATAGACAAGTTCTCCGCCACTTTTCCATGTGACAAACTGTAGGCGTAATAATAATTGTGTTTGAAATCAACAATCTTCTGATGACTTGCATGCACAAACACCAGACTATGGATGACGGGTACCATGAAAAAGACTTTCTTGCCCTTGACAGTGCGAAGGACTTTCTGCTTGGGTATGAAATACTCTAAGCCATACGTTTCATTAGAGAGCCGATCTTCGGCAGTATTCTCGTTCTTGTAGGCCCGCATGACATACCACAGTATCTTATCCTTGTCCAATACATTCACCATACTGTTTTGACATGTGTTTTTTGAGAAAAGAACGTACTCATGGTTCATCCCGATATGCGTATCGGTCTGTATATCAGCAACTTTCTATGTGTTTCAACTACAATAGTCATCTATTCTCATCTTTCTGAGTCCACCCCCTGCAAAGCCCCTCTTTACGACATAAAAATTCGGTCGGAAAAGGTATGCAAAAGATGTTTCTCTCTTTAAGAGAAATATCGTTTTGCTAAACAGTTGATATTGAGGTATCATTTTATCGTAAAAGACATATTTGCTCAACAATTGCTTGACGGAAATCAACAAATTTTAGCATTTTTGTAAAAAAGTCGCTATATAATTTGGTGAATTGGAGCTATTTTCATATTTTTGCATCCCGAAGAGTTTCTCTTAAAGAGAGAAACACCTTTTTGCTCAACAATCCCCGACTTTTTTATTATAGTTGCGGTATCACACCGCAATACAATAGTTATAAATATTGAAATAAAGGTGCAGTGAGACGCTGCACCTCCTAAAGAGAATTGATGATGAGATTGTTGGCGTTGTCAACGACAGAGGTGTCCAATGAGGAGAGGTATATCTGTGTGGTTTTCTCGGAGTCATGCCCCAATGCCTCGCTGATAGTAGATACGGGCACGTTCTTGCTCTTGGCTATGCTTGCCCAGGAGTGGCGGGCTACGTAGGTGGTCAGGGGTACGGACAGGCCTATCATTTCTCCGATTTTCTTCAACTGCTTGGTGATACGGCTATAGGCATTCTTGTACTGTCTCCAGAATATGGCTCCCTCTCCTTTTGCTATAGGGAGCAGGTAGGGAGAATCATCTGTTTTGTACTTCGCCACTATCTCCTGCATGGCAGGTTCCCATTTGATGTGCAACTGTTGTGAGGTCTTCTGACGGCGGTAAATGAGCGTACTGCCATGCAGATTGCTTGGTGTAAGTTGTGCCATATCGATGAACGACATCCCACGGGTATAGAAACTGAACAGGAACATATCCCTTGCAAGCTCCAAACGGGGGTTCAGACTCAAGTCCAGCTCTTTCAGTTGCTTGATGATTTCCAAGGGGAGTGCCCGCTTGACGGTCTTGTCGATGCCGGTATATACATGCTTGAACGGTGAGGAAGAGATGACCAGTCCGTCATCTACGGCATGATTGTAGATGGTGCGCAGGTTGCGGATGTAGAAAGAGGTGGTGTTGCGGCACAGTCCGCTGTCTTTCAGCCACTGTTCATAGCCTTGTATCGTTGTCCCATCGACTTCCTCCAATGGCACATCGCCTCCTTTCAGGTAACGCTGGAGGCTGTTGAGGGTGGTTTTGTACCTTGCTACCATCCGCTTCTTGCCGATGCGTCTCAGTTTTTCGTTCAACTCCAGCGTATAGCCGATAATGCCATGTAATTCTTTTCCCTCATGGAAGTTGTCAACGACGGTGTCTGCTGTATATGACTGCCCTTCCTTGTCCAACCGTGCAATGACCAACAGCAGTTTCTTCCTGTCAGCATCCAATGTATCTTTCAAGGAAAGAAGATAGGCTTGACGTTGTGGAGTGACGGAAGTTGGCAAAATGATGTTTGAATGGTCCGCATCCCACTCTGAGGAATAGATTCTGTACTCTGTATGGATCTGACGTGCCACACGATTGTGTATCACCTGATAATACAGGCGACCCTCTTTCTCTTGAACAGATGATGTTCTGAACTTTAATTTGATGGATGCCATAATGCTCTGACTTTAACATTGAAATTGCAATTATTACCTTTATATATAATATAAGTGACAGACAAACAGGTATAGGAGGGATGGTGCCTCACCGCTCGGCATACAACAGCTGATATTCCACCCACCTCCGTTTCCTAATGGATGCCACTGCTTTTCCCCTCCATTTGCAATAGCTCAGATAGAGTGGCAGGATGTCCCTGTCGCCACGTTCCAATCGGGTGAGCAGGGACGCTTTCGGGTATCGTCCATTGCCTAACAACTTGGCTGGTCCAATCTGGTACGAGAGGGTGGCAAGCAGATAAGCATCCCTGCCATAACGGGCATATAGGCGCAGGTGCCGGAGGACAGATTGTTTTCATCAAACAGCGGCGAGGCAAAAAAGCTGCTCAGGTCGATCTCCAATCCCTGACAAAGCTCGTGGATGATCCGCAGCTTCATGGACGGGTATGCGCAGTTCACAAGATTACCGATGGTGGACTTCGGTACGCCGCTTTTCATATAAAGCTGATACTGCGTCATGCCACGCTCCTGCATCAGCTCAACCAAACGCCTGCTGACGGCTTCATTCAACTGCAAGTACCACACCTCCCGTCCCTGTAACTGTACCAACATTATATTTCCCATCTGGAGAAAATTAGTTCAGGTAGCTGTACTAAAGAAGGATTATGTGATATGGTTAGATGTCGGGCAAAAGGCGAAAACTATTCGTATGACTTTGCCGCATCCTTGCAAAACACCAATGGGCAAAGTATTCTAATATCAGAAAAAGATTTGACCGCTTGGAAAGGAGCTGCGGAACGTATGCTGACAAACGAAATTGTGCTGAAAGTATTTTCTGACTACCTCAACCGCGATACGGATTTTGAAGTTGTCCTGACCAGCAGAGGCTACACGGTCATGGGTTTTGACAACCACCGTCAGGACTGGAACACCGTGGACTTTTGCCCTACGCCCGAAGCGCTGCGGGATTCTTTGTTAAACGCCTATGAGAGCTTCCGCGAGCTGGAGATCACGGGCGGTGATCGTGATTTGACCGAAAAGGAAGAAGAAAAGCTCGCCAAAGAGCGTGACGCGCTGACCGCACTTTGTGAAAAGGAGGCCGCAAAATGTTCATCCTGAAAATTCTCTTTGCGCCGCTGTCGCTTATCCTGTCCCTGTTCGTTTGGCTGTGCGCGGGGCTGCTGTCCTGTTCCGGCTTCGTGTTCAAGCTGGCAAGCGGACTGCTCTCCCTGCTGGCTTTCGCCGTGCTGATTACCTACTCCGTAAAGAACGGCATCATCCTCCTTGTGCTGGCGTTTCTGATCAGCCCGATGGGACTTCCGCTGCTGGCGGTGCAGGGACTTGGCAAGCTGCAAGACGTGAACACCGCCATCAAAAACTTCATCCATAGTTAAAGCACAAGCCGGGGCGAACGCCTCGGCTTGCTTTTCTAAAATCGTTGTTTACTTTCTTGCTAATCTCGGATATAATATTAGCAAGAAGGAAGTGATAACATGACCGCCTACGACCGGCTTGATCTGCTTTTTCAGCAAAACAATGGGATCGTCAAAACCGCGCAGGTTTTGGAAATCGGTATTGCCAAGTCCACGTTTTACGCCTACGCCAAGCAGCGCGGCGTAGAGCAGGCCGCGCATGGCGTTTATGTTTCGCCAGATGCATGGACGGACGCCATGTACCTGCTACACCTTCGTTGTGCGCAGGCTGTATTCTCCCATGAGAGCGCGCTGTTTTTCCATGACCTGACCGACCGGGAGCCGAATCCGTATTCCATCACGGTCAAGACCGGATACAATCCTGCCAGCCTGCAAGCAGACGGCATCAAGGTCTACACCATCAAGAAAGAATTGCATGATGTGGGGATCGTCACGATGAACACGCCCTTTGGCAACCCGGTTCCCGTCTATGATATGGAGCGTACCATCTGCGATCTGATCCGCAGCCGCAGTGGAATCGAGATGCAGACCTTTCAGGATGCACTCAAGCAATACGCAAAACGAAAAGACAAGGACTTGCGGAAGCTGATGCGCTATGCGCAGATGTTCCGTGTTGAAAAACTGCTTCGGCAGTATTTGGAGGTACTCTTATGATTAAGACTGCACGGCAGCTCAAAGACCTGATACGCAATCTCTCCAAGGACAAATCCGCAGATGCGCAAATCCTGATGCGCAATTACATGATGGAGCGCTTTCTGGAGCGCATTTCTCTTTCGGAATATCGGGACAAGTTCATCCTTAAAGGCGGGATGCTGGTGGCTGCAATGGTCGGCCTTGACGCCCGCTCCACGATGGACATTGACGCGACCGTAAAGGGTGCGACGGTCGGCATCGAGGACGTGGAGAACATGATTGCCTCCATCATCTCCGTACCGGTGGACGATGGCGTGGGGTTCCGGGTGAAGCGCATTTCCGAGATCATGGACGAGGCCGAGTATCCGGGCATCCGCATCAGCATGGAAACGGAGTTTGACGGTGTGATAACGCCGCTCAAGATCGACATTTCCACCGGCGACGCCATCACGCCCCACGAGGTGCGTTACAGCTTTAAGCTGATGTTGGAGGATCGCTCCATCGAAATTTGGGCGTACAATCTGGAAACCGTTCTGGCCGAAAAGCTGGAAACCGTCGTGTCCCGCGCCACCACCAACACCCGCATGAGAGATTTCTATGATCTGCACATTCTGAGCCAGCTCCACGAACAGAGCATCATCCCAGCCGATCTCCGTGCGGCGCTCATTGCAACGGCCAGGAAACGCGGTACAGAGAAGTATCTTGCCGACGCGCCTGCGGCCTTTGATGAAGTTGAGGCCGACCCAAACATGGAAAAGCTGTGGCGGGCTTATCAGAAGAAGTTCTCCTATGCTGCCGACCTGTCGTGGCATACGGTCGTGGAATCCATCCGCAGTCTATATAGATTAGCGCGGGCTGAATAATATGGGAAACAGTAATAAGGTCTGCCCGAACTGCGGCAGAAAGATGAAGCAGCAGTTCATAGGCTTGCAGCATTGCAAATGCGGCATGAGCTGGAAAAAGGACATCGGCTATTTTGAACGGACACCCGATATGGTTTTTGCGCTGGAGCGCCGAATCGTCGGCAAAAAAGTCAAGCAGTTTCCCGTCATTCGCACCGGCTCTGCTCCGAAGTAACTGAATAATTTTATGGAAAGCGCAAGCAAAATGCTTGCGCTTTTCTCATGCCCCAAGGAGGTGAGCATCACGCCCTACCTATCGAAA